>Ga0181612_101697_pt1 | contig 14379 bp, 14 predicted proteins | sample HoacroProtozoa21_FD_119630 | JGI IMG/M metagenome (GOLD analysis project Ga0181612, IMG submission 119630) | Hoatzin crop microbial communities from Cojedes, Venezuel. Combined Assembly of Gp0051906, Gp0051904, Gp0051908 | reverse complement strand
TTATTTTATGTGCTTTGTGCAACTGTGTCTCTGGCTTTGTCTGATATGTCTCCTGCACCTTTGCTCTCCTTTCCATCCCTCTGAAACTGCCCGGTGCTGCTCTCCTATCGAGGAGTCGGCTTAGGGCAGAGCTGAGCTGAGTAGCTGGCCATGGGATATTGACTCGTAATGCAGTTGCAGGGGCCCAAATGAGAAAATGCCTTAACAAGCTCTCTGCATACGGCGATGCTGAGCATCACAGGAGGATGCTCTAAAGATATTGGTTCGCTTCCATGCAGCAGTAAGTCAGAGATGAGACGGATCTCACAGGTTGTTGTCAATGCCCAAAAGATCGTGCGTTTGAATATTTTAGTTCTTAAAGCAAATTAATATCTTAATTTGTCCCCTGGTGTATCAGAAAACTTCCTTGCCACTTCTGCTAGTGGAATAAAGCATCCAAAGATGGATGCATGGTAAAAGCTCTGCTAGGCAGTGGCTCGCTGCGCTGCCGTGATGTGCCAGGCCTTCCTCCTGCGCACGGGCTCTCCCTTTGCCCCCGCGCGAGGAGCGACGGTGGAGGGGATCGCTGATGAGACGAGGACTCACGAGAAGGGCAGAGGGGTGCGGTGTGCTCCAGGCGATGGCTGGCAGCACTGGGCAGGTCGTGGCCGCGTGTGCGGTGCTGTCTGCGGGCGTCAGGGTGCTTCACGCCGCCTCTCCTGCCCGCTTGCCAGGTGCCGGGGACGGCTGGCAGACCTCTTTCAGCCGGGACACTCGCTCTGCGCACGGCTGGGACCGGCATCCTCCCAATGCTCTGTGAAGGTTGCTGGCACTGGCCGCTCCTGTGGTGTACGTGGAGCAGGGGATGCCAGGGCTGTGCCGTGCAGCTCCTTCCCGGGCCCCCTGCTCCCGGTGCGGTGGGTGGTGGGGAGGGTCGGCTGCATAGCGAGGGGCTCGGCTGCTGGCCCCCTCCTCCTGAGGCACCTCAGAGACAGGGACCATCACGCAGCCATCGGCCTTGCTGCTCCGCTTTGATGGCGCAGGCAGCATGGGTCTGCCAGGCACAGCTTTGAAATGAAGGGATTGATTTTTGTTGTTGTTTCTAAATGACTTTGGTGGGTGGGAAAACCAGAAGGCAGCTACCCATCGTCTGCACCTTTGCACAGAGCCCGTCTTGGGGAGGTGGGAGGGTCTGTCAAAAGGCTGGGATTTGGAGCACGTGGTTTCTGTGAGTTTTATCAACAAAACATCACTATTCAAGTGCCATTCACCTCTCAAAGGCATTGCAAAGCAATAACCCAGGCTGCTGCCCCATGATCAGAAGCTCTTGCAGTTGTGTGGCTGCTTTACCAGCAACGGCCGCTGCCGTCTGCATGGGAAGCATGCAGGAGGGGTCGGAGAGGGGCAGAGAGCACCAGAGATTTGGGAAGTGGCCGATGCCACAGAGCTTGCTAAACAGGGGGAGAGGAAAAAGAAAATGTACTGCACTTACTGCAATGCGATTGAAAGTCTGTGCCCCAGAGGCGAGTTTTTCTGTTCTTCTGCATCTCGCCTTCCTCTGGAGTAGGAAGCCTCTTTGCTGCTGGATACTCACTAGATCATCTGTAATTTAACGCTTCCTTTCAGCTCTGTCTTTGAGAGAGGTTGTTTCAGTCCCTTTGGTGAGCTGCTCCGTAAATTTAAAAAGCAAACCTTTCTTAGTTCTAAGTCCTCATCTCTATGTAGAAGCAGTCACAGCCATTAGGAAGACGTTACCAGTTATTTTCAAGTTTGTCCTTGAAAATACTGCAGGAAAATTACCAAATATGCAAAGTTGCTCTTGGATTCCACCCTGAGCTGCATATTCATCACCACATTTGCTCCTTAAGCTGCTATAGTACTTTTCTCCATTGTAATCTTTATTGCTTCAGGTGTTCAGATGATACTTTGCTTTTTCATTTAAAATGAAGAAATATGCCTGGTCCGTGGGAAGAGACGGCCGGGAAGGTGTCGTGCTGATGTTGGTTCACCTTGTGAGATGAAGGAATGGCGCCTAAATGCTGGCAGGGGAGCCTGAGAGTCAGAGGGAGGGCAGAGGCAAAGTGTATTAAAATTCAAATGCAGAGGAAACTGGGGAGAACAAATAAAGTGCCGTGCCCTTTGGCTCATCTCCGGAGCCAAGTGCTCTCTGGAATTTCTCTCCCTGTCTCTGGAGGGAAGTGGGCGAGCGGTATCGACAGCCTCATCAATACTCCTTGTCTGCGCAGGGCTGGAGTGGTGTTCGGGTTAATCTGCTTCCAGCTGGGCTGTCCTTCTCTGGGAAACTGCATAAAATGATGCCTTGTCTGAAGGAATAATAAACATTGTTTACTATTGGCACATGAGTGCCTTAAGGATTGAGACGCGTGTGCTCAGAAAGGCAATCCTGTGTCTGAAATATTAATGCAGTGGAAGAGCACATACTCTATTTAACAAACTGAATGCTGCACTAGAACACAAGGAGCCGGAATATTCTGTGTGTGATGCCAGCTCACTGCATGAGATGCTGCAGGCATTTCCAGGATGGAGGAGCGGAACGGACACGCTTTGGCTGGAAATAAAGACTACGCAGGGCTCTCGTCTGTCCAGGTGGCTGCTGATGTTCGCTGTGTCCCATCGAAGGGAGTGCTAACGTTTGCCAGCGGTGCTCTATCTCGTATGTTCTGCCATTGCTGCTGCTTACCTGCTAAGTTTTGGCTTGCTGTGGTGGCAGTAACCTGTAAATACTTCAGAGGATGGAGGAGGAGGCAACGTCTTACCTGTTGTTCCTATGTCCTTCCCCGCAGCTGCTGAGGGTCTGCTCTGCTGTGCTGTGTGCATGCACACAGTTGGCAGTGGCTGCTCAAGTGTTACTGTTGTTCTGCAGATTGCGCTGGTGTTTGGTAGGAGAACCTTGGCGTGAGGAGAAAAAATATCAGGCTAAAGAAAGCGGCCACCCATTGTATATGGAAGAGCTGCGTGGATGTTTTACGGCGAGGTGCTCGTGCTGCCTCTTCCCTTGCCTGCACGCAGTCAGCGCAGACTCATGGGGCCGCGATAGCTGCGGGGCTGCAGCGTGAAACCAGCGCAGATTAAATGGTGCTTTACAAGGCTCCGTGTTACTGCTCTGTTGTCAAAATTAATGGCTAAACGTTATTTTTAATGCACTCCCAGTGTCAAAATCTATCACTAAATAGCAGCAACAGCAGAGCAGATACAGCCCTCTCGTAAGCTGCCTTAAAAGATACCTCTCTGCGGAGTCCCATTTCTGGCTAAAAATAGCTGGTACGTTCAGAGCAGTAGTAAAATGCACCGGGGATGAGACCCTGGGGTTAGCAGTAGTGGAGAGGCACAAGGGATGTCACATTAACCCCACATGGAATAAAAGCGACGAAACATTGCTCTGTCACCCGAGGTGGGCCCGCCCTGGCCAAGCCATCCCCGGCAAGGTCCCTGCAGCTCTCGCGTCCCCACGGCAGCCCCGTTCTGCTCCCGATGCGCAGGAGGGCACCTGTTTGTTCAAGGTATTCACCCTTGCTTTTCTTTAGTATTTTAAACTTGCAACCCGTGTTTGGATTTGAGTTCCAGGTGTTTGGAAGCAGAGTCTTTAGTTATCATCGTGTGTTGTGACAAAAGCCGCCCACGCGCTGTGCCGGGCTGAACGGGCTCTCGGAAGCGACTGGCACTGACGTGCTTTAAAAGTGATTTGTTTCAGACGTGTAAAGATAGAACGGGAACAACGGCAGCGCTGCCGGTGCTGCTGCTCAGCAGAGCGGTGCTGGCGACTTGTGTGCGGAGGAGACGTTATGTTTGTGTTAACTCTTCTGTTTGCCGCTTGATACCAGGACAGTAGTTCTGTACCAGCAGTGAAGCTCATCCACACCTCGAGCATCGGTACCTGACGGCAGGGTGGCCTGACCTGATAAACTGAGCTGCAGCTGCTTGGCATCAGTTGGCTGTGGTCGAACAACAAGGGTTGAGCACGCGTCGGAGGTTCCTGCCCTGCTCGCTCCATCCCCTGTGCCCCTTTCCCTTGGCACGTTCACAGGGAGGTGCACTGCCTGGAAAAAGTCCATAAACACCAATGGAAAAGTAGATTCGCGGTTGCATTAGCTGAGGTGTAAGATCCAGCTGCAGAAGAAATGCGAGGAAGTGACGTGAGAATAGACTCTCTGTGCCTTTTGGGGTGGATCAGAAGCTTGCGGGCGATGCCCGGGGATCCCGGGAGCTGGGTAGCAGGTCTGCGGGGCACCGGGAGCCTGCGAGCTGCCTGCTGAGCTCTGCTGCTTGTGCCATGCTGCTCCGACGACTGGCTGTAAAGAGAGGTATTTTCCTCTCTGCAGGGTACACAGCGGTATGTAGGACAAGAGATATTTTGACTACAGTCAAAATCAATATAGGAAGCGGTAAAGTTAACGATCACATAGCTGAAATGGCGATTCCCGAGACAGAAAATTCATGTCTTGCTGTTCTGGAGGCCTGCAGGTAACTGTCATGCGGGGAGCTGCAGAGCTGAGCCTGGATCCCTCTGGATCGGCCGCTGTGAGAGCAGGGCTGGGAGCCGGGGTGGGCTCCAGCCGCGGGAGATACCCAGTGGGTACCCGTGGTGCCCAGCCGCACAGGGTACCAGTGCCGTCTGCCTGCGTGGTGGGGGCTGCACCGAGGGGACAAACCCAGCCACGGGGTTTTCTGTTCCCTTGAGCAACTGCAGCTTAGAAACCCTGTTCTGTTCTCAAGGGACCTCCTGGGCTGGCGGCCTGAGCCCCTGGCGATGCTTTGGAGCTTTAATATTTCATTGCAAGCGCAGTGGGGGGGAGGTGGACGCGAAGGGTGTTTCTGAGCTCCCCTGGACGAGACGTGATTTGTGGGGCTGCAGGAGTTCTGAGCTCACACTGCAAAGGAGGATCTATCGGGTGAGATTTTTTCTTATGAAAGTGACTGAAGCAACAACAATGTTGATTATAATTAGAGTTCTCAGGCTTGGACTGGACACTTTGACCCCGTGCGGCAGACACGGCAGCCCCTATCCCCTGCGAGTCGCTGCCTTTGGGTGCAGCAGGTCGCTGCTGTTTGTTTTGCTTGGACCTTTCTAAGTCTTGTTTTTGCATTTTTAAAATTGCAGTCATCGAGATCTGGGAGAAGCTGCTGGGCTTGATAAATGCTTCCAGCCACGTGTGCCCATCTCGTGAGGCTGTCGGTGACCCTGGTGAGGGGATCCCATGCTCGGGGTAGGCTTGGCAAGCAGGGAGGAGTGATCACGGATTTAGGGAAAGTGAAATGAGCTAGTGGTTGCTTGGCTGAATAGATTGTCAGTAATTGCCTTTATGTGTAAGCAGTCAATGTCCAAAACAGTAATATGTCTACCTGTTGCTTTGAAGAAGCCAGTTTCACAGGGGTGAAAATTCAGCTGTGTGCAATTTGGAATTATGGGCACGTATCTGTGTGCCCAGAAAGTCACAAGCATGGGTAGATGCTTTTTAAAAAATTAACTCATGGAGGAAGAAGGGGAAGTGGATAGAAATGACCATAAATTATAAATGAAGCTTTGCAAAAATGACAAAGGAAGAAAAAGGACATTGGCACCCAGCAGCGTCTGGAATAACAGACGGGAGTTTGTCTCTGCGGCGAACAACGGGGATCTCGACAATAGTGTTTGCTGGTCGTGTGGGTAGAAGAGGCAAAAAAGGGAAGGCGTTTGCTGAAAATACTTCTGTCCTCTATTTAAAAAAAAAGCAGAGAACGTTATTATGTCACAGAATGAGGAACAAATTGGTTCCATTCCACCAGAAATCTGGAATTTTGTTAGGCAGTGATTATGAAATCTAGAATGTTGTTTTTTGAGTCAACAGGTCCAGTAATTTGCAAGAAAGAGCTTGAAAAGAGCTGGCCACACACTCCGCATCGTCACTGCTGATCCTTCATGGCCTTGGAAAGTGGAGGAAGCTTCCAGGAGGACAGCGAGCGGGGAGCCAGGCACGGCGGGGCCGGGGGACCAGCGCAGGAGCGGAGCCCACCGGCTTGGCAGGGCTCCTGAGCAGAGCAGGGCCTGGAAAGGGGCCCGAGTCCGTAGCTTTAGGAGGACAACCTGACTGGTATTCTGCACGAGGTTGGGGGAACTGGGTCTAGCCAAAATAACTTTGTCTCTTTTGATGAGATTACAAGTAAGGCCAGTACAGATAATAAAGTCGGTGTAATCATATGACTGTATGTTTCACGGCAATTCAATTAAGAAACTGCCAGCATACAAAAAAAGTCAACACAGTACCCACTAAAAGGATTAAAATCCAACCAACAGGCTTCTGAAAAGCATTTATTACAAACTAAGAGAAGCCTCAGCCATTCGGGCTGCTATTACTGTTCCTCTCTTCACCTCCCACCCGCGTGCCTCTGCCGGTGCCCCCAGTGTGGAGGGTCTCTGGTGTGTGGCTGGAGAACAGGGCGCGGAGCAGGGAGAGCGGGAGAGGGAAGGCAGCCCGACCACCAGCGAGATGCTGCCAGCAGAGGAGCGAACAAGCAGATGATGAAGGGAGCTATGGGGAACAGAGAAATCGGATCAGATGCAAGCGCAGCATGAGGAGAGCAGCAGGAAGGGTTGGTTTGAAGCTGGTGAGGTGGCTGGGGGTACGGGAAGATGTCCCTCACAAGATGGTGAAATGTTTTAGGCTGTCAGGTCAGCTTAAATCAGTGGTGCAGAGAGGGAGCAGATCCCAGGCTGCTGCAGGGTGCCGAGCTCCTGCTGCCCGGGAGGGCTGCCCGCATCCCTCGGGGAGAGGGTCTGTGCAGCCCAGCAGACCTCGGGCTCGAGCCTCCCCCGGGGACTTCTGGAGTCTCAGTGCTCCCCAGGGACGCTGCCACTGGTGAAGCCACTGGGAGGCTGCGAAGTCGCAACGGCGGTGAGCAAACCCTCCACAAGCCAGGGCGAGCAGGGCTGCTGCGTTGGAACCCGGCTGCTCCGTGGCCCCCGGGGTCCCGCCAGCTGCCGCCGCTCCCACAGAGCCGCGATTGTCTCCCCTCGCACACTGCTGCTCGCGCTGGGAGAAGCGTGCTGCAAAACTTGATTTATGCACAGTCAAATTGCATTTCATGGCACAATTTAGCTCTGCTTTGCCCTTCTATGTTTTAGGGTTGAATTGCCAGAACGCTGCTGCCTCTGCCACAATCCTCTGTATTAAAGTAGATTTGATATAGATAGAAATGATCCATTTGTTTATTTTTATTGGTGAGCCTTCTTACAATAGCATGTGAGCTGGCAATGCAGAAGTCTGCAGTTGCTGTGTGAAAACAGGCTCTTCCCAAGCTTCACCCCCCTCCCTGCACAGAGAGGGTTGTTTTTAAAGCATGTAGTATTAAGCTAGACTTCTTGCCTGCTCAAGGAGTTGTTTCCAGGCGCTAGAGACGGAGACTTCAAGTGAAAATGCGTTTGGTGTAACACTTTTAAAGCTATGAAGGAATATTCACAGGCACAGAAATACTTGATTAGTGCACCCTAAAATAAAGTTGTGGTGGCTGTTGGTGAACAGGCAGGTATCTCCAAAGGCAATGTTCTGGTTCGGACCACGGATTTACAGATGTGTCAAGGTTTTGTCTTTTCTAAGGCTTGTACGTGCAGTGAGACGGATCAGAACAGGAGCTGGGTGTGCCCTGGTCTCGCTATCCCGGTTTCCCGACCCCTGTCTGTGGTTATTCCTTTGGCCCCTTGTTCCCTGTGCATCTGTAATAACTCGGATGACGGTTGCTCGCAGATACTCAGCTGGCCAGGCCGGCCTCTGCTGCCGGCCATCGTGCCGCGTCGTGCCGCGTTGTGCCATCCTGCAGCGTCTGGCTCTGCTGGGGCTGGGCAGCCGGCCGGGACCAGCAGTGATCTTGCTGTGCTCACTGCTACGTCTCCGCTGTTCCCAGGCATCCTCCTCGTGTCGCGGCCTCCAGAGCTCCTTCAAACATGCAGGACCTCAGATTGGGGCGGCGGAGCCCGGCTGGAGCTTCGGAGCGCGGTGAGTCCCTCCGGCGCTGGTGCTGCCGATGGGGGCTGTGCCACCCCCTCCTTGGTGCTTGCCCTGCTCGTGCCTAAGAGCTGCAGATTTCAAGTTGCTTTGTGGAGGGGAAAAGACAGCCCGCAGGGCTGTTTGCGAGCAGCGTGCTAAGAATAATCGCTTCGCTCTCGCTGTGGTGTTAGGATGATAAATACACATGTAAATGTAGAAAATACCAGAGATAAAATGGGTGACAAATGGGCTGTGCTGCCCCTGCTCCCTGAGAGGGAATGAGATGCTCACTACGTACTTGCAAAGGCCAAGGATGATTTCAAGCTCCGCTATTATAACCATAGGATAATATGGCTGCATAAGGAGCCGTGCAGTTTTAAATTATGCCAAACGTAAGTTATTTCTTTACCTTAGCTTTCATAAATCCCAACAAGTGCATAAATGAAGGTGAGAGGTGTTTTACTGAAGGCTGAAGGTTTGCTGCCTTTTAATGCAGATGTTTGGACATCATTTGTGGCACAGCTGAGTGCCACAGGAAAGAACACTAAAAATGATTACTGTTAAAATCTTGCCTTTTCATCTTACAAAAAACCCACAAACTTTTTAACCTCTAAATTCAGCAGGCTGTGACTGTGTGTGAGTAGGCATCGTGAAGCGCTGGATTAACTCACCCGAGGGAGGAGCCTCGTGACTGTGGGAAGGATGACTTGAGGCTGGCTGGCTGGCTGCTCCGAGGGGTTTAAATATTCAGTGAAGGAACCGAGCTGCAAAGCTCTGGCCATGTTGCCTTTGCTATGCGAGGGACCGTGGTGGCCTGTCCTGTCCCCTGCCCTGCGTGAAGGGGCCGGCCGTCGCCCGCCGCCCCACACTGTGCCCACCTTTGTGATGTGAAACCAGCCGAGCATCACTTCGGGCAGGGAGCAGGAATGCCGCCGACCTCCGAGACTGACTTGGCACATCTGTCCTTTGTGTTATGAACATTTATTTTGTCATTTCTTAATTATGCTGTCGCTGTCTGGAGTGCTAGTCACTGATAGCTGAAGCTTTTGGGGTTTCCTGCGCTTAGCTCTGACTACAGCAGGTCACATTTTCTAAATGCATGCAGGAAGACAAGTTAGGGAAAGATATTTGAAATTATTTGTCTTGACTGATTTGCTCCATTAAAAAAAAAAATTGTGTAGTCACATTTATCCATACGAATATAGCTCTCCGCAAATTTATGTGCAAGTTCACACCACAGGAAGAAGAGTGTTCTGGAACATGCTAATGGTAATTGTACGTTTTGTAAGTCACAAGGATCACTTTGCTTGTAGCTGCTGGCATGGTGGGGACATCTCTCCATCTCTGCTTACCCTCACCTCTGGCAAGCTCCGGTCGTGCCCACAGGCAGCGTGAAACCAGCCCATGCTGCCTGCTGTGTCCCTCGTGGGAAGAGTCTCCTCCAGGCATCGCTCAGCTCTCTATGGTTCCTCTAAAAAAAAAATACAGGTCCCCTGGGGCCCTGTATTCCCTGTGGTATTAATGTTTGAAAAGTAATTGCCCACTCGGTGCCTTTCTTGGGAGAAAGTGCAAGAATTACCTGGTCTTTGCCTCGGAAGCTGAGCCGGGGCTGCTTACCGGCATCTGCACGAAGGAGCAGAGCGAGTGTCGAGACCGGTGACCACCACCGATGCTGGAACCGCGTGCAGCTGGTCTGCGTCCATCCTCTGCCCACGGTGGTGGGGGGATGCTGGGCAGGGCTCGGGGGAGCACGATGGCCCACAGCAATGCCCAGGTTCCTGGGGCTGGTGTCTGCAGCAGCAAACATCAGGTTGAGCCTGCGCCTTCCCCTGCCGGCACTGCTTAGCCTGGAGCACAGACCCTCCCGTGTTCATGGCCCTCTCGGGGTTTTACTCTTCAACTGCCCTTAGAAATGCTAGAGAGAGGAGAAGGGGCTTGGCATCCACATAGTCCTCATCCCCTCTCTGCAGGGCCAGCACCAGCTGTGTACGAGGGAAGCATTAGATTTCAGAATGCACAATTATCTGATAATTTACCCGTGGGAGAAATTTCTTTCAAAACTTTGGGAGATATTGGTGGGTTTATTTTGTAGAGTGAGGTTTTATACCCCTTATATATCTTATTCTTCTGTAAGTGTAGGGACTGTGGGTTTCTGGTTGCGTGCGTGCATCTGATCCCTCATGATGCCATCCTGTCTCTGCCTGAAGCTAGATAACCCTGATCTTTTTAGTCTCTCCTGCTATGGAAATGATGTGATAGCAAATGTTGCTCCTCTCTCGCTGCCTTTATTCCCGCTGTCTCTTCGAGGGGCTGCAGGCAGCAGGACTTAGCGCAGAGCGGTGAGGGTGGACCATTTCTCCTGCTAATGGTGGGCGTCATAATCATTCCACAGTTCATTTCAGCTCGGTAGAGAGCTCTGTGAAACATCGGTGAAATGTGAATGTTTCTCACCCGGTCTTTCCCGCTCCTCTCCTTAGATGTTGGAGACGTATATCAAGGGGCTGTGAAATCTTATTGCAGCTTGGTGGTGTATGCACAGCAGTGGAGCTTCTTGCTTTTCATAACTTCATTTCTTGCTTTTTCTTTTCTTTTTTTTCTTTTTCCAGAGTCGGAAACATGCCAGCAAAGTTCGCCTCTATTATATGCTTCACCCCATAGATGGAGGCTGTCCAGCTAAAAAGCTCCGGTCAGAAAACGTGGGTATAATTGAAGTCCCTGTTTACTTGGCTGCTTTGTGAATCATTGACTCTGTGCTACAACATTTTTTCTGTTACAGCCACAGATGATCAGGTACCCAGAGGTAACATTTAGATTAGCTGAAATGCTAAATAACGGGAAATAATTTTCAATAAGCTATACAAGAAATATGATATGCATCAGCAACAGTAATTGCATTTTTAGTTATTTGAATGTTCTTTCATAGGAAAAAAATACGCTGATAGCAAATATCCAGCATTAGTTCAGTGTAAGTGCGATGGCTGGTATTTTGCTGGTGAGCTCCTGTGCGCCGGAGAGGCCGGGCAGTGGGGCCGGCAGCTCACAGGCTGGGGCGGCGAAGGCTGCTCTGCGCCGGCTCTGCCGCGGCCTCGGGGTGCTCTGCTTGGAGCAGCGCGCATCGCTTCGACGCGTTCGCCCGGCTTCAGTGCGCAGCTCCCTTCCCATGGGCGAGGGTCCCAGGGCAGAGGGCAGGACTTGCCGCCTGGCCAGTGTTTGGGGAGTGGGGTGGCATGGCAGAGCTGTGTACAGAGCTGTTGTACGTGCTCCCGGCGCAGCAGTGCCGTGTACGGAGCAGTTGTACGTGCTCCTGGCATGGCGGCGCCGTGTACGGAGCAGTTGTACGTGCTCCTGGCGCAGTGGTGCCGTGTATGGAGCAGTTGTACGTCCTCCCGGCGCGGCGGTGCCATGCATGGAGCAGTTGTACGTGCTCCCGGTGCGGCAGTGCCATGTATGGAGCAGTTGTACGTGCTCCCGGTGCGGCAGTGCCATGTATGGAGCAGTTGTACGTGCTCCCGACGCGGCGGTGCTGTGCCCTCCTGTCTGCGGGAGGTCAGGGGTGCCCGTGGTGCCGTTGCCGCATCGTGGCTGAAGGCCCCTGAGAGCTCCCAGGGTGAGCGGAAAGGCCACTGGAGAGCAGTCACCTCTGGAGGTCTCTTCCGGTCCCACTTTTTCTGAGATTTGGTGGAAACGGAGTGCTAGATCTGAAAGGCTCCTCATGAAGGTCTGTGGTCCGTCTGGAGTTCTAAAAAATTGCAGTCAGCTTCCTCAGTTGCATTCAAATTAATAAACAAACTGGAGGAAATTGGACCAGCTCGCAGCCATTTGTCAGGCAATAAATGGAGACTGAATTTATTAGGGACGGATTCACAGTGAATTATTTATTCAGCTTTCCCGTGTTCTGGGGCTGGTGTGAGAGCTGTTGATGAGGTTCCATGCAGATAGCTTCCAAACCATTTCAGATCTATGGGAGTGTGACTGTGGCTTAATGCTATCAATATTTAGCGAGATACCTTCTAATTAAAGGGAGAGGCATGCAAGTTTTGCCAAAGGAATCTAAAAGCTCCTTCACACAGCAATTAAAATTTTAGTGAAACTTTTATGTTGCACACAGGGTAATTGCAGATGCAATCTACCCCTTAACCACAGAATCTCACAGTATTTTTCTTGAGTTATTAATTACAGAATGTGAAAGGTACGGTGGACATGCACAAGTAGACTTGGAACATGGTCCTCTAATGAGCTTCATTGCATCTGACGAGACACCACGTAGCTGCGTGCACACCTTAGCACAAGGATACCGTGGAGAACCAAACAGACCTCCCAGAAGTCAGAGGTGAACTGCTTCCCACCTCCTCTGTGAAAGGCAGCAGTGAGAAGTAATGTAATTCTGTGTTTGCTGATGCTGGATTGTGCCAAGGGCAGCCCATAGTGGGGGATGAATTAACAAGTCCTTATGCACTAGGTGAATGATCGGCTATGCGAGACCTAAATTCTAAAATTATTTATGTTATGAAAACGTAGCAGGAAAATCTGCCAACAATTACAGCTCAAAGTAGCCCTCTTGCTGATCGTATGTCATAGAATCATTAAGGTCATAAAAGACCTCTAAGATCATCAAATCTAATATTAGCCAAGCCTTTGCATTTAAAAAGAACAGAACTACTTAGGGCATCTCTAATGCTGCCTGGCAGCCGTTGCCACGTACAGGGTGCAGCTGCACCGTGCAGGTATCCAGCAGTGTTACTCGACCCATGGCACCCCAACTTGAACGAATATTAGAAACAACCTGTGAAAACCAATTACATTGCTGTGTAGAAGCATCTGCAACTAAATTGGAATATTAGCCTTTTCTTAATCAAAAACTGCAGTTACATGACCTTATGCCGTTTGATGTGTACCCTTTTGGCCACAAAACTAACACCTTGTCTGTCTTCCGCATGGCACGAGGAAGTCTCTATCTGTCTGCTGCAGCTGGGGATACTCCGTGCAAGAGGCTGAGAAATGGCATTTGCTACCTGACCTTTCAGTGAGATGAAGGGTAGTATTTGCTGTTGTTTGAGGGCTATAAAAATACTCTGCATTCCCCAAACACCCATTATCCTTTCCTAATAAGAAGTATGAGGTTTATACAATTAGTCGTGCACTGGATAACGACTCGGTTGTTGAGCTGTTCATTATTGTTTTAGTTTTTTGTGGGGGAGGGGAAAAATCTCATGTCTTTGGTGTGCTGAGGGACTGTTGACCTTTCATTTTAAATTTCCGCTTAACATTTCAGCTGAAGGTAATGTGAGAAGGCTGCAGCCTGTGTCAGGACCCCGCTGAAACTGGGAGCCGTATTATCCTCCAGTCCCAGGACTGGTGCATCCGTTTTGTTCAGCCTTTTCTCACTGCCTTTGAAAAGCAGGACCCCTATGATCAGGACAGGCATGATGAAAATTTCTGATGTGCTGTGAAACACATTTTTTGGGGTGGGAGAAGAGCCTTCAAATTCTTTCTAGCCTTATTTGTACTATAAGATAGTAAATTGCTTTAACCAGCATCATCTTCCTTTAAAAAGAAAAGGGTCCTAATAGCAAAGATAAATTGTTTGAGGGAAGATAGCAGGGTATTGGATTTTGTTGCTGAGGGTAATAAGTGTCCTGCAAGGCGGCGCTGGAGGTGATTAAGCCAAGAGCTGTGCTGCTCTCGGGCACAAACTGTGCTGGCGGCTGCCTTGGGATGCTTGGCTTCAGTTCCCCATCGACAAGGAGATCATGGCTTTTATAGCTTCTGGTGCAAAATTTACTGCATGCTATAACTTAAATCTTCAGCAATTACACTAAAACTGAGATGAAATGTCTGTTTTTAGGGCCATGTTCCTACTGTGTGTTTTGTACCCGACCAGAGGCTTTCAGCCAAAGGTCAGGTATTGGTTTCAGTGAAAGAAATTAGTGGTGGAAGACTTGAGTTTATTCTCCGACAGAAGGCTGGGACGGTTGCTGCAAGGGGCTCTCGGGATGGTGCTCGGGGGTCTCCCCGTCCGGAGCTGGGTCATGGCCCACGACAGCTGCGCTGCCTGCCGCGCCGTGTGTGCTGCGCTCCCGCCCTGCCGCCCTTCGTCCTGCGTGGTTTGAAACGCCCGCAGAGCCCGGCCGGGCAGTGGCAGCCGGGGTCTCCGGCCGAGGGGTCTCCCCTTCTTCATGTGCAAAAAATTAGCTCAAATTTAAAAGATACTTTGCAGTGCTTTGAGTGCTATGTTTTATATTGCTATATTTCAAGGGTTTTTATAATCTTTTCTTCTTAGCAAAACCTAGGAAATGAAGACAGCAGATTTGTATCTGTGGAATAAAAATCCTTACGTTTCCTGAGGAATGCTAAAGGACCACCCAGCAAGGACTGCAGCTGCCTGGCCCTGTGTGAGGATTATGCCTTTTAGCAGCTTGTT
>Ga0181612_171244_pt1 | contig 14380 bp, 4 predicted proteins | sample HoacroProtozoa21_FD_119630 | JGI IMG/M metagenome (GOLD analysis project Ga0181612, IMG submission 119630) | Hoatzin crop microbial communities from Cojedes, Venezuel. Combined Assembly of Gp0051906, Gp0051904, Gp0051908 | reverse complement strand
CCCCTCTTTTTTTTTTCCCCACACAATGATAAACCACGCTTTTTTCCAGCCAAAATCATGCATCCAGATTTGACAATGGAAGACAACATGCCTTCGGAATCTAGCCCGTGTTTCAAGTCACGACAACATACACGAACATCAGGAAATCTGACGTTGCTAGACTAATAAACTTGTTATTTTTCTTCAAAAGATCAACCTCTCATCACAACTGTAACTTCTTTAGTAATGAATATATAAATGTACATCATTGTAAGCAGGTCATTTAGCACAGATACTGTACTATCACTACCTACAAGTACGCAAAACTGCATCTTTATTACCTGCTCTGAGCAGACATATCACAGCAGTCAGTGAAACCACTGCATCCAAAATACTGCTGCTAGAATTGCAGACCTGGGCTTGATAATACATGTTATGCCAACTGCAAGCTGCTTAGCAAAAACAATCTTTGCAACACAATAGCACACGTAAAGTGCTACACAAGTTTATCTGAAGTAACAGAGAAAAATCTTGTAATTTTGAAAAGCAGAACTCATTTGAGCTTAGTAATGAGAAACTTCCAAGACCTCCCCTATGACACTGAGCCAATACAAAAGTAAGCAGTCAGGTGCTTCCTACCTACCCACAAGCATGATTATTAGTTCATGCAGCAAGGTAGGATGACTGTGCTACACTTCAAGATAATTACATCTGAATATGCCCTAAAACTGTTATTTAGTGTCCATTCAGTGACTAAATATGGAAGGAAAAGGAGAAGTCTGAACTGCCAATATAAGGAAAAACCTTTATTTTCAGAGGCTAGAAGGACTCTGCAGGGCTATAATGACAGCAGTGCTTTGTGCTGGTAGTAGTGCCATTAACCACATGCAGCCAGCGCTCAATTATCTGTCCAGGTTCAGCAACAGATGGAAAGCAGTCCTAAGTGTTCAGGCCACAACACAGACACTGAAAAAATGTATTTTTCTGCAATCTGGAGGGCTGAAAAAGTACAGTCTAAGTGTCCAAACTGCACATGCCAAGGTCTGGCACAGCAGCAAAACCATACAGAGAGAGTTCCCCAATAAATCTTTTTCTTCCACATTGAGGAGTTTCAGCTGCACTTAGCATTACAGATCCAGTTAAGTGACATGACTGAGGCACACAGACCCTTCCCAGAACTTGTTTGCAGCAGAAAAAAAATGCAGAACTGCGCAGTCCCGCACTAGTCAGCCCAACACTAATTAAATCAATCACAGAGGTACTTTGCTTTCTATTAACATTATCATGCAGGTATTTCCACTACTGAAGATACTCCAGCTCCCTCCTGTATCACATGATGAAAAGTCACAAATGGCACTGGTAAAGGCCAGTTAAAAATAAAGTTAGAATTCCAACAGAAATGTTGAGAAAGGATGCTAACATCAACAATTAAAATGTCTGCTGCAGGGTTTTGGGATGTGGTTTTTTTTGGTTGTAGTGGTGGGTTGTTAACAGGCTGGGAAAAAAAAAAACCAAACACTCTACAGTGAGCTAACCTAAAATTCAGATACTGTGGCAACAAACACTATCTTTACTATGGATATTTTTCCCTTTTTAAAACAGCAGCTCACTGTCACTATAACTTCTTTTGGAATTACACATTTATTCCTAAAAGCATTTGTATCAAGTTTAAAATCAAGTCATAGCACAAAGCTTATAAAGCAAGACTATGATAAATACCACTGTTAAGCATTACAACTTGACTAGAAAAGGGCTGTAAACTGATTGCTATACATATTTAAAATCGGTACATAAAAAGTGTATCTTGCAGATCTGGACAACTGGCACAGTATCAATATTTACAAAGTCTCCTGATTCAATGAAATTTTCACATAGACTGAAGTAATATGCAAAAGTACAACAATAACATGAAAAAATCTAGTTACCATTTATGCTTCAGCTCATTATTTGTAGATAATCTCACAATGTCTTCCTTTAGAATTTTTTTTAAAGCTCTTCATCTTCACTGAAAGGAAAACCCTATTCCTATTTTGCAGCTATAAATGTGTCTCAATTAGAAAATGCAAGGAAATGGTGAATAATGTATTTTAAAATCTGGGCTGAGCAGATTCATTAGTCTATAAATTCACACTACTCAAAAGGTCGAGCAATAATGTTTACCAAGTTTTGTACATATTTTCAAATTTAAAATACGTAACAATAGTGTTAGCTTTCCTTTAAATTATCATCTTAATTTATTTTAAATGACCATCAGGAAGCTTCCAAGAGATGTATATCAACAATTAATCTAGTTTAGTAAGATTTGGTTTTCTTATAAAGAAATATTCTATGTTTCAGTCTTGTTTAAAAGCAGATATACTGGATAAGTAAGATTCCAAATTGTTTTAAGCCTAGATATAGAGAGCAAGCACCAATTATTAAGAATGTAATTTTTCTAGACTTCACAGTAAGTTTTTAGCAGTGATAGAATTTTAAGTAACAAAAATGAACTAAGAATATTTGCAAATACAGACTTGCAGTAAATTAGTAGAACACCAACCAAATCATTCATTAATCTTGTGTCAGGTACATCAACAAGAACTTACCAATTTTAAGCTCTACATAGTTTCACTGCATGCAATTACAGTCCCAACTTCCCTGAACAGGTAGGTAGTCCCTCCAAAAGAATTACCAGACACTTGCTGAACAGAAAACTACTCTTTTTTATCAAAAAATTTCTCAAGCATCACCTTTCCCTGCCTTTTTGTTTCTCTTAACTTGCACACCAAGTTTTTCTCCCACAGGCAGTCAAAACAATAACAAAGATATACTTTGGAGAAAAAAAAACCAGCTGTTTGGAACAAAAATTGTGAGGGGTTTTTATTTCCCAATACTGTTTACTCGTTTTTACTAGTAGTTGTCAGTAATTAATAGTGCTTGAGTAACATGTACAGTCCCAAAGAAAAAGAAATTTTACATGACAGAAGCCTTTTTCCTTCAGATCCCTACCTCCCATGTTTATTGCTCCACGAGGACCCATATCACCCATTCTCATTTCCTGTTCTCTCTGAAAGTAAACATAATTTTCATGGTCAACCTATCATTCTTCGAACTTAAAACATTCCAATTTACTCCATGAAAATAAAAATTTCCGAGTTTCAAAATTTTCCATTGATTACAAAAACGTACAAGGAACAAAGTTAACTATACTCCCGTTTTTATAAAGTCAAAGTAATAATAAATTCAATACAGCAATGCTGTACATTTTTGCATAATGCTAAAGGTTAAATATCACAAGTTTCACTTATCAGATGCAGTGAAGTTTCCAAGTAGTCATGTGATCAACTGCAAATTAATCTGTCTTACACATTGTTTTTCATTAATGAGAAGCATATTTACATTTTAACTGTAAATAAAGAGGTCTTATTACAGAATTGCCTAAAGGCCATGGTTCAGTAATACAGTCAATCTGGCTTCATGACTCAAAAACGCTTGTGTTGATTGGAAATCAAGCTCTGATGTGTTATATTATAGCACATAAACTAAATCTGCCAGTTCATCTCTCCTCAAATAGTTTTGACATAACTTGGTGGTGATACATATTTTGATAAATGATACCATGCTATTGCTATGTCAGTTCAGACACTGATCATCCTTTTGAAACCAGCATAAAATGTAGTATCAACATAAACTATGTAACTGCATTTAAAGTACACAGACAAATAACATGACAAACTGATCCAGATTCAGTTGATCACTCATCCAACAGCAAGAGTTCTGACATTACTGATCATGAACCACGGCCTGCTGTGAAATAATACTCAAAAGATAGTACCCAGAGTGGGAAAAATCATCACTTAGGGGAAAACAAAGTAAATCTATCACAGATAATTCCAAGGTATTTTAGTATTGTTGTTTACATCAAAAGGATGAAATAGAAACAAATTCACAGTACAAAATGAAACTAATGAAACAGACCAAAAATTTTTTCTCATACATTTTCTGCAAGAATGTTAATGTATATTTCACAAGTGAACACACATGTGCTGAGAATAAGCATATGCAAAAAAATTTACCTGATTCTGAAAATCATTTCACTTATGACTTAAGAGCGTAAGTTCAGATGCACTTTGAAAACAATTCCATATACTAGGAAACTGAACCAGCCTTGCTAAAATCAACCTTTAAAATTAAATGCTAACCAAGTCAAAATACATTCATAGTATTTTTAGTTTCACAACTCCTTTTCATTCAATCACATCTGGGTTGCCAAACACGAGTCTTCTATCTTCACACACTTAAAGCAGCAGACACCTCCATTTGACAGAACCGAGTCAGTTGTTTTGTAAAAACACCCTGGTTTGGGAAAATGTCGTAAGATACATGACAAAAGGCTCTCAGGTCAGTAACTGTTTCTTGTAACTCATGCTAACCTAGAAAATGTACTTAACATAGGAAAATTCTACACTATTTTCAAAAGAATATGGCTTAGTGTGGAGAAAAAGCGAGGCCTTGTAACTGAAGGACACAGGCAGGTTTTCAGGTCCAGCTATGAAAGGCCACTGACAAACACACTAAGGAGGACCTCTTCTGACCCTAGAACCAACGTTCAACTTTTATAACCGAACATCCAACTACTTTGTCAGACCTTTCACAGTAATGTCAACTGACATTTTAAATAAAATCAGCAGCCCTGTTAGAATCACTCATACCCATAAACTGATACCAATAAGATAGCCACAAAATCAGTATATAACGTTGTTGATGCTAGCCTGCTTTTACACCTCAACCCTGACATGAAGAAGTGGAAGGAAAAGTGATGTATCATCCCTAACATCAGTCTCTGGCCCAAGATGGTAGAAAAACACTGTGGCAATCAGTTTACATCAATCAGACTCTGCATGCACGCATGCCTGCATACATGCATGTGTGAAAACAAGACATGTTACAAACAGCTGTGAGATACTCTTCAGCTACAAGGGAAAGTACCAGATTTTCAATTACTGCACATACTTACTTGATGCATCTCAGGTTCAACTGCAAGCTGGGGTTTTTTTGTTTGTTTTTTTGTTTTTGTTGGTTTAGGGGTTTTGTTTAATGTCAAATGTGCCATATAAGGCAGGGCTGAGTACAACATCATCTAGGTAACAATGTTAAGCACAGAGCAATAAAGCTGTACTAGTTACTAGAACTCGTTTTCTTTGCAAAGGACAGAGGCATTGGCAAGCTGTAACATACACTTTATTTAAAAAAAGCACACTACACATCCTCCTAGCAATAAGTCACTGTTTCTCAGCTTCAAATGCTACCAGTCTTCCGTTAACAAGAAGTACAAGGGAAGAGAGGGCCAGAACCTGCAGTTTTTGTTTTTTTAGTCTAGTCTAACCTTTGTAACAAAACCCAAGTAATTACTTGCCATTTTGTAGCTTTAACTTCGGTGTTGAATTATTACCATATAAAAAAACATTACAGCTATAGACTCAAGATCCATAAATGGGCCTTATGATCTCTGTTGCTTGTTAACCTACCAACATGCCTACAAGAACTATTATTATTCCTGCTGTTGCATGTTCACAACTTACCACATTCTTTCACATTTTCAGCACAGGGAAATTATTCTGTACGGTTAACACAGAATTTGCAAATTTAGGATAAATCCCCTGTCAGAGAACATACTCAATTTCAAATGTTAACTGACAGCATGTATCATTAATGTAATTAAATGCTTGACATACTAACTATAAAAACACGTACTTAAATAATTTGTCGAAACCTGTATTTGCAGGAGTCCAGGTGATAATAAAAATTCAGTCCTATCCCACACAAATCACGTCCTAGACAGCTATTTACTATGTGAGCATAAACAAGCTACTGCAGGTAAGTTAGGTCAACGCAACATGGGTTTTGCTCAAAATACAACAGAGAAAGGAATACCAACACACAGTTAAGACAGAGCAGCTGAATCAGTGCTGGCTGATAGTCCAGCCCACCCAAGAGCTTAGTTCTTGGATACTCAAGCCCTTTGCAGAACATAACAATGATAGCGTTATCTTCTCAGAGCTTCTTTTCCTCGCTATGCAACTGCCCATTCTTCTGTTGAGTAGCAGCCTGCTTCAGCCCCTTACCTGAAGCCACCCGTAACTTCCCACAACAGGGAGTTAAAATCGAGCAGAGAGAGAGGAGGGCTTAACTTTTACTAGAGAAATGTGTGGGGAGGCGATTAAGAACCTCCGGAGTCGCCCGGTACCTGGGAAAACAACTTAAACTGTAAGAGAACAATAAAAACGGATAATGTGCAATTACAGGGAGAAAAGAAAGCCATAAGACAAAGAATGGGTAGTAAAGTGTAATTTAAGCTTTACGAAGATTTAAAAAAAAAAAAATCTAAAACCAAAAAAAAAAGGAAGCAAACAAAGAATATGTTATTGTAAAACGACAATTCTTCACACAACCCAAAAGAAAGCTTTCCAAATTACTTCCGTTGCAGGACTCTTGTAAAATACTTCAGAATTCAGTAATGTAAACAAACCTCAAAGAGGTCTGATTCAAGTAATCTGCTTGTAGATAAAACTGCTATGATGGCAACTATAGCATTATACTTGCTAATTGCTTTAGATACAAGACTTAAAAATTGTATTTCCTCACAATTCCAACTCCTTTCAATGTCAACTGTAAAAATTAGATCTACACAAAAACACTGAATACACCCCGTTTTCAAATTACATACATATTGTACATTTAATACAGTACGGATTCTCCCCTTTTTAGAAGTATTAGAAACAAGATTTCTTGAGCATTTGAGGTATATCATGCCCCATGTTCTTACACCTCAATCACCATTGATACCAGTAGACTAAGTATACAGAGAACTGTCAAAAAGATCCTTCATGTTTTTAAAAATACATTAGTATATTTTCAAATTCACTCTATAAAACCATGAAACTAACAGTTTTGAAAATACACCTAAGAATTTATACAGGAGAAGGTATCAGATGCAACTCCATTCTCACACTGAAAATAAAAATACAAGTAGTTATAAAACTGGGGGTTTTTTAAACTGACAAATCAATACTACTTTCTTCCCCCAGAACAGGTCTTGCAATTGCAGCGGCCTGAAGAAAATACAAAATCTTGTCTCCAAATGATGCAATATTCACGATTACAAAACTGTCCAAAAAAAATGGAATAAATATGGCATGGAATATTTTAGAAAAGCAAAAAAAAAGTATCAACAAATATTAAGGTGACAGATCATAGAGTTTTCTTCAAATGTTTGTAGCCAGGAGATGTACTCCAAATTAACACAGGACTATTCACTCACCTTTCAGCTAAGGAATGGTGACCAAAATAACATGCTAAGACACAGCATCAAAAAAAAAAAAGAACACTTACCCCATAAACTTAAACTTGAACATTAAAATCAGTAACTTTAATTAGCACTTTATCTCGATCACATGTGCAGAGCAAAATGTAATTCACTCAGCTGTTGATTCTCACCTGTTTTCATTAACACAGAAACAGAATTCTATTCTCTAGCAGAAGAGATTTGTATTTGTCAATATAGGTAAGACATTTCTGTACCTCTTTCTAGAAACTCATTACTCCCTTCTAGAGTGGTTTATTTCATTAAGGTCTTTCTAGAAAAGAAAAAATATTTCCAAAGGCCTCTCCAGGAGGCATAAATCCCTTACACAAAATTGTAATTTACTGAGAGAGACCTGTATTTTAAAACCATAAATCATCCAAGCAGTTAAAATTGCTAGTCTGGCAGTCAAAACAAGAATTTGGGGGATACTTTTGATTGAGCCTTATTTGTCTTTTCCTCAGAATATTCTACTATTTGAATCCAATTACTAGCTTACAGAAAGTTAAGCTGCCAGCAAAGAGTTAATGTAATAAAACCCTTCTCTTCCACCCACCACTCAACACCTTTCCCTCTGGTTTATCCAAGTTCCAGTATCCCAAACCAATTTATTTTACTGCATCACATCCAGTAATACTAAATAATTTTAAATGAAAAATACTGATCTTCTTTCAAAATCCAAGATTTCTGTGTGTTCCTAAGCACTGCAACCTAAACACAGAGCTAACCCCTCCGCTGAGATGGGCATCATACCAGATGATTCCAGAGATCTCTTCCAGCCTAAACTACTTAGGAATTCTACAAACTGAATGACAGCTTTGGAAAAAAGTAAGCTCTCTTACCTCATACAAAAATTACACAAGCAAATACACTAAACTAGATAAAACTAAAGCAAATGTAGCCATGAAACATGTAGTATACAGAAAACTACACAGCCCTATTTTTAAATACAAAGTCTAATGACAATTTTCATCAGGTTTAACAGATGTCAGTAGGACATCATCTTTGAGAAAAACGTTCTAACTGGGCTAGAGCAGCTAGTAAAAGCCAATTCCCTCCTTGGTGACTCAAGTCATTAACAGAGTTGATTGAGATGACTCACTAAATTATACCATTAAGAAAATATATACATTAAAAAAAATATCAGTAAAAACAGGAACACACATTGCACAAAATATATGCAGATGCATATATTCCACTAAATGCTACAAGTTGGAAAAACATTCCTAATGGTAGTAACAATGATAATTATAGTTGTTGACAAAAAAAATATTATTTCCCTTATCAAAAAAAGATATATTATTAGTCCTGTGCATTTCTTAAATGTTTCCATCATTCCAGTAATATTGTAAAGGAAGAATCAATGTTATTAAAACAGAGTAATTTCTTTTAAAACAAATTAACTGTAGATGTATAGGAATGTACTTGGGAAACACCCCCATGCACTACACCTTTGTTCTCTACTTTTTGTTTCGGGAACAAACAAGAAAGGTCTTCAACTTGAGTGAGGCCTTCCGTCCTTTCCCTTCTATACATCTTCTGGATAGCACTCTGTTGCTGAGGGCAGCCCTCAGCATCTAAACCCCACAGTAAAAACAAGCCAAAAATATTTACTATACTAAACTGAAGTTATTCTTTAAAAATACAAAACAATATTTTACCTCAAACAATGTTTTAAAATCACAGATGTTTTATAATATAATACTAAATTTATATTAATGTGCAAGACAGCTACCACAGCATATTAAAAATGTCTTAACTTGTAACAAATACTAGCATATTTTACACAGAATTAATAAAGAATTGGTAGGATAGTACTCCATTATACAACTTCATTAACTTAGTACTGAAAAGCCTCGCAGTGAATCACCTAACACATTAACACTGGAAAAGACAGAAATGGATTGCACTTCTGTGAGAGAGAGAACATACACTCAACACTTCTATCTTACAGATTCAGAAGAAACTGTTTTCAAAAAGAAAGTTACATATTTTCTCCATGTCACCTTTACTTTAATATCAGCTATTTCTGATCTTTACAAGGTGGAAGAGAGTTTAAGATCTTCCTTTGTTTAGGTAAATCTAGCTTCTACTTTCCAAAACATGCAAGTTGTTGGGGTTTTTTTTCGGAAGTACAGTGTTAAATAACTGTCATCTTCCCAGTATGCTTTGTTTTTTTAAGTCATCCTCCTACAGCTGGATGCAAAACCCAGTCTGAAGAAAAGCTGACTTCAACACATCAATCCTCACATGATGTTTAAGTCAGGTCTACACTGACAGTTTTGGAAACGAAAGCACTTTATTTGCACTAATATTACTCAAATTTAGGGGACATTTCACTGTCCAGCAAACACTATTTAATATGGAAGAGACAGCCACTAAGCTAATGTAAAAGTGCTAAGCCCACAGGCCACCAGGAGGCCCCTCAAAGTCAAGGAGACTGCAAGATCCCAGCAACTGCAACACATTTTTACTAAACACTGTAATGTAAACCTCATTGTATGTGTTAGCACTCCAAAAGACTGTCCTCTGTTGCAGCTGCAAAGTCTTGGTAATGCAAGCTCATTAGTATTGAAAACATACAAAAACGAACAATCGTTACATTATTACTATTTACAAAAGATATTGCTGAAAGTAATCTTTTTTCTTAAGACTATTTCAACATAAGTTTTCCTCAAAATCTAAGTCAAAGGACACCTGAGTACATTAATGTACTTGCTGTTCTTGCATCTTGGCCAAGGAAAACTATTTCCTATTTTGCTGTTTATAAGGGGCAACAGCCCACATGTTCTTCTTTCCTTTGTAATGCAGAAGAACCATTATCTTACCTACAAGATTTTACTTACATTTCAGGTGTCCTTTTCTTTTTTTTTAATCCAAAATGTTCTAGTTAATTCCACCTCTAAGCAAGCACACCTGTGATATCCTGTAGAACATGAGTACTCACACAACCAAAAAGTAAAACTGGACCATAAAATGTGTTCCGTTTTTATAACATGTTGACCAAAACACCACCACTGAAAGAGGAAAGTAAATTTTTCACAACACAAAAGACTGCCAAACACTCCTGCTATTCATCAACCTACATATGGCATACCGGGCTTGTTCCAGCCTGGAAATATGTTGCAGCTACTACTTCAAAATTAGCTAAAGAAAACTAAAAAATCTTCTAGAAACATACTGATGCAAGAAGGCAAGTTAAGAGCTGGCTAAAGTTCTTCCAAGAAAGAGTCAACTGAAAATGGCTAACACCTTAGAGTGAAACCTGTCTGCAGTAAAGAGTTACTCTCAGTAAACTGCTAACATTTTGGAAAAAAACAATTTTTGACAGTATTTAAGTTTGGGGTAGAAAGTATACTAGAATAGGAAAACAGTTCAAAATACTTGCAACTGTTCCATAATGGAGACACCTTCTCACTCCTATGTCATGAGAAGCAGAAAATCACCACTGCTCTGAACTAGGAATATAGAAAACAATCTAGAAAAGACAAATGAAATCAAAAATTATATGGAAAAAAATATGAATAATCATTACTGGTTTTCATTTCAGAACAACTGAACAAAAGAATACTTACTGTCTGAGCCAGAAAAGGTAATAGTATAAACTTTTTTTTTTAAAATACATTCATGAATAGACACTTCATCATGGAGACAACTGAGAATTAAGTCACTGATGTGGATGCAGAGATATTCACCTATCTTCAATATCAAAAGCTGGCTAACACTACTACAGAAGTTGTCTACATGCCTACAGAGATTTTTCTGAACGTCTTCATCTAGTGACCTTAGACACTGAACTTGAGAATCGCAATATTTTACAGAAAATATCCAAAATTCTCAGTAACTTGAATAAAAGCACAAATAAATATACTTTCATTAGAAAGCTTATGTGCTTTTCAAAGACCTTTTGTCACATAAGCTACTGCAGCTTTGTTTTACACAGAGAACTCACACTTTCAGAATGCTTTATTACAGGCCAAAAATTCAAATGACAATCTAACTGGTTAACAAAAAAGAAAATAGTCTAAAATAAGCCAAGATTTACCATAGAACCTACTCTGTTGATTATAGAACTCTGCTGCATATTGAGATTTATCTCTTTTCTGCTTCATTATTTTGTCTTCTTGTTACTTGCTGCTTCTCTGAATTTTAATACTGCATTTAAAACACTGCATTAATATACAATTATTTCTTGAGGTTTTTTTCCCACCTCTCCCACTTCCATTTGTTATAATACAGTAAAATATTGTATATACAACATCTACAGAACAAAACTGACTAAAAAGGTTCCTCATTTTCTCACAACCTGTGGAAAATGTTATTAACTAGCCAAAAAATTAATGTGTACAGAAGGTAAAATCTGGCCTATAAACTGCATAAACAGTAGCTAGGAATAAAAGCTAAAGATTTTAATTCCATGCCTCTCTATTCAATCATCTTTATGTCACCTGTTCAGGTAAGGGAAAATCCTACCATATCCCCTTCACTGTCTACAGCTATACAGATGAAGCACTCTCTGAAGGTGTAACTGCAAAGACAGATTTTTTTTCTTCCCAAAACGCCATCGCTGTTAACCATTTGAGAGCAAACAGGAACAGAGGTATTCTGTCAAAATTTCCCCCTGATCTAACAACTAACAATCAAAAGGAAGGTAAAATTCTGCTTCTCAAATATTTTAAGGTAAAATTCAGACATATTTTTTCACAAGACAAAGGTGCTTAGAGAAGGTAACCACTTTAACAGATCTGAAAATCCTTTTTTAAAAAAACTATGATATCTATATATTAACTCTCTCAATAGCAACTTCATCATTACAACATTCTGTCAATTAATTTGGTTCCAGAGTTATGAGCCACTTTAGATCCATGGAACCAATACATAAAAACACTTCTCCTATTCCTATTAGCTTCAATTTTTTGAATGACAGTAATAAAATTAAAAACATGAAATAAATACAGTTCAACAGCTGAACATAACACAAATACTTTTTTCATTTGTAATCAGTTTAAGGCACTTAACTGTTCACTTACCTGCAAAACAACTTTCTGAAAGCAATATCCACCATATCACCAAGTTCACAATTGACACATGTAATGTAACTACACACACAATACATTCACATCTTCAGAGGCATATTAGAGAATTTTATGCTGCAGTTTATTCTGTTTTTCTTTTAGCTAAAGAAATGCCGTAAGACTAGCTAAGTATCAAAACAGACATTCATGGGAGCATGAAGGACACCTCACTTTCACAGAACAAGTTGCAAATTATTTCATTTAAGATGCACTCCACAATTCACACTGGTGGGTGTGGAGTTGAAGGGCTGTTTAACTGGTAATGAAGTCTGGGCTAACTGTACCATCATGCAGAAATACACTAAAATATTTAACTGAAAATTGGATGTTATAAAACAATGCTGCATTTTAGATTTCACAAATGTCAAATTTTCCTTGCACGGGAAATAAATCCATGCAAATATTAAACAAAAGTGAACACTGGACTGATTCAAAACGACAGTTCTCCCCAACTGTAAGATCAAGGATGAGATGAAGTGAAAGTCATCAACGCTTACTTAGCAGAAAAATTAACCTGCCAAGAATATCCTTTATCATGAACTACTTGCATAAAAATCTAACTTCTTAATCAGAACGTTGAACATAACATTGCAAAATCAACTTAAAACACTTTAAAAGCAGCATTAGTTATAGCCACAGTATATGAAATATGATTCTCTGCCAGACTTCTGTATTAGTAATTTTTCCTCACCACAAAGACATTACATATGCTGATCAAATTGTAACAAAGTCCAATTGTAGTTGCTATCCCAAAACTGATCTGAGTTACCAAGCAATTAGAATATGCCAAGTATTTGCCAAAAGGAAGCTAAAAGACAAAATTTTTCATCACTCCCGAGAGGTCCTGTAGGAGAAACTTCTAAGAAACATATGCAGTCTTTTATGCATGTTATGAATGTTGTTTACAATCAGAATAGTTCAATATTTAAGATTTCCCCAACAAAGTTCTGGCCTGTCCACACATACAGCAGTTAGACACACAAAACCTGAATAAAGAAGTTTCAATGAACCTTCCTGGCATGAAACGAGGCTCCACCGTTTTCCAGCTAGTACTTTTATACAATCTGGAGGCCATTTACTGTGAAACAGCAGCAAGATGAGGTAGACTTGAATGAAGAAAGATGCTTATCATTTGAATAAACAGAGTTCTGACAGAGGAAAACAATATACATTTTACCAGGCAATTCTAGTATTTTAATCAAAAGTTTAAAGAAACTGATCACATGCACAATTCCAAGTAGATTAAGAAAAACTGCTTTCCAGTCAAATACCCCAAGTCCAGTAACTCTTAAGCTACAGTGTCTGCTTTCATCAAAAGATACCTTACAAAAACTACTATTTTATTTATGTACTACAGACCCAAAGGTCAGAATCATGTTAGGGACACAATGGGCATCACAATGAATAGGAACAAACAAGAATAGTTGGTCCTTATCTAAAGGACATACAAGTTCCCCTACAGATAAACAAATGTTTAATAACTCAGAAAGGGCAGGGAGGAACTAACACAAAAATTATGTAAACAAACCAAATTTTAAAAGGATTATAAAAACCAGCACTATATACAGAAGAGAAACAAAGCCTGAAGAATCTAATTCTGACATTATATTGTCTTTTTCAGATCTTTTGTATTAATATATTCAGAAGAGACACTTACCAGCTAACCTGCCACCAGCGTATCAACAAAACTGCATTCAGCAACACTAGTAAAAGCAGCATGCTCCGTATGTCATGTACAGAACAAAACTCATACAAATACTTTTTCATTCTACACAATGCTAAGCTTAAATTAGTAAGCCATTAGCCACTGTAGGAAATGATAACAGGGACAGACTTTTTAGCAGGGCCTGTTGTGATAGGACAAGGGGTAATGGTTCTAAATGAAAAGAGGGTAGATTTAGACTGGATCTAAGAAAGAAATTTCTTACAATGAGGGTGGCGAGGCACTGGATCAGGTTGCCACGGGAGGTGGTAGATGCCCCAT
>Ga0181612_135118_pt1 | contig 14380 bp, 12 predicted proteins | sample HoacroProtozoa21_FD_119630 | JGI IMG/M metagenome (GOLD analysis project Ga0181612, IMG submission 119630) | Hoatzin crop microbial communities from Cojedes, Venezuel. Combined Assembly of Gp0051906, Gp0051904, Gp0051908 | reverse complement strand
CTGCCTGGACAAGGTACTGTGCAGCCTGCTGTAGGTGACCCTGCTTCGGCAGGAGGGTTGGACTAGATGACCCACAGAGGTCCCTTCCAACCCCTACTATTCTGTGATTCTGTGATTCCTAGAGCTAGTTACTATAACAAAAATCCTCTGAAATTACCACCACTCTCCGTATATTTTAAATGTATTTTTGACCACTTAGTTTACCCCATTCTCATGCCATTTACATCTTCTTTGTAAAGCACATGTGACTTAATTCCAGGTCATTTTCAGCATTTGAAAATGAAAGAAAAATGTCATTCAGTTGGAACATCATTCCTAACAAATCATTATTCCTTGACAGATGAAAAATGGGACTGACTGTGAAACTCAAGCATAGCCTTATAAGGTCCATAAGTCTCAACAGTCAACTTCTTTGAACATATCTTGTTTTTGTGCCTCCTGTCCTTTGCTCATGGCAATCACCGAACAATTTACTCGTTGTAGCACAGGAACACCCGTGTCCAAGTGATTTTGGGAGGCAGAAGATCAGACCTGGTCACGGTGTCTGTTGTCAGAGCTCTGACCAAGGGCCCATGGATTTGCAGAGCCTTCGCAGTGCTGTGCTGCTGATAAGAAATGAACTGCAGTATTTCGCAGGTCATGCGGGCAGCTGCTGCAGGCTAGGAGATGTAGAAGAAACCATGTACACTGGCAATCATTAGGATGGGTAAATAGGTAGAGTCATCATTATGCTCTGCAAATCAGATAATTAGAGCCACAGTTTTCAGTCCAGCCCCCATGACAGTCCAAAATGAGACCACTATGGATTTTAAGGGATCTGGATCTGACCCAGACAAAGAGAATAAATACAAATATTACAAGAAGCTGTTTCTCATGGCTTCTCACCAGTTACCTGGTGGTTTTTCCTAGACCAAAGATCATCACCTGAATGTGTTTCTGTCAAACCACAACAAATCTGTTACTTTGATTGAAGGCTGGTGGTATCAATTTTGCGTTCAGGACATCTCCCCTTGTGCTCCCAAATATATATTTATTTGTCAGCATCAAACAGTTTACAGCCCAGATTTGAATACTTTTTTACCTAGACAATCTGTGACCTGAATCTCTAATACATCTTTATGTCCCCCTAAAAGGACCTTAACCTGAGCGTAAGTTAGTTCTTTGGTATAGCCAATTCGCTGAAAGCCCTCCATTTTTTTCAGGGCCCTGCACTCCATGCCCGGAATTGTAATGAGAGCTTGAGTATACTTCACAAAGCCTGACCTCTGCTACCTGGTCTGCATTTTATGCATTTTCTTTACAGAGCAATCAAGGCCTTGAGGAGGACTTTTTTGTATGCCGGAGTCTCCCATCAGTGAAGTCATGGATCTGAATCTGGGAACTTGAGAGTATTTCTGGATCCATAGCTGGAGGCCAAGAGAAACTGAAGCTATGTCTATGCTAGTAAATTAAACAATGCAAGAAAATATTTCTGGGCACTATATCTTGATTACCTAGACATGTAACAATCCCTGGGACAGTTTTAGCCCAGACCAACTAGAACAGTCTCAGCAGATACCTCGAAGACACAGTTTGTGAGTTAACACATGGTAGGTACCATTCCTAACAGTCAGAATGTGGACAGCCTGTTTTGGAGGGTAAGAAAGTTTAATAGTGTGGCTACTTCCTCTGCTAGAGGAGAATCCCCATATCTAGTTTACTAATTTGTAACCTGAGTGTCTGATAGAGCATCTTCAAAGATTCCTGGATCACAGCAGGTTTTTAAAACGTGGCATGAAGACCAGCTATGGACCAGGATTTCATTTTGCATTCCCCTGTCACCTCCAGGTTTTGGGGCTTTTTTTGGCCATTATTATGAGAAAACACTAAGACGTGTGTTTGTATATGTTCCACCAAATGTCTTTCATAACATCTGTTTGGCATTCAACAAGGAAAATGTTCTGTAAACTTGACCAGCTCTCTGTGCTGGGCAGACGAGACTGCGAAACACAAGGTTAAAAAACTGCTTTCAGCTCTACTCGGAGACAGAACTGAGAGTCCATTCTTTGAACTTATTTCATGAGCCTTTCAGTTGAAAGGTAAATCTGATGACAAGCTCCTGAAGAAGTGACAGGTCTCACAGACCTTTCGCAGAAGCAGGCAGTGTTATTCTGAAGTGAATGGATGAAGTAGGGAGCCCTTGTTTAGCTTCCCTCTCTTTCCTTTCTGCCTGCTGTCATCTCCCTGTCTCTCTCTACTAGCTTCTCTACATTACCATTCAATCTCTTAAGGCTTCTCCGCTAAGAAATGTTCAAAACTCAAATATATGCAATTATCGAAAGTAGATGAAATGGGGACTTCAGCTGCTCTAAAGTTTGTACTGTTACATAGACAGATGCCTACTGACTCCTTTTGTTCTGGAAAGAACAATTATAAATAGTGCTATGGCAGCAATGGTCAAGTTCAACTGGGTCTGTGTGGTCTGTCTGTCTAATTCAGTTCTCTTTGATGTTTGCTGTACTCGTTAATGAAACTGTTCACTTAAGCCCATGCACCTCAAGGTCATCTGGATTGCCTTGTATCCTTTAGAAGGAAGTGCAATTGGTTGTCCATATAGCAGGGCCCTGTGGTGTTACCCAGCGCTTCCCTATTATCCATGGTTTTGGAATCCTGGGGATAAGGTGCACAAAGTGTATCTGCACCTGAGAGATGCTCTACTGTTTAATGCATGGGGATATTCAGTATTTGGTTTTCTCATCATGGAGGGGAGAAAGGTTGTTTAACTCTGCCATTAAGGCTCTCCTCAAAGTGGTCTATCCAGCACAGGACAGTGGTTCCCTCAGCACTTGTTGTAGCTTGGTGTGTAACCTCATTATCAAGTGCTTAACTGAAAATATTAAGTGTTTTACTCTCTAATGCATATCAACTGCGTATTGACTGTGAACCACCTACCAGGGCCCTACAGACAGGTAGTTTATTTACAAACGTAGTAACGTTTGTGAGCCTTGTGTGGCAGTGTATGGTTTATACCCAAGAGGAGTCACGAAACAAATGAGACACACTTTTTGCCCCATTTGGTGAGGGTTTCCCTTCCCATGGGAGTCTGGACTCCCAAGCAGTCCAAGTCAAGAGCAAGACACATTTGGAAAGAGCCATCCACAGTAACCTGTGTGAGGGCCCTGTAGGGACTTCTGGCATTGACCTCTTAGCAAAGAAAACTGGGTTAGGGGAACAGCAAGAAGCTTGGGAATTGCCAAGTGCTGAGAAGAAGTTGCTGCTGCTGTTTGGGGTGATCTAAGGCTGCTGGGACCAAGTTGTGGTGTTTGTGGTGCCTGAGAGGGTACATGAGGGAAAGCCCTAGAAGAGAGGCTTGCAAAGCAGCTGTCAGAATACCTGTGTTATACTGATAGTAGGACCTAGGCACGGAGTAATTTGGTGCCGAACAAAACCCAAGGATGCAGGGCATCTGTGTAGGGGCTTGCAGGGTGCGTTTAGTAGGATTGTTTACTAAACCCAGATATGCACGTAGGTGTTAAATTTGGGGAAGGTCTCACAGGGGAGAAAATAGTGACGTGACATGTTTAGCAAGTTGTAGTCTTTTCAATCCGTATGATCTATTTGCAAGAATTACTACAGAAAACAGGAATTCTGCTTCAGCTTCGCAAATCCACTTCAGGTTAGTAGCAGATGTATGACGTTTGGGCGCAAGACACTTAGACCACTAGTGGCATTGTTGAGAGAGGAGAAAGCAGGTAATTCTACGTTAAAGACTAGAAAAGAAAAGCTTGTGACAAGGGATATAAGTGGTTTGGCATGTGTCGGGGAGAGCAGGAAAACCTGACAGAAAAAGGTATTTTAATAATGGGGTTTTTAGCTGGTGTAGGGTTGATGTGGGGTGGTTTGTATTCTGACTGGTTTATATCTCCCCACCCATGCCCACGTTTTTTGAATATACTATAATCCTATAAATCTTGCTCAGGGCAGGCAACATATTGTAAAAAGGCATTAAATCTTTAACAGGATTACTCTTGTTATTTTAGTCTGAAAGTAGTAATGTTTTTTATTTTCCATGGAGAAGAAATACTGTGACAGAGATTAACAGAAAACACAGATACTCATTTAGCACTGAGAAGAATGTTTTGTACTAATCTAGAGTGATCCCTAGCACTCTTTTAATGATTGACTTCAGAAATAGTTATCATGAGTCTATTTTCTACTGATCAGAAGATCGAGTCACGCCAAAGTGACAAAGTATTGTACAGCCCGCTCCTTAGAGAAGTAAATGGGAACTGTGGGCATGCCTTGCCTTCGGATATCAAGCAGACAAAAGAAATGAGTCTTTTAAAATACCTAAGACAGTCAGTGGTAGGGCTCAGGGCTTCCTGCCCCAGCTGTTGCATATACTTATTCCCTGCTAGTATGTTGTTTTGGAGTGCCTTACACTTTTCACTTCTTGTGCAACTACAGTGCTAACAAGATGAATGGCTCATCATTAACCTTAATTTTCCTCTTCACTGCTGAACTTTTGCTCTAACAATGCCACAGCCAAAAGAAGGAGCTGTTCCATTTCAAGAGGAGAACATAAGCTTTGACATTAACTTGCTGACCTTGGAGGACAAGGAGTGTCCCCTGAATGGCTTTACTGTTTCAGATGTTATTTACAAGTGCTTCAAGAATATGTCTCTCCTGAAGGAGAATTTTGTTTCAAGAGCCATGAGCCTGCATGTTACATTTAATGAACATAGGAATTATATGCTTTTTAATTGAGTTCAGTTCTTCCTTCAGCTGGAAGATAGCAGGCATCCCTTTTTAAAAAGCATACAATGCTGAAAAGCCAAAGAAGGTCTTAGTAAACTGTCTACAGAAATTCATGCTAATGCTCCTAGTATAGGTCCCACATTGCTGGGCTGCCAGGGAACTGGAGGTGTCCTGGAGCTGCTCTAGAGCTGAGCGATTCTCTCATATGTCCACATCACATGTGTTTTGGGATCAGTTCAGGCTCCAGGCTCTGAGGTCATAGATTCACCTAGACACATCATTGCCCTTCTGTTTCCCCTCAGTTGTAGTGAAAACCACAAACTCTCACAGGGCTGAGGAGCCATGAGGCCAGCACAGTGGGACCACAGTTCTTCTTGGAGGCCTACATGCGCTAGTGGAATGCAGATAAAAAGAGCAGCAGAGCTCAGCACACCTTATGCCTGTTCCTCAAGAAAGACGTGTCTGAAATAACATTAGCCAGCTTTCCAATGTTAAGCAAATGTGTTTCTCCTAAGATGTCTCTGGAAGATGGTCCTGGAGATTGAACTGTAAGGTTGTGTTTGCTGGGATATAAAAAAAAACAGTTAAATATTTTTTTTTTAAAAAAAAAGGAGAGGAGGAGAACTGAGCTGCCCAGAAGTGCATGTTTCCACCACATCTATTCTGAGTTCACCTCCTGGGTTTATATCTCTGCTGTTGGTAATCTCTGAGAAACCTGCATCTTGTCAGTTGCAATATGGCTTTGGTGGCAGGTTGACTCAAGAAAACAAACAAGTTCTTTAAGTCTCATAACTCTTGGAAAATGTAGTTGTTGCCTGGACAATGTCACCATGACAGAGAGCAGTCACAGCTCCAGACAGACCTTCTGGCACTTGGACTGTTGGTTGTTTGGAGAGGGGAAACAGTCATAAACAGTCTGTGCAGGCTTGAGGCTGCTCTTTGACATGTGTTTGCTTTTGAGAATATGGAGTCAAGCTTTCAATTTCCTGGCAAAGAGAAAAATCTGAGCTCTAATGGGATGACTTAATAGTCCTGTCTCTACATCTGTGATGGATTTTCTTCGTTTATGGTTCAATTCAGCACACAGTATATTTTACTGTGGTAGCATTCCCTAGCCAGGTAAAATAATGGGACCTTTTCTGCCTCCTGTGAGGAATGTTAATTATTTTCAGTATGGTAAAAATGTGCAGAATCCATGACAATACTTGGCATGGGGAGGAAGGAAACAAAGTATTTGTAAAAAAAATTAAAAATAGCAAGTGCAAAACTGTAAGACTGGAAAACATCAGTGTATTTATTTGTAGCGAGGGCTCACTGTGCAGGTAAACTGGGAATTAATGGTAAGAAGGTGAGTTGTGAAACAGAACTGCTGGGCTCTAAGAGAAAGGATATGGATGCTACCAAGTGAAGTCCTTAAGCATGTGTTTGGCTTTGAGTATGTTCTTAAGTTAAGCAAAGTGTTTAAGTGTGAATTTCAGTCAGCATGATGGTGTCATAAATAAGTATTCCAGTAAGTATTAGCAGGACTCAAAAAGCCCAGGAATGTTCCAGCTGTTAGAAACAGGTAAAATTCTAACAAATCATTTGTGTGGCTTATGTACATGGGGCAAACCTGTCTTTGTTCATTGTAGGGAAAACCAGCTCACTTCAGGAGGAATGTAGTACTGAAGAAGAAGAGCCTGGAGAAACCATGCAGAAGGATCAGCTGTCTTACTGCTTTTATATTTGCCAGAGAGTCCTGTAGAGAGACGACTGGAAGAGGAAGGGATCAAATACCCAAGGTGACAGCGAATTTAAAACATAGAGTTTTGTTATGCCTCATTATTGCTAGTTTTCTTAAAAATGCCTTTCAGCCCATATTTGGTTTCATAATGAAGGATTCATTGCGCATTAAAATTCAAGGCTGCTGAGAAATTCTGCAATATGGATTGTCTTTGAATATAGATTTTCCTATGTGTCATGCATGATCCATAAGGCACCACAGTCACTAAATATTTTCCTGGTATTACTTTTCCACATAGTCATATACCAATAGACACCTTTGCATGAAATTAAGCTGCTTCAACAAAGAAATAGGAGTCAGTTAACAACCATTTCTCCACAGAGAATTTAATGACACCTACTTTCTGAAACAGAATAAATACCATTTTAGGTTGTGGCAGAAACTGTAATAAGTAATGATACTGTATATGCACACACATTTTTGTTGTGTCTTATATGCATATACACTTCAAGGGCCTACCCTTGGTAGCCCAGAACTGCTTTGCAGATTGATTGGAAAACACAATTTCTCTGTCAAATGCATCTTAAGCAAAGTACAAGACACAGACCAGAAGTATGATTTGTGAACGAGGTTTTGTGACAGTAACTTGCTAATACCAATGGAAGTAAAGTTGTGGGTGAGACCTCTTGGGCTTAGGGGAATGGGAAGTTTAGTGGCTGTACACTCAAGTTTAACAACTCAGAGAAGTCACATATGTAGTAGTAAAAGTGGGTCCAAGGTATGGGGTTTTGCACTACCACATTGCAGTTCATGTCCTTTATACCTTAGGGTAACAACTAGCACTCTCCCAGACACTGTCTAAGCAGGGTAAAGGGAATAAAACAGAAGACAAACCATTCCCATCAGACAATAGGCAGGAGACCACTGTTTTGGAGAAGAGAGATAGTTCAGCTGCATGGTGTGGGCCCTGCAGCAGAGGAGTCCTCCTATTTGGGATTGTAGGGTAACTCTGGTGGAAAGGGACCTCAAGAGGTTTCTGGTACAGCCTCCTGCTCAAAGCAGGGTCAGCCATGAGGTAAGACCAGACTGCTTAGGGCTTTCTTCAGTTGAGCCTTGAAAACCTCCAAGGATGGAGCCTACACAGCCTCACCAGTCAACCTGCTGTATGTCCTCACTGTGCTTGTAGCGGAAAAGGTTTTCTTTATAATCCTCTGAACAGCAGTCCTGTCCTCAAGCGTATCAGTGGATCCCCCCAGTTTGGTGTCAGATGCCAACTTGGCGAGAGTGTGCTCTGTTGCCTCCTCAAAGTAGTTGATAAAGATGTTAAGCAGGACAGGTCCCAGGGTGGACCATTAGTTCCAGCGTTCTGCTCATAATGGGCACTCGGGAAGGGTATCGCCCTGTAACCACTACCCTCTGAGCCTGTTAAACCACCAGATTTTCACCCATCTAGTTGTCTGTCCATCCAGACCATAGCATACTAATTTGGATAACTGTATGTAGATAGAGCTTGTATCTACCTTGCTGACTCCCAAGGCAGAATGAGCTTGAAAGAAATTGAAAGAAATACATTGTAAGGAGCCACTTCCAAGAGTAGGGTCAAACAAGGCTCTCAAGTAGAAGTACGAGAGACTGTCCAGGCTGAGAGTGGTTATGGAAGTGTGGATAGGCCAGTAGCTTGAACAGAAGAAACTGGGCTCCAGATGGAGTGACTGAGCCTGGTAATACAGAGTACACATTGGTTTTATAGTGAACCCATAATCACAAACTACGCACCAGAGGCTTTTCATAAGCCAGGTGACAGGTCTTCCCAGAGGTTTTACAGCTCTCCTCTCACGTAAGAGTGTGAGCACGTGCGTTTTCTACCCTGCTTAGAAGCAGAAATGCTTCTCCTTTCTTTGAAATGCTGCCTTTTCTGCGTGGAAAGACAGTAGCAGCTGAACTGCATAAGGCATTCTTTTCCAAGCATAAAAAATGAAGTGTTGTCATCGTTGGAAAGAGAAGGGCAGTACAGGAGTCTGTGCGCAGCTGGGATGGAAATGCAAGGCATCAGTAACCCCAAACATTTACATTAGGATTTGCATTGCTCTGAATGCCAATTTGCAAGGCAGAGACAAAGCTGTTCCCAGTTGTCAAGACGACATGTGAGGGAAGCAGAACTGTCAACAGCAAAAGAGGTCAGGGAAGATTTCTGTTGCCTTTCTGAAAATACATGCAAGATTAGAGGAGTAAGACAGATTGGAAGAACTGCTTAAAAATTAGAGCGAGCTTCCCTCAGAGGGAAGAGCCTGGGCAGGTATGTAAATAAACCCCCAGGCAGAGAACATCTGTAGGCCGTGTAGGCTGGAAAGGGGGCAGAAGAATGTTCATAGACTTTGCTACAGAGTTCCTGTCATTTAAAATATTTTAAAATAATAATAAAACCCCGTTTCTTTTCCTCCTGGCTGCAAGGAGACTGACGGATGCAAAGTAAGGCACTACCGTTGTGCTTGGCCGATAGCCAGCCAGACAAGTAAGACCATCGGGCATGTGAAGAGTTTGTATGCATCTCAGTGGGAAGTTTACTTCAAAGCTGAGTTCTGGAAACAAAGATTCAAGCAGATTTTTCCCCCTCTATTTTCTTTTTTTTTTTTTTTTTTGAAGTGCAGATGGGTGATTTGTTGTATCAGTGAGAATAGTTAGACTGATAACCCTGGAGTGTGAAACCATGAGTTCTGTTACACAGAATGGACAGGAGCAATATGAGCTTTCTCTACACAGCCCGCTACTGTGCTTCCATCTCAATTTACAGAAACCACACCTGGGGGACACAGGGAAGCTTGGGATGTATAGCTCACTTTTCCATAGCCTCTGTGAGGTTGCCAGCATCAGTTGTGATACTGTGTTGTGGTGAGGCCACCTTTTCTTTAGGTTTCGTCTATGATCAATAGCTCATTTTGACTTTGATCTTCAAACAGCCTTGAGAATGGGAGCAAGCTGTATACACTACAAATACAAAAATCCGAAGTAGTCAGCTAGAGGATATTTTTCTGAGATAACTGGCAGTAAGTTCACTCCTGTAAGTCATGGTGGCACAATTGCATAGTGCAGAGCTGCTCCTCCTGTAAATGTGCTGGGTTTATAGTGAGAGCTATATCACCACCTTTGAGATGTCATTCCACTTTGGAGACTTCCGTTGTGGTTTCCAGCATAGCCAGGCAGCTGCTGGTACCTAGACCTGTTCATTTTGGGCTAGCTACTGTGTTGTGCTGGTCAGCCTAACTGTGCCCTCATTTTCTTCCCTTAGCCACGGATCCTCAAGAATCCTGTTACCAGACTGGAAATAACTTGATTAGCCCCACAAAACACAGTTAACTTTTTCTCAGACAAGTTTTTTGATGGGCCAAGTGGCCGAAGGCATTTATAGGGACTGCTGGGGAAAGAGGCTAGCAGGTTTGGTTTCTGCTCGAACTCACCAGCATGAATACGGACATCTCCGGCTATAGCGGCAGCAGTAGAATTGCCATTCACGGTCAAGAACAGATGGAAAATACTGACTCTGGAAACCAGCCACCAGCCCATTGTTTGAGCAGGTTTGATACCTGAGAAAGAAGAGAACACATAAGTAAAACACGATATTAGGTTCTGTGATAGTTTCAAGCACTTCTGAAAACAGCGTTAAAAATTTTGATTCAGGGTGGAAGCTGTTTGGCTTTGTATTGAGAAGCTCTGTATGAGTAAACATTTTGTATAAGAAAGCAGCAGTAGTTAGCTAATAATGTCTTAACATTTATGTTGCACTTAAAACCATTTAAACTGTTTTTGAGTATTTAATCATTCCAGTATGCTAATTAGGCAAGAAGGTTTTCTGGTATTGACATTTTCAACTGTTTACAAGTCATGAGACTGACTTCAAAATACATTAATAATTTTATCTTTGACTGTTGGTATTTGAGCATTTGGGGTTCACTGGAATAATTTTTTCAACTGCTTCTCTACAAAAAAGAAAACTTAGAAACTCTTTTATAAGAGAAGTTCAGCAATTTCTTTTATTTTGTTTGTTTTTCTATTACCTGTCTCCAGAAGCAGGCACTTTTAATTCAAAATATTATAGGTTTGTGATGAAATCATGATTTGATAACAATCACATGAGGAAAACTGAGATGTTATGAAATTGTAAGACTCACATAAATTCTGTGACTGGATTTTCAATAGAAAAATTTTCTGCTTCTTGCTTTCTGTGTACTTGGGAATTCTGTCTTACAGGTAAATCACTGCCTTCAGGTAGAATAGACATGGTCTGGTCTGTGGTCTCTAAGCATGCAGATATATACTTCTCTTTGTGTGCACCCTACAAGCATCTGGACTCTGATATCCAAAGTAATTCAAGTGATAATCAGTTTGAATAGCTTGCTTCTTGGAGACTAAAGACAAGGAGAGCATGAAAACAGACAGTTCGTTAACTCAGCTGTTGAGTGCTCATTCTTTCAAGCACCCTCCTAGCCTTATTGTTTCCCTGTTGGAAAAAATTACAGGAATTCCGTTTCTCGCATTTCCTTTCTTTTTTTCTCTTTTTCTTTTTCTTTTTCTTTTTTTTTTTCTTTTTCCTTCATCGAGGAAAATGGGCAGCCTAGAGCTGTAGCAAACCTTCCTTGCAATATCATAAAATCAAATACATCGATATATCCAAAAGACACTTTCAGAAATAACGTTAAGATTAAAAAATACCCAACATTTACCCTAGTTTCATTTAATGACCTATAGTTTATTTTAATGAGCCTAGAGTTCTCACATCCTCTAGCAGAGTTTGGTGTTTGGAATGTCATTCACTTGTGCACATAGGTGTTAGTGCTTGCACAGCATAAGGCTCAAGTGTTTGTATGTAAAAGCTGAAAAACTGATCAGTTTTGACCAATGCAGGGATGAATTCTTCTGCCTGACTTTCAGCTTCTACCTTTGAACCAGGGGTCTCTTCCGTATGTCCCTTCTGCTGTATTCTGTTGTTCAGACGGGATTATTTACATTTGTTTGTATCCCCACATCTCCCACGTTGCTGGGGCCACACATGCTTGTTGTGCTTTGTGACACCCTTTCGAGGACCTTCAGAGTTAAGCAATGATGGAGACTCTGAGTTGCTATGGTATCACACCAAGTAAGGCAGTTTGGCTTGCATTCAGAGGATTTCAGCAGGACTTTGATGGGAAGTTGCTCTGTTTTTTGACACACAGGCCATGGGGAACATATGGCTAAGACTCTGTGTAAACATGTTGGATAGCTGCAGATGATTGGTGTTATCCTGATGGAAGAAAGATTGATACACAGAAATGTAGGGAATAGTTATACCTGTTGCAAGATGAGCATTTTTCTGCATTAATCCATGTGAAGTAGAACCCAACCTGTGTTTCTTCGTCGTCTTCTGCCTCTCCCCCTTCCCAGTTATGTGCATTTCCACTGCTCAAGTCCTTGTCCTCCTGGGAGATATTCTAGCTCTTTTGCATAGGTGCAATAATGGGAACATTTAGTTCCTTCTTTGCCTTTACACTTCCTCTCAGATCCTCAGCATTTGCCCGCGATTTCCCATTCCCACCGATCAGCATCTGATATTCCTGCCCATACTTGTCTTTGTGGGAGGTTCTTCCTTCTCCTTTTCTTTCCCCACCTGCTCTCATTCAGTCTGAGAAGTCCTGTCCTCTTTCCCTCTCTCTTTCCCCTACAACAGTTTATATTTTCTTTACACCACTACTAATACACTCTAGTTTTGATGGAACAATATCTTGAGAGAAATGTCACTGATGGACCCTTCTCTCTTTGGTGGATTGAAAAAAATTTAGCTAACATAGCACTCTCATATTTACATGCAAACTTTAGGAAGATTTGGTTACTTTTGATCCTGATTCTATCTTCTCTTGAAAAGTTTGTTTAAAAAAAATAGTATTTGGAGTTGCCTTAAAAAGTACTTAGTTGGAGAGTATAACTGGACATAAGTCATGTCTTATAATTAAATTGCCATCTTGCTTTAAAAACATTCAATGTAAAATTTGAAATATACTTTTAAGCTCATGTTCACTTCTCCCTCTCTACTTCTGTCTCATATGCACAAAGCCTTGCGGTCTGTTATTCAACCTCAGTATTGGGTTCAGCAAAAGAAGGATAATAGTGACGCTGAAGTACTTTTCTTTAGCTTTGAGATAACACAGATTTTTTTCCCCTGATTGTCAAGTCTAATTGTCAAGCCAAATCAAGATATTCCTCCAAAAATGAAGAGATGCTCTTAGAAATTGGAGTGCTTATTTGTCAGCTCATATAAAATCTTTTCTTCTCTTTCCTTTTCTAAGTTGGCCTCTTTCCTACAAGTAGAAAGTAGTTCCTCAAGGGAAACAAACAACCACTCTCCCCGCACACCTTTTTAGTCAGATGTACTATGTGCTCTGAAAACAACACTTCATATGTGAGGATTTCTTCCTTCTCTGTTGAATTCACTACCCCTGTCACAGCAGATTCTGCAAACCAGCATGGTGATTAAAAACTCTGATTTATGGCCAAGTAAAACAATTGCTTCTTTCCCTAGACCCACTCTGTAGCACTTTTGTTAAAGAGGATAATTCAGTATTCAGAATTAAAGTCACTGGGTTCCCCTCACTCATGACAACCTGACATTGCTAAGAAGAGAGGAAGATACCTTTTAGGTGAATGCAGAAGAGCACGAGAAATCAGCTGGGACTGTGTGGGATTAAACTTGGCAATAGATAGGTTGTTTTGTTTTACTAGTTGGCTCAAGTTGCGACGCATGATGAGTTGCCTTTTGGATGTGATACTGGGAGAAGGGGAGGTGAGCTTACTGGTAGATGGAAGAGTGGGGAGATTGGTGGTGGTGAGGGTCAGGTGCTGTTGAATTGGAAGTTACCCTTCCCTTCCCTCATTTACATCTGTTGGAAATGACTGTGGTGTTTCATAGAAAGTAGGTAACTATACAGCCTTATTTTGGGTGGAGTTCCGTGCAGTAACAAGGATATGCTAGCTGAGACTCTTCACATCCTGCTGTAATTGCTGTGGAAAGCCTCTCCTTTGCCAAACCTTCTTCTGATCTGGTTCATGAGTGTTGTACAGCTGAGTTCTGTCACGGCAAGCAACCAACGTGTGCATTCATGTTATCAGTTTAGTTCAGGTCAGGACTGCTTTCCTTCGTCACCAATGAGCATTTATCTGTGAGATCAAACCAGAGATGGTTTGAAATAAAATTCGCATGTGAATTTTGGGTCTGTGCAGGAACTGTTTCACCTTACAGATCCACTTAAATTGTGCCATGTTATTTGCAAACATTGGTACAGCCAGCCTCAGTGAGCAAGTGTGTACCTCAATGACTCAACAGTTGCCTTCCAGACTGAAGACAGATATCGCTTGCAACAGTGTAATTGTTTTGAGCAATGGCATCAGTTGTGGTGACACTTCATAGTTATGCCTGCATCTTAATTTTGCTTTTTGCTAGACAAAGCCCCAGAGTGTTGTGCCCAATTTAATGCTAGTGCTGTGTTGTAAACCTGTTTCTGAGGCCCTGTGTCCCTCAGGTACATCAGGAATTAGCCTGAGCAGCATGCCGTCCTGAGGATGACAATCCAAAGAGGAAGCCTGTTCACTACAAATATGCTCAGGGAAGCCCAAGTCAAGATGCAGTGAAGTGGTGCTGCCAGAGCCCGCGCTGAGCCCCTGCCACACTGACTGGGTAGCACTCCCCAAAGCTCTCTGGAAACATTCAGAGTCTGACACACAGCTCAGTAGTCAATGGGTCATGCTGCAGTAAGGGCAATTTGTTCCTTATAAGAGGGTAACCCGAGAGTGTCATGCTATGTACTTCAAAAAAATCCTACTGTTTTGCTGTGGAGCAGATGGCTTCTGTAAAACTTGCAACATTAATTACTTTAAAGCTATCTCTCTCCAGACTGT
>Ga0181612_175896_pt1 | contig 14381 bp, 10 predicted proteins | sample HoacroProtozoa21_FD_119630 | JGI IMG/M metagenome (GOLD analysis project Ga0181612, IMG submission 119630) | Hoatzin crop microbial communities from Cojedes, Venezuel. Combined Assembly of Gp0051906, Gp0051904, Gp0051908 | reverse complement strand
GTTGTTCATGAGGTGGTGAGCAACTGAATTGTGCATCACTTGTTTTCTGTATATTATTATTACTATCTCTTCCTTTGCTTTCCTGTTAAACTATCCTTATCTCAACGTATAAGCTTTTTTTTTTCCCCATTCCACAGAGGAGGGAGGAGGGTGAGCGAGCAGCTGCAGAGTGCTTAGTTACTGGCTGGAGTTAAACCGTAACAGGCCTTTCTGGCACCTGAACAGGGTCCTGAAGGGTTGAGATAATGATAGATCTGACCAGAGCGCCCCACCATCATATGCCAAGTCATTGGCAGTATTGGCCTGGAAAGAAGAAGAGGCACCAACGTTGTGTCTAGAAGTAGCTGGCCACCTCCAGCAATACAAAGAAAATCACTCTTCATCCCTACAGGCCTGCATCTCAGCTCTGTAAAAACTGTCCTGGCAGGTCCAGCAACACAAAGAGGGTATGTCCAGTTCCTCACCTGTATGGACCAGTATCTCAGCTATTAGGAGTAAGTGTTCCTCTGCATGAGAGGATATAGAGGGTACACACCATGAGGCACTCTGTGGTTTTACCTGTGTGACCACGGAGAAGACATGAGGAAGTGCAATGGAAAACCTACCTCAGGTAGGTGAGTTGCAAGGAACTCACAAGGAATCACAAATGGGTGTTTTTCCAGGAAAACTGCTGCTCCAGTTTCCAGGGGGCAGTCCCCCAAACAAAGTAGCAGGGCTGATCTTACTTCTAATCCTAGGGGAGGAACTTCTGATTCATACTTACAAGAAGTGAGTAACAAGGATGGGATTCGAACTCACACATACCACATGAACCCATTCATTGGCAATGAATACTCTGACCAAGAGAAGAGAGGCCCTGCCTCCAGCAGGTGAAGGAAAGGGACAACTGGGTTTACTGGACGGTGTGGATTCAATGGCCTGGCACGTCAGACGCACGGGAGTATAAGGCTCTAGTGGACACTGGTGTGCAGCGTACCCTAATACCATCAAGTTACCAAGCGGCAGAACCCATTTCTATTTCTGAAGTAACAGGGGGATCCCAAGAGCTAGCTGTATTGGAGGCTGAAACAAGCCTAACCTGAAACAAGTGGCAAAATCACCCCTTTGTGACTAATCCTGAGGCTCCGTGCATCCTTGCCATAGACTGCCTCAGAAGAGGATATTTTCAACCTTTTCATTCTCTTAATACTTTAGAATAGTGGCTATTCAAACCTGGGAGCTTTGCCTCTACCACAGATGTAATCACTTCTACTTCTAACCACTTGCCTTTCCCCCATACCTCACGTGATTGCCCTCACAGTAAACAGAAGCTTTGTGAGATCTGATTCAACTTGGAGAGATCTCAGGTCATTTGTTATTACTTTAGCTCTTTGTTGATCAAATTTTTCCTTTAATTTCTTCTAGGCTTTCCACTTTGCTAAAACAGTGCTTCAGGAGAATATGCACACGCCACTCCTTTTATTAACCAAGAATAAAATTTAAGATACTTGCACCTTTCATGTAAGAATATCTTACCTTCTGTGTTAAAACTTTTAGAAGTACATGGACTTATTTAGTATAAGTAAGCGTAACTAATTGCTGTTATAAATAAGTAATTAAAAAAGGTTAAAATAGTAAATAAATTGTTGAATCATCTCCTCACAGAAAATAGTATTCTATTTGTGCATATTTACAATAAAAGTATTTAGATATATATAAATAAATAGTAAAAAAAAGAGAATTATGCTAATAGTGTGTGAATGTTACTGTAGTCTAAGAAGCATACAGTAAGCTCATGGTCTTAACAAAGTTACCATATGAACAAGTGTGTGAACTGATGAATCTTGGCATGCAAATCTAGTCTTCAGAGAGCTAAGTTTTAGTTATAACAACAAAAATCTAAAACTTTGTGCCAACTTCTTCTTCAGATTGAAAAGTCTTATTTTTCTGTCTCTTACACCCATTTCATGAAAATGCTCCATGACTAACCCCTCTCTCTATTTATTCCAAGAAAAGATGAGCAGAAACACATATATATATAAGGAAGGGGGAAGTCCAGTAAGAACAATTTAATGAAGAAATTTCAAGATCATTTGTTCATTATTTATGTTGCAAAAGTGATGTTCAAAATTTGAAATTACGTTATTTTTTCAAGTCTTTCTGGAGGACGGAAGATGGTATATGTGTAAAATAAGTAAATACTTATATCTTACTTGTTCAAGAGGTATTACATTTTATGGCTATTTGTTACTGATTTCATGAGAGGCAGAAGCAGTTTTGACCTTTCATGATCATTCAGAAAGTCTTGGAAAGGAGAAAATATGTAGCATAACTTGGACTATCAATGGCATAGAGATAAATTCAAAATTGTCTGTGAAGTTCTGTAATGAAGACTGGGATGGTCAGGGTCATTCCTCTTAATGTTCAAATTTTTTCTTTCTTAAGCTACTTGTTCCTACAGTTTACAGATTTTTGTAAGGCAGTTATCTCTTCCGTTGAAGTGTCTTTCTTCCTCACCTGGAAACATGGACTTACAAGTATTTTAAATAGCATCTCTAGAACAGAACTGTTGGATGAGATTCTGCCTGCTTCTCAAGATGCAAGTAAACTGAGTTTAATTTCCCCCCCCATCCCCACTCCCTTCTTAAACCATAGGCACCAGTTAAAAATACTTAGATCCAGTGATCTGTAATCCCTTAGAGTCTTGTGATACTCAACATGTATATGAAGATTAAAGATTAACTTCAAAGAATAAAGGATTCATTGAGCTGAAGAATACCACTCTGAAACAGTGATTGTCATTCCTGAATTTGAAGGGAAGACTTGAGGACCACTTCCTCAAGTATTTATGCACTTTCTATTGTACTGTCAGCACAGAACTAGGTACATCCCTTTATTTTTCATCCTACGCAGAAATGCGTAGGATGCTCCTGACATTTCCTGTATTCTTGGTTTAATTTTCTTTAAATAAGTTTTTGGCACTCCATAATATATGAATTTGAGTTTATTAAATATTCAAAGTGCACATGTAGACAGCAGTTGTGATTAGTTTATGGTGCTCCTGGGCAGGTGAGAGAGGCTGAGCTCTGTGGAGCTCATAGAATGTGCTGCCACATATGGAACTAAAAGGTATGTGAGTGGGTTGAAAGGTGATAAATTGCTTAGGCTTGTCCAAAGGGAAATATTTTAATGGAATTCATCATGGAAAAATGTAAGTTAGCTACCATGAAAACTGTTTGAAATCGAAAGCAATTAAGAAAAGTTATCAGACTAATTTAAAACTAAAGTAAACTTGTATCTCAAAAATGGATGATATTTTATTTATTTAGACCACAAACTTGAAACTTGACATCAAACCTGCAAATCCTTGCAGATGCTTTTGAAAATGTAGGTGATACCAAGGATAAATTATCAACCAGATCAGCACCATTATTTGTCCATTCCTAACCATATATAATTTCATCCCCATTCATATAGTGACATCTTCGCATCCTTCAGCTTCCATCAAATAAACATCTTATTTTCATCCAGTATTTCATTAGACAGATATGGTCTGACAGGAGCAGCTAGATGTCTAATTCTAATCCCTGGCCACACAGCAAGCGATGGTCTTTCATTTTACTGTGATTTAGTAGGTTGTTAACGGCTGTAGAAGGGCACAATAAAAACATATTTTAACCATGCTAGACACTGGTAAAAAGCAAATATAACCCCCTTTAAGAAATTTAAAATATCAAGATGTTCTAGTCAACCTTAATCATTAAAAAAGCAGCAATAAAATCTTAAAATACAAGAGTTCTCCATCACTAGTATACCTATTGTTGCCAAGAAATGCAAAAAGTTACTGCACTGGGAAAGGTGAGTCTTTTTCTAAGAGGTTATCATTATAGTCTGCCTTTGGTCTGTTTATCCACATTAGTGGTGGTGCCTGGGATTCAGAGGTACTAGAGATAGTCTCACCCAACAGGACATTTTAGCTCCACTTCATCACTGTATAAATGTACTTCACTGTTATAGTAGTTAGCTCAGGTCGAGAATTAGGTTCTTTTTAAGGGAGTTGGCAACTGCCATGGACTGAAGTGCATTTCAAGTCCATTGGACAATCATAAAAAGATTTGGTTTGAAAGGGAGCGTTAGCAGTATTTTTGTCTAATGTGCTCAAAGAAATACTAGTTTCAAAGTCTGGTCAGGTTGCTCAGGGCCTTCGTCAACAGAGTTTTGAAGAGCTTTGAACGTGGAGTTACTGCAGCATCTCTGGGTAACCTGTGCCAGTCTATAACCACTCTTTTTATGAATAATTTTGTGTAGGTCCAACCAGAATTTCTCATACTGCCATGCTGCTCCTCATTTCCCTGCGCACACCAGAGAAAAAGAGAAGGATCTGGTACTATCTTCTCAGTGGTCACGCCCTTTGTAGAGTTGAAGGCTGTACTTAATTTCACCCTTAGCTTTGACTTCACTGGGGTAAACAGAACAAATTGTTTGGGAAACTTTTTTCTTAAAAAGATAAGGAACCTATATTCTTCTCTGTATAGTACCTGAATCTGGGGAACATGTAACTTCCCGTATAATATATGTAAGAGTAGATTATTTCTTTTTGCCTTTTTTGATGATCTCTTCACAGGCACACAGAGGTTACTATTTTAGTTTACAGACACACAGACATGAAGGTACTCTTCCCTTCTTGGTTAGCTTTACAGGTCAGATGTGTATCCAGTCAATTTCCAAATCAGGGAATACCTGAAATTAATCAAAATACTTATCTTCATGTGCTGCTTTTATGAGAGGATGTTTTGAGTTAATATTTGGTTGATGATAAAAAATTTATTGCTATTAAGCTCCCTCATAATTTGATCAAATCCAGAGGGACCAACAAGAACAAGAATATTTAAGCACATGCATACAGTCATCACAGTTTTGTAGTCTTGCCAATTGCAATAGTCAAATATGCAAAGAAACAAAAAATATTTTTAAAAGACATTTTTCTAAACCTGGATTTTCCTTGGGTTAATTGAACTTTCAAATTGCATATGGAGTCAGGTTTTCTCACTTTTTGTGTCATGAAAGCTATATATTTTTTAGTTTATTTATTTTTAAGGCAAAAAGAGATTCACATATTAGAAGCTGAAGACTTTAATTTGAACAAATTTGACCTAGAAAGTTACCTATAAAATTAGAGAAAAAGCAGGTACAATATTAACTCCTCAGATACGTGCAATATGATCTGAAGACCTGAAAGGGAGAGGAGAGGGCTGTATTATTTCTGTAAGAAACATAATAGTACAAATGAGTAATAACTATCAATTTCTAAATACAGATTATATTGGTTTATATTATGAAATATTTCACATATTTTTTAAAGGAATAATAATTTGACATAATTTCTTCAAAGTGGCTGAAGTGAAACCTTTCTCTTGATATTGAATTATTAGTAGCTGGAATTCTGAATAGTAAGAGTAATTCAGTTCAGATTTAATAGATATGTTTTTTACATTACACACAAATGTATGCAATTAAAAAATGCAGTACAAAGAGTAGTCTTTTTTCTTCCACCTTTTCTTTGTATTTTTTAAAGACTTTGAATTTAATGCTCACCTATTTGACCGTAAAAATATAACTGGGTTTGATGCAACTTCTTTCTACTAGTATTCATATCATATGATACAGTTACAGAATTTGTGATAGTGGATTTCATTTTCATGCTCAGGCATTTAAAGGGGAAAAAAATCAAACAACAAAAAACTCTAAAAAACAAACTACCAACAGTGGGAAGCATTATCTCTACAAGAAAATATTCTGTGTGGATTGGTGTTAGTTACTATGAGGCTTTCATTTCAATAATTATTCTTCAATCTATGAAATGTCACTATAGGTCAGAGGCAGCTATTGCTCCAAGCAGAGCAGAATTTAATAAGGAAAGATACATTAGATATGTCAAGTAGATAATGAATTGAAATAATATCATATTATGCATTGTTACAATACAAGAATCAGCTATGTGATAAACTTTTGCATACTACTCTTTTCAAGTTCACTAACTTTTGAACAACATTTTCATGTGCTATTGTTTATTGCAAAGACCTTACATGTCTGTCCTATCTAAACTATGCTCATTTAAATCTCATCCTCTTAAAGCAAGAGATATCCATGATGCATCTTTATATCCTATTTGGGGGGATATAGAAAAAGATACGTGCTGTAAGCTTGTTGTGGGTATTTGTCTAACTTTCCCTAAATCTTCATGCTTCTGTAAGGAGAGATATATCCATGTAATCAGTAATCAATCAAAATTTTTGCCAGACATTAGCTTGCCTTTGAAGAGGTAAGAAGGCTACAGAAGTACTGGATTGCGGTTGGCTTCAGTCTATGTTGTTTATAATATATAGACTCTTAAATATAAGGTCGTATTTTAATATAGAAGATTATATTGAAATTCTGACTCTATTGACTTTAGAAGAGTAAGGCTTTTATTTGCTCTCTGGTTGTTTTTCTCTATACAGATCTGGATTTGGGATCCAGTTAACATTGAAATAACATATTATAACAATAGTTTTGCTACTGTGCTCAGTGTGTCCAGGGTAAAAACTTGATGCTAGCAGGTATGGCCATCGCTTTTGGTAGGTATGAATATTTATTCTGTAGTGACCTTCAGCCACTGCCCAGGTGTTATTAGATTGGATCTTGAGTAATCTTTTACAATGAGAGTCATGAAACACTGGAAGAGGTTGCCCAGAGAGGTGACAGATGTCTCATCCCTGGAAACATTTGAGGTCAGGTTGGCCCAGGCTCTGAGTAACCTGATCTTGTTGAAGATGTCGCTGCTCGTGGCAAGGGGGCTGAACTTGATAACCTTTGAAGATCCCTTCCAACCCAAATTATTCTATGATTCTATGATTCCCATTTCAGGTTTTTAACCTCAAAAAGGATGACTTCAAGTTAAAATAGAATTGACAAGACTTGACTGAGTTGTCATGCACCAAATTCAGTAGCCATGCAAGTTTTTATGTAGTTAAGATGCTCACATATGCCAGGTATCATTATGCCATCTTATTCTCTATCCATGCCCCATTTCAGTTTGTTTCATCATGCCAGCACCTAAATTCCGTCCCAGCTGTCTGTAAAACCCATAATTATAGTCAAGGCTTGCAGTTACCACTCTTAGAACACGCAGCTTACAGAATTTTTCTTGGCGATAGACATCATAAGCAGATGACAAAGGACAATCTCTTTGCATCAGTACTAGGTAGTTTGCTACAGAGCTGGCTCATGGAACATGTTTTGTTGCACTTTATTAATTTCCTAGCATCCTTCAACAGCTAACCCAAATGAAGAGAGCTGGTATATCCTGCTCTTGGCTGAAATCACTGACCATTCTGGTCAATGTTTATTTTATTTTCAGAACCGTGTCTACTGATAAAAAGTTTTGTGCGTGCATGTGTTCTGTGGAGGGAGGTCCACACTGAGGCTTCTTTAGTGGACCTGTTTGTGAGGAGCCTCTACTGGGACTAATGGGCCGAGCTTTCTCAAAGAGGTATTTTCAAGGTGACACACCTGCTCTAAGTTGTCCCTAAGCCCAGGCCGTCAGATCCGCAGCGGTGTGATGCACCCTGAGCCCCAATAACTTTCTTCTGCATTTTGCAATTTTTCCTTATCAGGAGGATGAAAAAAAATTCTTCCTCTTCAGAAGAATTTTGCCCCTGTTCCCCATTTGTTAATAGGAAGGGACTTTAATAAAAAGCTTGGATCTATGAGTTTCAAAGGGTAAGGTGTGCTCATATACTAGGACTGTATTTTACTTCAGGTGCAACATAGGCAAGTGTACAGAAATCTCTCAGTATAGCTCAAATAGTTTTCTAGCTTATTTTTCATGTTACAGAGTTTCTCAGCGATTGCATGTTTCTGGTTCCATGAACAGTTCTAAAATCAGTGATCCAAAGTCTCTACAACTGTTTTCTATACCTATGATACTGCTACGTATCAATTTTCTAGAAAGGACCTGAACATGCTCCTGCTATGGGCAAAAAATGCAGGGTCTATCCTGGGACGCAATCAGAGGATATCTGTGGTTGAGTCTGAAGTGTCTATTTTCTCCTATTTGAGGCTTACCAATTAGAATTAGAGAAATGAGATAGGGACTGTGACATGGCTGCTATCCAAGGAGAGGTAGGACACTTATCCTGGCATCGGTCCACCTTAAAATACAGCTCTGTTGCTTGATCACACCTCAGCCATTGAAGCTCACTGACCCTAGCCTTCGCAGCCCTCTAATCTCAGAGAACTTCCTATGCATACATTGTTCTATGTCCAGGAAAACATCAGTGTGAAGTTTCTCAGCTGATATTGTAACAGTCCTGTTAGCCTGGAAAGTACTAAGCAGATTATTTCATTTGTTCCTGGGCTTCAAATGGAGAAAGTGCTTGGAATAAATACAGTGTCTGGCCACGAACCACATTTTTTATTAGATAGGGAGTGCAGAAGCTTTAATTTACACTGCAGCTTTATATGGCTAGTCTATGCTTCCTCTGCGCTATTGTTTCCTAGGTAATCATTGATATTCAGGAAGAAGGTGAATGGATGGAGAGCAGTTGTTCATTCAAGGTGCTGTTAGAAGTGAGTGGAATGTTTGAGGCTTTGTGGCAAAACAGGGAAAAAAGATATTTGGGCCAGTTCGAGGTTTTACTCCATCTTCAGTCCCCTCAGCAATGCAAAGGGAAAACGTAGATTGTTTTTAAAGCTGAGGTGCTAGTTTGCTAAAGAACTTTTGACTCTGAGTGTCAAAAAGCTTAGTTCAGCAGAAATGCATTATGGCGAAAGTGAAGCTAATTAATTTATGTTCTTTGGCTAGTTAAGTCAGGGGACATGAATCTTAACATTAGAGTTTTACAGCACTATTGAACACAGATTGCAATCCCAAGTGTGTTTTTCTCACACAGTTGTAATTTCTGAAGTTGGAGGATGCTATTTTTCCCGGTAACACCTTTCATATCTTGAAATACTAAACAATATTGGAAGCACTAAGATGTTTTCATCTGCCTACTAGATATGAATAACATCAACTATTTTCAAAGGGCACTTGCTGTTTAAAAAATACAAATCTAAGAAGGGGGTCATAGTCACCGTGATCTGTGTTTGGACTGATTACCAACAGTGAATGCTATATCTTTTTCCTACCCCCAAAGTTATCTATGATGCTTGAAGACTGTTGGTTAGGAAATGTCGTACAGAGGTCAAAGAGAAGGGTGCTATGTGGGTTTCTGTTGCTTCTCTTCTTGGAAGAAGAGTAGGAGACAGTCAGAACATGTTTGAAGATATTTTCCAGTGAATTGCATAAAACAAATTAAATTCTTTAAGCCCTTAATTTTGTCATGATATTGATTCTTAATAATTTCTCTCTTTTTTCTTATATGTATCTTTAAAGCCAAAAATGTTTTTTCTTCCTTTGAAATCAGAGTAGTGTATCTCTCCCCATTGTGTCCTCCCCCCTCCTCCTTTATCCATTAGTCTTCAGGGTTTTGTCTGAAATTTTAAACTCAGGAACTGTGGATTTCCCTACAGAAGGTAAGAATATTAGTTGGTTTTAACATTCTTTCATCCAAAATTATTTTATCAATATCTAAATTTCTCTTTCCTTTTAAATAAAAGATAGTCTTATCTATGTTAGGCATGTTTTTTTACCAGAAAGGTATCACTCCCATTTCTCATTCGTGACAATGTTCTGATTTTGCCAAAACCAATAGGGAGAAAGAGCATAACTGTAAGGAAGAAGCCACATACTTTGAATTATGTTGGAGACCAGAAGCACGGTTAATATAGACAAATTTTCGTTAAGATGAAATTTTAATTTTGGTTTTTGAATGTTTCAAAAGCAAGAAATATAAATTTTTACAATCAACCTTACTGAAAAACAAATACAATGTTTTCTACATCACCAAAGTTACCATTCTGCCTTTTTTTGTCATATAAATATGCCTTTGTGTAATCTTGCCATAAAAAAGCTGAATTGAATTCTCCTGAGTTGCTTACAAAAAACTTCCCAGGAGCAACTACTTGTGGTCTAGAAAGACATATACATTTTCTACATTACAATATAGCAACTGTAAAAATTTCTTTGGGGGGGTTGTATCTGCATAACCTGTTTGCATTACAGCAAAAGGCATTTGTGTTGTTCCACTCTAGATAACATCCATATAAAAATTTAAAAAATCTCCAGCGCTCCTTATCTCAATGCTGTTAACAGTCTGCCTTTCAAAAATAGTCAAAAATGCAACATCTGTCTCACAATGTATTTTCCAAATCATACAAAAGCAAAGTTGTTCTCAGAGATACGTAAGTGTGAAAAAAAAATGTATTTTCCTTCTATTCTACTCCTTGGTAGCATTCATTATAGAAAGGACTTTTCCTATAAAAAAATATAATTTGCTTAGCAGTTCTGGCATGACCCAAACAACCCCATTCATTTCACAGAAACAGTTTTAAAGGCTATGTTGCATTATTCATTAATGTTGTGGGTAACAACTTCAACCTCAGGACTGTTGAGCCAGCACTTTCACGAGCAGTAAATTCCCTGAGGGGAGGGAACGAGAAAAATTGTCCCTACCCTGAGGTTTGAAAAATAGTCTTCACTACAGGAAGAGTTTGCTGAGGGGTTGTGTCTAATGAGAGGAAATTCTCTGAGATGACAATCATTCTCTGGAACATTTTTGGAAACCTGAGGCTCTCTAGAAGAATATTATAAAGGATTTTTTGTTAATCCTCCCATGACATGACATGCATATGCTCAGTCCTTGGGAGCTCTTGAAAAGGGGAATTCATGCTGTGGATGTGGTATTTATATTATTTATGTCTTTTTCTACCCAATGTGCCAATGGGAGTAGAAGAAACAGAAATGTTCTGCTCCCTACAGAGGATATTGTATATGTGAACTAGAAAACTGGAACAGAACATTTGAGTGTTTAGGGAGAGGCAGTGAGGAGTCCATCTGTCTCTCTCACACCAATAGACAGGATTAAACCACTCTAAACTGTTCCGTTAAGCGGACATCTTCATATTGATTCCAGTTTCGTTGTTTATTTGTTTTGGGAGGGGCAGCAGTGGGATTTAAGCAAACACTCATCTGGCCCAGTTACTAGTCTTTAAAAATATATACTATGTTCCATCCTCCCAGTCTTGCAAATATTGTGCTCTGGAAAGGCACTAATACTGTTTTCTTCCTTGTTAATAATTTTTTTTTTTTTTACTGCATGTGGGTGATTTGGCCATAATATCCTCAGAAGTTACCTGTGTTGATATTCTTGCTCAAAATTCATAGTTATTTTGTAACAAACATAACAGATCATCCAATGGCTCCTGTGACATTTTCACTTAATATAAAAAAAAATAATTTCAGTCTCTTCAAGATTAAGGATCCATATTTCTTTTCTTGTAAGTCACTATGGTCTACAAATAATGATGATTTTGATTCTGATGTCTTTTTAAACAACATAAATGAAAACTTTTCCCTTGTAATCACAGGAAAAATCAGGATAGGAAATAGAATCAGGAATTACGTGTTTGTTTTTTGAACAGCCGTGAAACACGCAGATAGATTAACATTAATGTGTGCCTGCCTTTACTTTTTAGGAAGCATGAATTATTCAAGGAGTATCACAGCATGTATTAGTTAGAAACAATTTAAATGAAGCATTATTGGAAGTCTGTCTAGCGTGCATCAGTAGTTCTAAATATTTGCAAATAAAAAACATCAGATCTTTCTGATCCTGATTTCACAATAGTTCTGCACCACCTCTAAGCTTCCAACCATACAGATTGGGATGGACCTCAGGATATCATCAGGTTCAACATCCTGCTGAAAGAAGGATCAACATTAAACGTATTAACTTGTGTAATACTGAAGACTGGATGTTATGAAACACTAAATTATATGTCACTGGGAAATAAAAGAGTTCAAATGGGCCCTTCTGCTGATGTGTGACATGTAGAACTATCTGCAGGTCCTAAACTCAGCAGCATAAGATGTGCTGTGAAGGCAAATGCTGCACAAATGCAGGTGGTATTGCTGCCAGCAAGTGAACATCTTCAGCAAAAGATACAAAGTTTCTGTTATTTCCATTCTTCAATTTAAGAATGGGGAATAAAATCAGAAGATGATATGACTGGCATTTTGAAAAACTAAGCGGATGATTTAGTTGACTGGAATGTGACAGTATCTCAAATGCCTATGGAGCAGTGTGCCAACTTTTATAGCTCAGGTGAACTTCTCCCTAAAACACAGGCCATAATAGCTGTGGTACATCACAGAACACACAAGGTTGACTAAAGCTTAGTGAAATTGTCTGGGAGAAGGAATAAAGACAGTAAAGTAGGAGCAGCTTCAACAGTGGGAAAACAAAACAAACTGGGATAAAAGCAGAGTTTATTTTAGTAATGAAGTGAAAACATTTCTGTGGAGAATACAGAAATTACCCAGGAATTTGAAAATAAGGTTGACTCTAGGTCTTTACATTTGGAATTTATTTATTTTTTTATTGAATAGGTTGAAAAACTACTTGCTTTTTGTGTATAGATATTTACATATGGGAAATGTGGTAATAATTTTGGCCCTTTATCTTTCCAACAGTCATAAAAAAAAAACAGTGTTTGGAAGTTTAGCTCTCATACCAAGTTTGACTTTGCTGATTTTTTAGGAACAGAAGTGATTAAGAATTTAAGAATGACAAATTTAAAAGAATTTTAATTAAATTCCTAAGCATTGAATATAAACAGGAGACAAAGAATGGCCTGTAAACAATACTTTCCAAATACCTGCAAAATAAACAGGAAAAAATCTTTTTAGTAAATGAAGTCCATATGAAACAGACACAGGTAGTCAACAATTTAAATAAGACCTATTCCTCTGTTCTAGAACATAAATTCCAAAGAAGTCCTTCAGGTTTGTGCAATGGGACCTTCCGCAGGAATTTTAATTCAGCACAAGAAGAACCCTGGCCCTTCTTTTGTTGGTGATATTGCAAAGATACTGAAAAATGTTACTTTATCTATAAATGTTAACCAAAATGCCTAAATCTGCTATATTGTAGTCAAAGTACCAAGATAATCCACCAAAAATGGGAAATCTCTTAAAAGAATTATTCTTTTTTTTTAGTTACTGTAACTGACTTAGCTGATATACTTGAAAATTTTCCTGAGATTTACCTCTGTAATAAAGCAGTCCAGAAGTTCATAGAGCTATAGCTTTATTCTGTTTGCAGAACAAATATTATTTCCTGAGTAAAAGAATATTCAGTTTACTCTAATCCATAAATATCATGTGTCCCCATAGTTTTAAGTGAAAGCTATGCATATCAAGCCAGATTTTAGAACTCTTACACTTCTGATGCATAGTTTGATGGTTCTTCCTCACTCATTCCTTTGCATTCCGTACTGCTTCAGTGCTAGAAAGTGAGAGCTGAAAACCCGGGGAGGTTTCTGTGCTTTGAGTCCTCACCGCTTCTCAGATTTTTAGAGGCAAGACGTAAGGTAAAGATTTTCCACCAATGAAAACTTGAAGCTGTTTTCTGCGGATGCCATGTCATCAGTCTGATGACATGCTTGGTATGGAGAATCTATTGTGCAGATAGAAACTGAACTGAATTTAGAGTCTAGAAGGTGGCCATGACACCCCACCAAGTTTGCACAAAAGGAGTATGAACTGCAGGGTTTTTTTGTTTATTTTTGATTTGGAAGGATTGTGTGCTTAGTATAAAAACAAACAGACAAACAAACAAAGAAAATAACACCAGGAAAAAAGCCCCTGCACAGCATTCTTTTTTGAGCATGGGAAACTGGATGTCAGTTAAAGATATGCAAGACATAGTCAGCTAATGCTGGCACTGCGGTAACTAACTAAAGCAAATCCACTTGCCTTGGGTTATTCTAGACTTGTTTGGCCGCTCTATTAGGCTCAACTCAGTAGCCACCTCTCAGCTTCTCCATTTCACTGCCTTTTTCTAAATTGTTCAACAACTATTTTAGTGCTGTTTGTTCCTGCTTTCCTCTTTCCCACTGTGCTATGGAGGTGGATGCCTCGTCTCATCCTGACTGTTCCTCTTTCCCACTTCTCAGTGATTATGTGGAGAGAATGACCACATATTGAGAAGCAGCTAGTATTTCGTGTCGGTTTAGGGCCTGTCATAGAACGTGAACACTCTGCCAGACTGTGATCGATGGCCTTGCTGGACTTGTCGAATGCAAGACAAAAGACAAACGGACTGAGGTTGTCAAGAGCTGAAGAGCTAACGAAGTAAATAACTGGTGCTTATCTTATCAGACAAAAGTAAGGGGGGATAGCCCATCACTGTAAACTCAGTGATCTGTGGGGCGCCGCGGAGGCTGCGCAGCCAGAGATTGCTTCAGAGATTGCTTTG
>Ga0181612_128299_pt1 | contig 14381 bp, 4 predicted proteins | sample HoacroProtozoa21_FD_119630 | JGI IMG/M metagenome (GOLD analysis project Ga0181612, IMG submission 119630) | Hoatzin crop microbial communities from Cojedes, Venezuel. Combined Assembly of Gp0051906, Gp0051904, Gp0051908 | reverse complement strand
GTGGTCAGAAGGAAAAAAGAAAAAGAAAACCCCAAAAGCAAGAACAAAAGGAGAAAGGCAAAGATCAAATGTACATAAGGAGGGACAGAAATCTCCATTTAGCCCAGGCTCCAACAGTAGCTAGCCACGAAGGCTTAGGGAATAGTATAACTACAAGACAAGCTTATAATAATTCTTTTCCTGAATAGTCGTACAGCACCCTGTGATCTGTGGTTCAAACACTTCCTTAAACAAATGGAATATCTTTGTATTTAATAGCCTTCAATAGATTTTATTTTTCCCCCCACTAAGTTGAGCAATTCAATAGATCTGAGCTCATTTTGGCTGCATTTAGCTGGAGCACAGCCTGAAAATTACTTTCAGTGCTCCCCTGTATTGTCTGTATGCTACAGACTGTGGATGGAGAGGCTGTGATGACACATAGCTTGCTCACTCTGCTATCAGAGGGTAAACGCCAATTTAAAAGAAAGGGATTCTTAGTAATTTTGTAGAAGGTATTTGCAGGGCTAAGCCACAAGCCCAAATAAAACTAGGTTTTGGTTCCCAGCTGGAGTCTAATACTGAGAAAATCATTGTTATTCCCTTAGTGAACATGTGGAGTAAGGACAGGAAAAAAAGGGGCTTCTCTGCTATACCTGTCATGTTGAGAGGTAGCAGATAAATGAACCTTTCGATAAACTATGCTGGCACTGCCTTAGGTTGAGAGGCGTGCATCAGCCTTCTACGGATGAAGCAGGAAAAAATCCGTTCCTTAATATTGCTTTGTGAATGTTCTCACCCACCTGTTAAACCCAGGACCTTGCCTGTTCAATTGCAGAACCCTCTCTGCCACAGTAGTTGAAATAGAAGAATCCCGTCAAACCCTCTCCTATTTCACGCCACGGGGAACCCTCGTCTTTTGTCCTCCCTTGTTAGAAGATCTTCTTTGCTTCCACAGAAAGCTTTTTGTGACGTGAATCCTTAAATGAAGGAAGGGAGGAATTCAGGAGCGCACACTGCAGCTCGGTCGAACAGGGGCTGATGATCCACAGCACTCCTGCACCATGGAGCTTTGTGGGTGGTTGTGAAGCTTTCTGCCAAAACCACGGGGTCTCTGGGCTGTGGTTTCGGTCCTGCTCTTCACAGCAGTGTCAGAAAACCTCTTCCTTGCGACAGGTGAGAAGCGGGAATGTCATAGAATAATACCGTGTTTGCAATTTTTACACTGTTTTCATTCGTGTCACAAAGATTTTTCTTTTGAGTTTTGTGAATCCTGTACAAAAGTCCTGAAAATGGTTTTATGCAAACGACTAATTCTTTCAGAAAAGCCTGAGATGTTAAAACTGTTCTCAGTATAGGCTTGGTGAACATCTTATCCTAAGAAATGAACTGTTGCCATTGTTTCTTCATTCGGAAAGCACTTAAATATTAGGCTAATGAAGCTTAAAAGATTTGTAATTTGCTACATAAAGGTTCAAAGACCTTAAGAATGCAACTTTTTTCCCACCTAAAGCATCGGAATTACTTACTGCCTTGTACAAAAGCTTTGCATTATCACACCTCTACACAGCCTCAGAAATACAAATCATTATCAGCACCGGTTTGCTTAATTACTTTCAAGCATGACAGCAATTTCAAAAACCTACTACCAATGAGACCTTTCTCAGACTTCAGCCTCATTCCTTGTTCCCAGTCCTCGACAGTTTACATAAGTAGTAACTGTGTTGTGAGGGCCAAGATGTGGTGACTAGCATGTCTAAGCAACAAACACGTTAAATACAGGATCACAAATAAACACAGGACTAAAATACGCTGAGCAGGAGAATGTTTCTTTAGTCTTCCATTTGGCTCCTAGTCAAACGCTCCGTGGAAATACTGTTTATATGTGTGTGTGTGTCTACATTTAATTATAGATGTAAATAATATATATATAAAGTTTCCTTCCAAAAGTTAAGTTAAAACACTGTCATTTGGGTGTCAAAAATGCAAAATACAACAGCCCAGATTCTTCCTCTTCCTCAGAGAAAGCAAACAGTAGTAAAAAAATACTCAAAGAGCTAAAAGACAGAAAAGCAAATAACACCTCATCCTCCCAGCAAAACCACCTAAATTTGCAGTATGAGCAACGCTCACTAAAATGTTCTAAAATCAACAATATATTACCAGGACTGAAGACCCAAACAAACAGCACACTTTATGTAACCATGGCAATCAACCCCAATGTGAGAAAACCTTAATAATCTCAGATTTGTAGCAGTGTAAAAAAGTCTACTGATATTACTGGCTAGAACAAGAAATCTTTTCCCCTCGATAGCTTTTTCCCATTCTGATGAGAATGACACCATATTTACAGATGTATAGATAACAATGAAAAACTGTTTCTGTTTATTTTTGGTTTACTTTTAACCAATTCAACCATTGCCCAGGAGAAACAGTGTTATCCCAGTATCCCAAACATTCCCAAGCAATGTGTAATCAGAGAAACCATTAATACCAGCAGGCTTATTTTTATACTGAATAATGGTTAGAAAGACGTTGATGCCCAGACAGCTAATTCACAGCTGAGACGCTACTCCTTGGGTGCTCTTTGCACTCACCTGGAAACACTGAGCTGATGCAGTGAAATTAATTCCCTCTACATTTGCATTCCTAACTTCCACAAGGTACATTCTGCAATATGGAAAAAAGCATTGCCTGAGAATAAAGCTTTTTTTTCTTGATTGATGTTCCATCTACGTTCTTTTTGATCTTTGCATCTATGTATATCAAAAGGAGTAGACAGTATATAGGGAGCTGGTGTTGACCTTCTAGTCTACTAAAAATCATCATTATGCTCTTCTCACATCATCAAGGTCCCACTGCACACACAGAACTTCAGTCTCCGAAAGGATCCACCCCGGAGGCTCCAGAAGTACTTTTCCTAACATCTGATGAATTACACTCAAATGTGACTTTAATGTTTTTCAGGGGAAAAAAAAAAAAAAAAAAAAAGAAAAAGCATTTTTCTCTCTGATCTAAGAAATGAACTTCCCCCTGGATTGTTTCTCTCTCATTTCGGAGTACAAAGCTGGCCTAAGTTACTGGGATGTTCAAACTTTTAGGCAGGTAGAGCTATGTAATACTCAGCCCAACTTCTGGTAGCGAGGTGCTGAGCTCTCAAAGCCGCTTAAGGGGGTGGGAAAAGGAGATCCTGGGGTTTTTTCATCACTGTCCCAGGTATCTAGTGTCCTTGGGCAGGAACTTCCCCACTGCTCTCTGAGTACATAGTCTTATAAGTTCCTTTTCAAATTCAAGACAGCCTCCTCTCATTTGGCCCGAACACACAGGTGAGGATGATGCTGGTTTACACTTAGAGCTGCAACTATTTAGTCCATACAAGAATGTATCATAAGACATAAGGTTTTTAATGGTACGGCTTGTCCTTCTGTGTCCCATCACTGGGATCCCTTTGCCCATTTTTGACAATGTTGAGTAAAGAATAAAGAACTTTATTTTCTACCCATTATTTCCAAAACCTAAGGACTTAAAATTTAAGGCTATAAATTCAATTGCTGGTGTAAATGGTGTAATATCAGAAAGCTGCAGTTCTATACATGGACCAGCAGAAGATAAAAGGATGACAGACCCGTGAGAGTATTTTTAAAGATTGCACAAAAATGCAAGAGGGATTACACTCCTATTCTCAAGCGAACCTGAGCAGCCATATATATTCCATTCCTTTCCCAGATCCCCGGAACTCAAACCTTCTCCACTTCCACTATTTTTGTGTTAGTCTTTCAGCCTCCACTCCCTACACTTGGCCATGATAGAGGCTGAACGGTCACTGACAACACAGAGAAATTCCCTGCAAGATAAAGACACCCAGATGAGTCTACAGAGCTGCATAGCTCACTGTAAAGAAGACACCAACATTTGATGCACTGAATAGCTCTCTGCACTCCACTATTCATACCGCCTGGGTCTCCAGCAATTACAGTGGGAGATGAGACACTTAGCTCACATGCAAAAACCCAAACCAAATTTAAACATCTTAATCTGTAGCCGAATCTCACCCCAAGATGCAATCTTTCACAGGGTGTAGCTGCTAAAATCTAAGGAGGGTTAGTGCTTACAAACTGTGATTCTAAAAATTAATGAATTATTAGATTTAGGCACAATATTGTGAGATAACAGAAGTCATCATGCAACTAAATGCAAAGATTCTGTCCCAAAACAGAGCTTCTATTGACACAAATCTGAAATTACTAAGAAAGTTAAAATTAATTCTTTCTGAAGAAACATAAAAATAATATTATTATAAAAATTCTGCAGCAAAAAGGATGTGCTCTTAGAAACAATGCTCTCCTGCTTAGTAACATAAAACTCTTTAGTTTGTCTTTTGGCATGCAGTTTCTATTAAGTATGTGTTGTCTGTACTACAGCACTAAGCTTTCCATATGGGCTTTAAATCAAATTCCAGTTTGCTATTGATACACCCTGCATGAACAGATACTCACTAAAGAGTAATGACCCCACACAGCACGCAGTTACACTAGCATAATTTTTGCCAGTGAAATGAGCACAGTAGTACTAAAAGGCTCCGAGCTCTTTCTAAATAATTTCCTGCTTCTTTTCATTGTACATCTTTTCCAAATTAGTGCAATGAATTTGAGTACTTCAACACCATCTTTCGGATCCTCCCTGAACAGAAGAGCTCATAGGTTTTTTTTCTGACTTATCTCGAATTATCTAAAAAAAATATAAAATTATCTCAGTTTTAGCTGTCTCAACTAAAAGATGCCAGGTCCATGCCCTAGCTGAAAGTGCAGTCAGCGTGGAGCAACCTGTGGCCACGCTCCTCCTCTCCAAGCCTCCCAGAGAGAGCAGTCCCATCCAAACCGTGCCATGGCGAGAGCTCCTGGCCCAGGCTGGGTCCCAGGAATTGTCCGGGACAACGCTGCCCGGCTCAGGTCTGAGCCTCACCACTCAGAAGCTGATGATCATGTTCCAGCTGGAAGGAATCTTCTTGGTCACGGCGTAATTTACTACTATATGCCAAGTCTATCTTATTTCTGTGATTGAAGCAGAGTGGACTTCCAGAAAACGATTCTTTGTATCCCAAGGTGCATCTAGGTGTGTTTAGGTGTGTTTGATAGACACAAATTAACTGGATCTGGACACAGACAAAATTAAATGGGAATAATTTAACCTCATGTGAACAAAGGGTATATTCCAAACACACCCACACTTCACTGCCATCTGCTGTATTTTGCACAGGGCCCACTGCATTTCTGTGAGCTCTGTACACTAACGAACAGTACAGGAAAAATCATAGCCACGCTGGACTTCCTAGAGGAATAATACGTGTCCGTAGTTTTTAAATACCCAATGTAATCCACAGGACAATACCAAAGAACCATGAGCTTCTGCCAATCCCCTTCTGTAGGGACGGAATTTAGTTCTAACATTTTGCTGGCATCTGGCCTGTTTTCAAGGTAGTGTATTCTTCTAGGGAAGTTATTTTCCCTCCACCGTTTATTTAAACCTGCAATGTACTATGAAAGCATTATGGTAGCTACTGCAACTGAATTATTGCCATAAAATGCCTGAGTGTTTGAAATATATCCCTAAACTAGCAGTCAGTGACAGATCAATGGTGTTTCTCTCAATCCAGGGGAACAGACGTGAAACAGAGCATTCGCAGCATGATGCTCTACGCATTCCTTCAGTTCAGATTTCTGATGGGAAGTCTTTGTCCTGGTGGGGGAGGTGGAACTATAAAACAAATTATAAAAAATGGATATTTACAGTATGAGACAGAAGTCAGCTCTGCACTGATGCTGACTGAAGTTTTATAATAGCTATAACTGATTTTAATAACAAGAGATGGAGAATTTGATAGTGGCTCTCATATGAAAATTTAGTAGAACTGGAGTTACCATTCACCAAATCAGAGCCAAACCTGCAGCCGGTTTTACTGCGGACAGGTCACCTGAGAGGTTCAGAGTAGCAACACAGGGACACTAACACCGCAACCTGCATCACTACCCAGACTGCAAAATAAGGAAGAATGCCAAAATTTTAAATGAGCACGCACCTTCTCCCCACACCGATTCAGCCATATCCCACAGGAATCCCAACGCTCGCCTCTACATGACTTTTAAGAGACAGAGGAAAGCAAAACTGCAATCCACTTGCAAGGTTCATTATTTCCTGTGGATTCTGTCACACAACAGGCAATAGAAGGGAAACTGAACTCCCGAGCACCACCAGCTCTAGTTATTCCAGAGCCTAACCTGTACAATAAAAAAGGGATGTTGGGTAGATCACCATCAGATTTCATTCTCAAGAGACTGACATCTGTTACAAAGACAGCTTCTCTGATCCGGATAGCTCTCCTTCACATGCACAGTTCAATTACCTCCATGAACTAGAACAGTGTATTCCATCCACCACTGTTCTTAGTCTGAGCAGCAGAGTTGCACTGGTGTTTTACTGCGATCTCAAGAGGGCAAAATACTAACTGTTATGAAGTGAGACAGAGGTGCTATTCCAGTTTTTATTGTGCTTTGATTCTACCAATACAGTTGGCTGGTTTGCCACTATTCACTGCTATTACTGAAGTCTTTATAAGAAGATACGATCACACTGTATTGATAACATAATCACATATTACGACAAGGTAATGTGAATCTTGTTCTTAATTTTGTCCAGTATTTTAACAGTATTCCACTTTCCTTCGCACATTGCTATTTTTACTGTTTTAGATACATCAATAAGTTCTATATACAATCCTAGAATAATGCCCTTCTTTTTAATATGACAGCATTAGTTGGTGTTTTTCAGTCAAAAGTGTAGAATTATTTGTCGTCCTTTATTAATGTTTGAAGGTGGCTTGGAGCTTTGCTTACTGCTCCATGGTAGGAATACAGAATAGACCTCACAGAACAGCAAGCAATCTCATGAAGCCTTAGCTCTAATTCTATAAAATGTTTTAAAAGAAATGAGTATAAACAATATTTGCTTTATGTATCATAACTGAAACCATACTGCTAAACAATCGTATCCTGTTTAGTCCATAATGACATCAAAAATATATGTTTATCATCTGCTCTGGACAACTTCGCATGATTTTGGCCCAAGGCAAAGTGAAACTGAAATCATTTACAGTTGCCCAAACCAAGATAACCATGCATTTCTGAGATAATTGATACCTAAAGGGAACGCTGCCTTTAGATCACAGCTCACGATTTCAGTGTAGCAATTCCTTAAAAAACGCTGTTAGAATTTTTAAAGTGTCTGTTGGATTTCTTCCAAAATTTAGCATGGATTAAACAATCTATGGCGCAAAGAAAATGTGATACATGAGATCAGCCCATCCACTAACAACTCTTCCTTCATGAATTGATCACATTTCCTACTACCTTTGATTCCTTTCCACCCACCTCAAAGTGACAACAAAATCCCAAACAAAACAAAGGCAAAAATATGCTAAACATTTTGAAGAGCGTCTCAAGCAATCTTTCATGTTTTGTCACTAATTTAACACTTAGTAAGAAAGAAGATACATAGTACTGACTTCATACCTGCATATAATTCATGGACCTGTTCTAAAATAAGTAGATCTTGATTTTTGACCTTTTTTTTTTTAACATGGAAACTGATCAAGAGTTTACAAAATGTAATAAAGTAGAGCAATACAGAGAAGAATTGCTTTATATATATACACACACACACATACCAGTTCATGAATTACAGTCTAGTGAGAAAAAACAAAGCATGTAGTCATATGAAAGATAAATATTTGATTACAAGAACACATTCCTTGACAGACAAACATAGAGTCAGATTTGTCCTTGCCTAGGACAGGGAACTTCATACTTCTAGCAACTTGTATAGTTTTATAGACTGAAAAAAATTTATACTGGAATGTCAGAAGAGAACGTAAAGTCAAGCACATAACCCACTCATTCAGAACAGTGCTGTTGTGTATTTTGCATAAATAAATAAGAAAGCAAACAAAAGAAAATAAACCATCAGTTTCCAAAACGCAAACAGTGGTTGGGAACAACTGTTCTATGACACTAATTCTCACCTGGGGAGAAATGGGACTTGTTCCCAGCCAAATTCTTAGAGAGAAGGGATACTTGATTAGATTTTTAGTAATTGCAATGGGGAGAAGGAAGGGGAAACAGGACTGGGAAAATCCCAGTGTTGAAAAGGGGCTCCATTAAGAAGAAAAAACGAGACTTAAAACTACGGCAGGATAAAAATTGGGTTATTTCTTAGAATTCTCCATGAAATAATGAAAGTGAAATGAGGTCACAATAGTCAAATATTAAATACACCCATATTACTGAATGCATCAGCTGCCTCAGCATAGAAAAGAAAACCAAATCAAAGTAACCAGCTTCTACCACTGAAAGAGTATAAAAGTATAAAAAGCACTCTAAAAATAGCAAGTTTTCAACAGCCACATGTACTACACTGCTGACTAAAAAGGACAGAAACTGGCCCAAACACTACAGTGGAATTGCGAGCGTGCTGCTGGCACCATTTTGCCCCTGGCATCCAGTTGCGCAGACAAGACATGAGGAGGAATTGAGCACGGACAGGGGTCATGGACAGTTCTCCATATTTGCTATGGACATGCTACCAAAAAGACAGGGTAGCCTTGTCCACCTACAGAAAATTTAACCACAGGGACCCAAGTCAGGCCATGTCACCTGCCTTTAGGGCCAGAGAACTGGCCCTGGCCTCGTTTATCAATTAGTACAGACACAGCTTTTGGATCTCGTAAGTACTTCAGAGTAAATGACATTCAAGAAGATGCTCTGCTGATAGAGAGGACATAGGCTTGATAAGACCTATAAGGTGTACTTGCTATGATCATAGAATCACAGAACCATAGAATCATTAAGGTTGGAAATGACCTCTAAGATCAAGTCCAACCGTAGTACCTTGTGCCAGCATAGATAAACCTCAGTGAAACTTCGTAAAACTGGTGTCAAGTCCAACTGGTATCAAAACCAACTGGTATCAAAACCATCATTCCCCATCATTCCAGACTTCCAAGCCAATACAGCTTTTTGAGAGTGATACGTTACTGCATTCTGTAACATAGACCTCATTTTTCATATCTACATAGATCAGAAAATAGGACTCGAAAGCAGCATGGAGAGAAAAGCATATACTGAAGCATGTTTGCACAGAGTATTTTAGTTTTATCTGCAAGCTGTGATATATGAAAAGGGTCCTCAAAAGCTGTTGAAACAATTTTGTTACGCGAGGAATAATGAAAAAGAAAAAATTATTGTGAAAAATGCGTGTGAAATGTTTATGAATAAAATCTGTTTTCTACTGGAAAGAAACACAAATACGTGGCAGACAGAAAGATGCACAAGTACACTTTCATAACCTTCCTTCTCAGCATGCATGCTTAGATATCAGGAAATAATTGAGGGAATACGAAAAATAAGGAAATAGGATTCCTTCAGACCATCTGGGCAAAAGGAAAAAAAAAATGTAACAAACGACATATGCAGCACAGAAAAGGCGTCAGACTAGCATGATGTATGAAATATTTCACAGTTTTCTCTGCTGGAGCTGGGTATCAGTAAAAGAAAAGAATTACCTCCATCCTCTCTTGCTTGACATCATCAATCTCATCATCTTCAAACATGGCTAAGAGCTCTCCAGTCTGGTCAATGGAGTTGAGAAAGTCTTGAGCAAGCTTCTGCCGTTTGTTGGTGTTGTTACTGTTGAATTTGTCTTCACAAAGGTAAGCAAAGAAAAACAAACTTAAGTAAGTCATTTGGCTTCTCCAAACATCAACCGATGTCCCTAGGAGGGACACGTTTTAGAATCAGATGCACTATGCAGAAAAGGCCTGTTCTTACTGTCCTCCTCCTACAAGTTGTGCTACCTGACCAAGGTGATGCCACCGCTGTGCTGCAGTTGCACTGTAGTAAAAAATCACCTTTAGTGTTTTCTAGTATAACACAGTGGTTTTCAGCAATCTAGAGAAACCTGTTCTACTGCTCATATATCATTATTTCTCACTGAAGGATCCACAGCTGTCAGAGCTGTAAAAGAAACCTCTCTCCTCTGGTTGTACAACAACCCTCACTTGTACAATTGAATATAGAGGGGAAATTCTCTTTCCTCAAAGCACGCAGAACGTCCCCCCCGTTCCCCACAGCCTAAAGCAAACCATCGCACCAACACTAATACGCAGCTCCACAGGTGATGGACCACTGCTCTTCAGTGAAACCTGAAGAACCCTGGCGAGCTGAGCCCTGTTGTCCTAAACAGAATAGCAGCTATAAAGACATTAGCTTCGCAAAGCAAAATTAATGGCTTCAATTACCAAAGCACACCAGAAAACGCAGTCTTTAATTCCCAGATGAACTGTGTTTAGGAAGCACGTCATGAGCATCTAAATAGCTTGTGAAAATTGTTTATTTGCTTTAAATAGTGACACAGACTTCATTATTAAAAAACTGAGAGCTATCAGGTAGGAAGCTGTAATGCCAGATTGCTTGCACGAAACAGTAGAGTTTCACATGTGGTGAAAATAAAATGCCACAGGCAAATTAAATCTCAAATGAGTTGACAAAAACTTTCTCCACAGATTGACTAAGTCAAAGCAAGAAGTACAATGTTTACCTAACATCAGTGTGGATGCTCAGAGGAACCAAACACAAGGAATTCATTGTAAGGGAAAAAAACTGTAAAAGGCTCTGAGAAAGGAAATAAGTTAAATACAAGAAGTTGTGTAGGGACATTGCTGGACTTTTATAAAAGTATGGCAAGATTTAGATTTGCTATGATAAGTTTTAATTTTTTACAAAGGAAATGCTAATTCTTCTTTTAATATAAATCATCAAAACTCTGTACCAGCAAATTATATGGCATAAATGAATGTATTTTTGACTCAAAGAGCTTTTCCTTTAAATGCATTGGTTATAAAATGGTGACTTGCTCATGGAATGGGGAAACAAAAGTGTTTCCCATCCCTTCAGTTACAGATTCAAAGTATAAAATGTTAAACCACACTGAAAACAAGCCCAGGTCATACATTAGTATGCAACGACTTCAGGTTATGGGATTTTTTTGTAAAACATGTCAAACCCCTTTGATAATAATATAACAAATGTCCACCCAATTGCACGCGGTAGCCACCGCATTTCCATTGCACCTGCTGAAACCAGTTAGCCCTTCCTGCTTTGACAGAGCCCTGACATCAGGCAGTCTTACTTCTCTTTGGGATGGCAGATGCAAATACACGCTTTAGAAGTATTTCAAATGTAAAAACAGAGATTTTAAATGAACTTACTATGATGTCAATATTTTTGTGTCTGTAGCTATTAGGCAAGACATTAATACTTTGACTGAGCTCTTCAGTGCATTTATAAGATACCAAGCCCCCCTCCCCCCCAATTAAGTAATTTTTTGTCTACCTTCAAGGAGGTCATCTTCTTCTATTCCTTTGACAATTTTAGATTTGTAGTCTCGAAAAAACATGTATTTAAGTAGCCTTCTAAGCTTTTTCTAAGAGAAAAAAATACATTGATATTAACTAAATTATTTTTCATTTAGACTAACTTTGTAACACACAAACATACAAATGTGTAATACATCACTCAATAAATCTAATTTTTTAAACGTTCCTAACTTTTGATTCTGCAGAAAATCCATACATAGAAAGTACATCAAGGTCAGCAGCAATTCCACGTTAAATATTATTTATTTGAGATCCTTGGCACTTTGCTTGCCAGCTGGGAGACAGAAATGGGTTTGACTTTTGGAAAGTAGAAATTCAGAAATCAGGCTTCTTTAGGGCACTCCAAAATATTTGTTAGTTTGGAAATTCAAACCTACAAATGCATATTTCCTTGAACTTTGACATCCATATTCCACTGTTTTCAGTATAGCCTTATGGATCACATCATATAAAGAAACTGCAATTGGTTTTCATGTTTTGCTGTTTTTAAATTTTGATATGGTTCTGGCCATTAGGTTTCACCTATCAAATGAGAAAAGAAAAACAAGTGGCAGAAAAAAGGGGGAGGGAAAGGGGGGAACTAAGGAAGAAAAGGAGATAAAGCAAGAATAAATGATGCTGATAAAAACAGTTGACAATAATTTTTTCATACTTTTGAACATTAAGAAAGAAAATTAATTTAATCTTTGCATGGAAAACTGTTTTTTTAAAATTATTGACCTGCTCTACTGCTTATTCAGAGAAAGCAAGACCATCCCTAAATTTTCAGATTTTAGTGAGATAAAGTACAGGAAAAATATTATAAAGGAAAATCAAGACAGGATTTACTGACAGCCTAGATGACAAAAAAGTAATTGTCACATTGTCAAGTGTCACATCTACACCCTGCGTAACTAGGAGGAAATTAGAATGATCAAATTTTTAACAAAAGGGCTATAAAGGATAAGGATCAATATTTATACGTGTATTAAGAAATTGTTTTGAGCTCTAGGGTACATTACCAACCCTAAAGCTAGTGAAAAATTCTATTCATAATTGAAGCTACTGGAAAAAATGAGAATTAATTACAATTATTGTACTGTGCACAATACAATACAATTGCAGAGCAGCCATACTTTTAAATAAAGCTATTAATGATGATGGACTCCTTTCACATACGCTAAGCCTGCACTTTAAAACACAATAAGAAGCTTACTGTGTAAAATAAGAAATTTCTGTCTTACTAACATACCTTATCTTTGCGCATTAAGAACAGGAGATCTTCAGCAGAGATGACTCGAGCTCCTCTCAGCTGAGAAACTTCAGCTGCTTGCTGCAACTAAAATAAATGAATACATTAGGATGGCTGTTTCTGTGTTAAAAAATTTATTGACTAGGGTTTGTTTTAAATAAGTTCTGATAGTTTTTTGCATGGTAGTGCACAGCAAAATACAAGCTATGCATGAAAACAGAAGCTGGGACTCTCCAAGGTGTCACTCAGCTCTTGTTAGCCAAGAACTGAATAACAATCTCACGAACAGACTGAAAGGCTTTTGAAAAAGCTCAAGCAAAAGCTTTTTGGTCTATATTTAAATTTCTTGCTTTTAAAAAAGTGCTACAATGCTTTTTTTTTTTTTTTTTTTTCCTTGCAACACACTAGCCCAGCAAATGAACATACAATTCTCTCAGGCAATGTAAAAATGCCAGATTCTTGCCATAGCACTTTATCTGCAACTGCGGAAGGGTGGCTGATCCCTCTCACAATTTTTTAGAATAACAAATATTAATTTTAAACAGCTTACCTATATGTTTTTTGAAGGAAACTCTACCCCTGCTTGACTTATCATTAGTACAAACCAGTCCCACATGCATAACTTTTTTAAGCATACCCTTATTTCATTTGGGAGAAAGAAAATGAATTGATAGGAAACACCAACTCTATCAATAAAGTCATTGGGAAAACCTTACTGACCAGACCAGGCCATTCAGACACGAAAGAGATCAAGATGGGACTGAGCAACGAATGCCACAAAAGTTGATAAGAGGTGGCCAAAGGAGTGTGAAGCAAAGAACGGTCCTCACCTCCATCGTGACAGTGCCTTGAAAGGCCCCAAGCTCCTTAAATTGTGCTGTAAAGAGCAGGAATCTCTTTGTAAGGGACTAAGCACGTCAGCCTTGGATTCACCTTCAGCAGGTGCAGGAAATCGGGCTAGTTTAGACCAGAAACCAAACTTGTGCAAGCTGATGCTTATCAAATTACGGGGCTAAGGAGGTGCAACCCCAATGCGCAAGAGAAGTCTCCGGGATTTGCTCCTTTCACCTCGCAAGACTTTGGTTCTGGTGTAAGACGATGCTGTAGAGTAGGTGGGACAGAAAGGATGCTTCACAGCATGGAATGCGTCTTACCCTCCAAATCCAAAAACATTGTCCAAAAGGCAAGATTTTAACATAGTTTGTTTGCTGTTATCCTCATTAACCACCTGATGCATGAACTGACGGTGAGCACCGTACAAAAGTTATCAAAAGGAGAGACACCTTAAAAACCTCTTGATATCAAAACTCATACACACCTGTAACACAATCAATAAACAGCAATTCAATTTCTTTTCAATATCTCTATATTCTTATTTCAGAAATGCACCAATGTACCTGAAAATAATTTAAAGAAATCCTATCCTTCATACTCACACTAGCAATGGTTTCACTCAGTATCACTGCCTGAATAAGTATATTATTAATCCGAGCTCCCATGCTGCTATGACTTGAAATAGGCCTATTCAGAAGTTAAAAAGATCAACAAAAACAGTAGCTGTTTCTAATATCCAAAGGAGGGGAGGGGGGGGCGGGGGAGGAGATTTTCATTTTGGCAAGTGTTCAGTGGGCAAAAGATTCAGTCCATAAATCATAATACCGAACTGCATTAATTTTTTTCCACACT
>Ga0181612_176579_pt1 | contig 14382 bp, 8 predicted proteins | sample HoacroProtozoa21_FD_119630 | JGI IMG/M metagenome (GOLD analysis project Ga0181612, IMG submission 119630) | Hoatzin crop microbial communities from Cojedes, Venezuel. Combined Assembly of Gp0051906, Gp0051904, Gp0051908 | reverse complement strand
GAGGGTTGTGACCAGTGGCACAAAGTCAGTTTGGAGGTAAGTCACTAGTGGTGACCATAGAGGTGGATACTGGGGCCAATACTGTTTAACCTCTTCATCCTGGATGCTGAAATGGAGTGCATCCTCAGCAGCTTCACAGATGATACAAAACTGGGAGGGGTGGCGGGTACACCAGCTGGTTGTGCTGCCATTCACAGGGACTTGGACAGGCTGGAGAATTAGGCTAAGAGAAATCTCATGAAGTTCACCAAGGTGAAGTGCCAAGTCCTGTATCTGGGGAAGAGTAATCACATTCACAAGTACACACTGATGCCTAATGGGCTGGAAAGCAGCTCTCTAAAGAGGGACCTATTGGTCCTGCTGGACTCCAGGCTCACCATGAGTCAGCAGTGTGCCCTTGTGGCAAAGGCTAGCAGCCTTTTGGGCTGCTTTAGGAAGAGATTTGCTAGCAGATCAAAGGAAGTAATATTTTTTCTCTTCTCAGCACTGGAGAGGCCACATCCCACTTCTGGACTCCCCAGTACAAGAAAGATACGGATTTACTGGAAGAAGTCCAACAAAGAACCACAAAAATGATTACAGGACTCTTCATGTGAGGAGAGGCTGAGAGTGCTGTTAAGCCTGAAGAAGAGAAGCCTTAGAGGAATCTTATCAATGAAGAAGAGAGACCCAGATTCTTCTCAGTAGTGCCAGTGCCAGGTCAATAGGCCTTGGGCACAAAATGGAATGTATGAGATACCATCTGAACACAGGAGCACACTTTTTTACTGTGATGTGGTAAAACAGTGGAATGGATTGCCCAGAGAGGTTGCAGAGATACTAAAAACCCAACTGGATGCAGTCCTGGACAACCTGCTTTAGCAGTGGGGTTGGACTAGGTGATCTCAGCAGATCCCTTCCAGCCTTAACAAATCTGTGGTTCTGTGATTTTGGTGACTACTGCTGTAACAGTAGAACCAGCTCTGATACAATATTTTACTACAACTCAGCTTAGAATTTCATCAGACCTTCATCTTTCTCCTCTTCCATCAGAGGATTGTTCTCCTGAGTGGAGTCTTTGGCCATTTGAGCATCAGCAGAAAGAAACTCTAATCTCAGGAAATACTCGGGTCTTTCTGGTGATGTTTTCAACCAGTGAAGAAGCATTTGGAGTCGTCATTTCTGGATGATCCTTACTGACGTATGTTAGCTTCACTCTGTTTAAAAATAGTTTAAAAAAAATTATTTTTAGTTTATTTGTATTCGTACAACCTCAAGATGCTTCCTCTTACACAAGGACAAGAAAGGATGTAACCGTACTTTGTTCTCAGTCTGCTGCAGTACAGTAATATCTCAGATAGTGTCCTCCCGTCCACCTCAGTCAAGACTGGCTTACACCTCCAGCATCTGCTACTACCATGAAAGATCTTAGGGCCTTTCCCAAAGCTGTTGAAATGTATGGTGACAAGTCTGAGGAATCTGACAAAGGCTTTGAGGTTTTCTCCAGGTGTCCAATTGCTATGGAGATTCAGGTAGGCTGCTACCACATGTCAGAAGCATCATATCACCATATTCTACCTATACAAAATTCTTGGAAAACACAAGTTTCACATGGTTTTACATGTTAACTCAGTGGCTTCTTCTTTATCCATCTTGAACTGGTTTCCTTCATTGGTGTTGGCTATGAAAAATAACTCACAGCTTTATTCTGCTTTTTTGGCAAAAATAGGTGTAAGTTGTGGTGTTGTGATAAAACTGTATTTCCAGGCTACTATTGCAGATTATCACAGTAAATTGGAATTCTTTCTGTCAGCATTAACAGTTTGTATTCACTGGACTTAAATGCTTAGAATAATTTCTTTTTCTCAAAGAAGTAACCCGACTGCATTACTATTCCAGAAGATCACCTTGCTTTGATTTTTCCCTACAAGAGGTGCTGGAGCCAAAACAGCTAGGACTTAGAGCTCTGCCATTGAGGAGTTCCTCTTCATTCTCTGCACTGTCTCTGACAGAATTTAACCTTCTCTAGAGCCTCAAACTCTGCCTCTGTTATTCAACATTACAACCAATCGTACTCATCTATATATTCAGAAAAGAAAGCGGTGCTGTTGCTGATAGAGACTGTCTTCCTGTGCCTCCAGCTGTATCTCACCATCACATCTTTGAATGCCTGCCAGAACTGGTGTGTTTTTCTTTTTCCTCTCTTGTGCATTTCAACACAGATTGTGCATTTTCCATTTCACTTGCAGTGGTACTGCTGTGAACATCACTTATGTTTATGACATCCTGCCTAACTGTAGTGGAATGCGTGATGTCATCAACCGACATAGTATCTCACACTGTATTCCACATAAATTGATGCTAGGCATCAATGATCCCTGAAGATAGCTGCGATCACAGTCCTTCTGACAATTTTAAGTTCTTTGTGAATGATGCAAGGCTAGGCAAGGTTTTTGGGGAACTGTCCCTCCAGATTCAGATGACATGGAAATCACTCTCCTCAGCATGGTAGCACGCTTGGATGGTTGAGGCACAGCATTTCTGCATACTTCTGCACAGCAGCTCTATGGTATACAGAGGGGTGTCTACCATTTTCCCACTGAATCAACAGCTGTCATGCTTTATTGTTGACAGTTAACAACCCTAATGTGTTACATAAACAGAAGTATGAGATCTTTCTCCTGTGTGAGGAGGTCATTGACCTTTGGGAGGTTATCTTACAAGATAAATGAGTTTGGTTAAACATCTGGGCTGCTAGCAAGAGGCCCAGGACAAAGGTTCAAGAGAACACATTTTGAGTTAAGAATTTGTAAGGCTTTCCTTTCTTTTTACTTCAAGAAGCGATTGCTTTTCTGTTTCTGAGCTTATTGACTCCCAGCATCGCTATTGGATGTCTTCATCCTCTCTCAGCCTGAGGTACGTGTTTCTATTGAGCATTTCTGCCTCTTCTTCAAAAAAGTTCAGGAACCCTGGGAGTGCTGGGACAGCTTCCCTTCCCAAATCCCTCCCGTTTTGTCCTCCGGACTGTTTCAGCCACATAAATTTGTGGGTTTCTCAGCCCCGTGAGGTGCACTCGTCGATTTTAAACGCAGTGTTAATCTATCCAAATGATATCCTGTGTCTTCCTGTCAGGCCTCAGTTGGGCTCCTTAGTATTTTCCTTTGAATCAGGGATAGTGTTTGATAGGTAACTTAGTCAGGCCTTGACGTCTTTTGCAAAGGAGCTTTTCAAGGCGGCAGCCATGAGCAGTCTGCTGTTTCTTCTGGAGGAAAAGGAGCGTGAACGTGAATGAGCGCTCACCTGAAGGAGGCATGAAGGCTGTTAATTAATCACTAGAGGTTATTCTAGATATATTCTGTATTCACATTTATCGTCCTCTGTCCTTCTGCTTCAAGTGATGGCAACTGATTTTGAGATTTAAAGACTGTAAAGAAACATTGAGATTGTGGGAGCACATTCCAGCTATTTGTGTCTTGCTGCAGGGAGAAGATGTGAGCACATCTCCTGTCTCATCAGCTCCAGTCATGCTTAGTCATGATGTGGGTGCACAGTACCTCTTAAAGGTATTGGTTACTGGTAACATACGCATTTAAGAATATGGCAGAGTTGGATTTGGAAAGCACTGTGGTTTGTGAAAGAATTGTTCATGTCTTAGGAATATTTCTGAACTGTATACCGGGTGGGCAAGTGTTGCATATTGCTGTCTCATTTTGTAATAAACCAGAATGATAGCACAGGCCTGGGGGAGGATGCTGAATACATTTAATGAGTGTTAATATTCAAAACAAGCGTGTGGCCTAAAAATAAATTCTTTAATTTTTGTAATGAAACTGGTCCCCAAAACTTTTTAATGACTAAAATGCATCGAGAAATAGAAATACATACTTAACTTTGAGGGAATATCAGGCATCACAGATACAGTTAAACAAGAGCCTTGCAAGTACCTGCAGATGCTAACTGTTAATGTTTTTTGTCACTACATGGACTTTATCTTTCATAATGTTGCTTGTTTTGATGGAGGCCTATCAGACACTTTGATCGACAGCTAGTCTCTGGTTCAGTGCGGAAACAGATACTATTTGTTTGCTGGGAGTTGGCAGTTCTGCTCAGATAGAGAAGATAGGGTTTTATTTGTCTTTAGTCAAAATAACATTTGTATCTAATTTCAGTTTTAGTGTAAAACACCTGTGAATAATTAACTTCCCTGTACAGCTAATTTTAGAGTAGGTGTTTGTAGTTACAGTGTTTTTACCCTGTGAAACCAGTACTATGTGAAATCAGAAATCTATTGCTTCATACCTGAGGGTTTTGCTGTAAGAGATCTGGGGAGGAAAAAGCTGCTGTGTTACTCACCGAGGGATTTCAGCACACAGCCCTGGGTCAGACATCAGGACCCCTGGAGAAAGCTGACCAGTTTACGTGGGATTCACAGCCACTAGTACGTTGGGTAAGGGCTTGCCTGAACATCAGTAGGAGAAGTTGGCATACATGAGGTCCTAGTTCCTCTCTGCGGAGAGGCACCCTACTTTGAACAGAAAGGCAGTGCCTGTTTCGCCCCAAAATTTGTATCATGGAGCTTTCACCTCTGAAACAAGGCCTTTCAGTGCATGGAGGTTGCTAATAAATGAATTCAGACTAAATATCAGTTGTGGGGTTTGTTTTTTTTCTTCACATGCTGAGGTTAGGAACAGCTTCAAGATGATAAAAATATCTGATTTCAAGTCATAGTCAAGGTTGAATACCTCAAACCCAGTTCAGTTCTGATTTCATTTAGAAACCATTTGGTGAAAAGCTGTAAGTAGCTCCAAGTTGGAAATCAGATAAGATGAGCATAAATCTTTGTGGTCATCAGATACATTACTTTCTGTCAGATCTTCGTTGCACAAACATTATTAACTATGAGTAGTTTCTGGTTTTTGTTGTGCACATTGGCCTGTGTACATCTATAGTTCTGCAAAGGATTTCTGAGCAGTATTTAAAGGAAGGAGGTGGCATCGATGTGTAACATTTTTTTAAAGGTAAATATTCATAGACACCATATTTCAAAGGATCTGGAAAAATAGATAGACAATAAGTACCCCACAGGTGCTCTATGTGTGTGTGCATGTATGCATCATCAACAAAGGCTCCACAAAAACCTGTGTCACCCAGGTCATGCAGGGGATACTAACATTTGCTATACCTTATCACTTAAAGAGGTGACGCTTCATCCTGAGTGTATTTGCATACTTCTTAAAAACTAGAGAAATAAGAAAAGGCATCCAGTTCACAACTCTAAGCCAAAGCAGCAGCGTTTGTCAGCAAGCAATCATCACAAAATACCAGTTTTGAATACCAATTTTTTTTAAACATTTTGACAATGTTTTTCTCCAGACTTTACATTAAGACAGATTTATTTATTGGTCTTAGATATTTGTGTATTTCAGTGCAGTAAGTTCTTTTTTCATTATTTTCCTGTTCATTTACTAGTAAGTGAATTTCACCTGTTTCTGATCAGTATTGGAATAAATGCCAGAAACCCACTACAACAACTAGGAATTTCCATTTCTTTCTTGCAGTCAGTAGCTTCAAAACCCTGTAACTACGGAGGAGATAGCTATCCTTGTGGATTTTGTCATGCCTGTGATTTTTTGCACTGAAGTTCTTTTCTTTAATTCCAATTCACTTTGTTTGACAAACTGATAGCCTTACTTCTAGATTTCCATGTATCTACATGTGGAGACTGCTGTGTTTAAATTCCATAGGAATTTGGAAAAGAAATTAGATTATTTGTGCAGTGACCGTTGAAGAGCTATCTTGAATTGGTCACAAGCTTGAAGGTCAATCTACATTTACAGTATAAACTGTGGAGTAAAAACCACAGAGGACTGTGAAACCAAACTCTCAGGAAGTGGGGAGCAACATAATGGTTTTAGTATTATGTTGCCCAAACATGTTCACTGTTTACTGTCAGATAAGCTTCTGCTGGCTTTTTCCTGATGTTAAAAATACATTGTGTTATGGAGATGTTGGAGTGATCTGTTTTGGGAAGGCATTGTATTAGCTTTGAGTCAGATATATTTGTGGACCGGTCTCATAATGCTACATTTCACCTCTGCTTTTCTGTTCGTCAACTAGAATTGCTGTTGGTTTCTACCTGCACTCAACTGCGCTGAGAACAAGTAAGCCTGTTTGGATGTAAAAATGCAATTTGAATGGAACAGCTGAATAGCCAAGTGAACATATAAGCTTTCTGCTGACCAGATTATATTTTACTGCTTTCAGTTAATACGTTCTTTAGTACCATTCTTTTAGTTTCACAGGCAAGAGAAGCATGTCATGTCAGGTGTTGGATAAAGAATGGAGATTTATTTTTTTCAATTTCACTTACTAAAGATGGAAGGCTTCATAACTCTACACTGGTGTAAAATATGGATCAAGATGTGAGGGAAGATCTTACCTGGTTAAATAGCATTGTTTAGAGTAATGGGAATGGTTCAAGTGGTGGCAATTCTTGCTTCATCTTTTTTCATGGGGAACATGAATGCATTTGTACAGACATTTAGGATGAAGGCAACCAGGAAGTAGAAAACGTAGATTTAGTATTTGTTTTATTTTCTTAGACTTCTGCACTGATTAGACTAGAATATCCTAATTTGTCTTACTGCATCTCCGTTACTATAAATTAACTGTGTTCTTTTAAGATGTCTGCTAAGGTTTAAGTTGATATGCAGAAAAAATATAAGTGACTCATATTTGGGATATAAAGATTATGGAGGGATGGTCCCCAGATAATCGCAGTTTTACAGTGTACACAGAAATGACTACTGTTATCGGATTTTAGGTAAGCCATCCTTTCTCCACCATTTGAGTTGCTCTTAATTTTAAAAATAAAAAATTCTTCTGAATTTTTAAATTCTCACAGAATTACGGAGACTTTGTCTTTTCCTGGAAGTGACACAGAGAAAAACATAACTCTTGGGGATGTTTTGCTGGCTTAGTGAAGGTTGTACGTGCAGTCTTTACCCATGGTATTCCTTGGTTACAATGGGCATTTTGATTCTGCATAGTGGTGATATTTGTGACTTCTTGATATTGGACGTTGTGTCACTGTTACACATCAGGCGAGAGGCCGTCAGGATTCCTGCTTAGATGAGGGCTGGGGCTCAACTCTCCCATCCCGCACTGTTTTGGCATGACCTCTGCTTCACAGAGGTGACTACAGCGTGAGGAGTACCCCTTCTCCTATTTGAATTCCTGAAGTGGGGGAGACTACTCCAGTGCAGACCCTTCTTTCATCTGCTGTCTCCCTGAATAATCTGCTATCCCCCTGATTTATCCACTGTCTCCACATGTGAAACGATCCTGTGTATTTGGTGAGAGGAAAGGCTGCCACACTGACTTTGGAGTGGGGAAGGTGAGTTACAGGTATCTCAAAACCTCCCCTTCTGAGAGGGGAGGAAAAGTTTCATTATCCCATTTCTGGAAATGCAGTGGCAGGATTTGGAAGGGGAAAAACGTACAGACAAAGCAGGGCTGGCTTGAGTCATTTCAGGCAGAAACTGGGGGACAAGGCATGAGGAGCATCATGACTGGTGCAGTTGTATCTGTACCTTGAAGTGGTGCTTGAAATTTTAGTATGGTTTCAAAGTCATGGAGCCAAGTTGTTGCCACTATGTCATCTGTTATATTGAGTTCTCTAGGTAGGTTTAAGTCTGCTTTCAAACGTATCTGGAATTTGGGTTGGAAAAAATGATAGACATTTTCTGCTGCTGCCCTGGTGTGTTGATGACCAATGTAAGGCAACGGCCACTGCCTCAGAAGCTTTTAGTTCTCCAGATTTTCTGTTTCAGCATGTACAAACAACAGACAATTTCAGCCTTTTTGAAGTTGCAGAATGAAATGTTAACGCAGGGCTGTATGTGAAGCCGCTCGACTTTTTTACCTGCCCTTTGCTGCTGGTCCCGCTCTGTTTCCTACGCTGGAGCAAACCACAGTCCTGGAAGACTTGCTTTGTTTTTTTTTCTTAGGACGCTGTTGCCACCTGGTGGCCTTGGCCAAAACCGGGAACAGATGCTCTGTGACCTACATCAGTCTCTGACAGATGTCAGGAGTGAGATGGACGTGGGGTGCGCAGGGGGCAGTGGGTGCCCTCCTGAGGCTTTACCTCTGTCCAACACACAAAAAAGTTTGTTTCTGATAAAAGCGACCCATCCCTTGTACGCCAGCAGTGACAGTCGGTGGCAGTCTTTATTCTTTTTCTTGCTCCATTCGTTTTCTAAAGCAGACAAAGATACCAGATGCTGTCCATACTGATCCTCAGATTTTGGAAACACACTGTAAAATCCTCAGCCTTTGGGAAGAATTGCAGTAGCACAGGCCTGACAGGTGAGCCGCCTGAACAGTGAAAGTATGTGCCATATTTCTGCTTTCAGCAAATGAGATGTTGAGCAAAGACTTTTAAGTCTTGTTCAGATCTTGTTGTCTACATCTCTTTTTGTTTTTTTTGTTCGTGAAAGTCTTGCAATAAGCCTGTGAAGTGGTATTCAGTTTGGCGTAGCCCCAGAGTGCAAACTCTGTTATTATTGTTGCTGAAGCATTTGAAGAGATGAAGTATGAATTTCCTGTAAAATAAATAAAAGACTTGAAAGATTAGACATGCTTCTACTATATAAACTCATTTGGGCTCCAGCATAGATACAAGGTTTTTTCATTGGAACTCACAGCAGTCAATAATAATCCAACACTGGGGTTTTTAATGTAATGTTAAAATGCTAAACAGAGTTTACACCTGGAGTTTGCCTATATTGCTCACTAGCGTAAGCCAGCATAATACAGGGAAAAATGAGCATGGTGTGGATTTTCAGTTGTCATTACTAGATTAGAAATCGTCCAAGCACTTCTTTTGTGTGAGAAATACTTAATTTTAGCTGCAATTCATTTATTAGACTTTTTTTTTTTTTCTGTAAGGAAAGGGGATCAGAGAGCTATTTTAGGCTACAATTCTCCTAACAATAAGTAAAATATTAAATATTAAAGGTTGCCTGTAACTGGGATCTTCCATAAGTGGACACCACATACCTACACTGACATGGTAGGTGGAAAAGAAGAGGAGGAAGATGCTGCTGCTATGTTAGACCATCACTCTCAGTTGGACCAGCCTAAAGTGATGATCTCCCAGGTGTGCTTTAGTTATGAAAATGTCACCATAGGCTAGGGGAAGCAAGTGCCAAAAATCTTCCCTCTAAGGCTGCCGTAAGTGATGAGTTCTTAAATTTGCTTGGGTACTGGGAACTGACTTTTCACCACATGTTCAGCATAATCTTAGTTAATACTTTCCCTAAAAGAAATCCAGTTCTTACAACTACTTTTCCAGATTCTTAATGTGGCTTCAGTCTAAGCTTTAGGCAAATAGTAAGCTGATTTTAAAATGAATTTGGAACATGCAGAAATCAATATGGTTCTTTGAATGAACACCACATAATTAGGTACATCTGGTTTGTGAATGTAAACTATAGCTAAGCTGAATTTTTAAAGAGCAAACTCTGCTTAGTTTTAATATCCATTTAAATCCTTCTTTTAATCTCTTAATTAAATTTGAACTAAAATATTATTCTTGTAGCTTGATTTTTTTAGTTTTGTTTGATTTGAAATTTTATCTAGATAAGATTGCATTTGATATGCAAGTGGTGTTTGGACTTTGCATGATTAATGACTTTGGCATCTAAAAGAAAAAGGGCATAGTTTTATTCTTGCGCATTAGCAGAACACTTGGATTGTTCGCTTAGAACTGGAACACAGCCCTTGCAAACTGAGACACATGTGTTTTCCCATACGTACACTGCTTTTATATAAACAAAAACCTTCCTGTTTTAAGGTAATACTCAATTTTCTGTTCTGTCAGCATCACTGCCATACCTTTGGAAAAAAAAAAGAAAAAGGTACCTTATTAGCCATACACTCCAGTAGCACTGTTTAAAACATACTGTATTTAACACTAGTTCAGGCACTTTTGTTTTCAAGCTCTTTCTGGCTTTTGGCTATGTGATTAGACTAGATTTTTTGTTTTTAATCAAAATATCCCTTTTCAATTAAAATTGTGTCAGCACTGTTTTTTGATGCATAAGTATCTGGCACTACCTCTTATGTCTTGCTGAGAGCAGATCTGGTGTAAGTATCTCTTCTCATGATCAGTGGTGACACTGTCACTCTCTGTGTGGCACACTGACTCTGCACTCATCTGGGGAATCTGGGACGCTGTTGTGTGATTTCTGTTTCTCATGTCAGGGTTTTTTCATGTTTATGTCTTTGGCGTTCTGCCTCTCAGGTTTCTTCTTAGACCTTTCTTTTGTTTTTGCAAAGGCTGCAATGTCATATAGTAACACAGCCATTTTCTAAGAATATTATCATAAACTACCACTGGAAAGCTTATTTTCCTATATGTCAAAACTCAGATCTGCTGTACTCTTTACCAAACAGGAGGATTGCACCGTCCAGCCTCTGTTCATGCAGGTCTCTTTGTCACTGTCTCATTCTCTTCAGTGCTGCCTTTTGTTTGGCATAGCTGTGCTGTCAGTAGCAATCTGTGTGTGTGCTTTTTAAAGGAAAAATTAAAATCATCTCTCAAATTTTTGGTGTCTGGAAAAGCAATTCTATAAGCCTGTACCAGTACCTGTTGCAGTCCTTGGTGCAAGGCCCTAAAAAGACAGCTAACCTTGACTTATTTAACTCCTGTCACATCCTTTATGAACTCCTGAGCATTCAGCAGCCATCATTGATAGCATCCACTATCTGTGGATAGTGACCAAGTCGTTGAATGTTATTTGGCATGTTTGCTCTGGAGAAATTGTCTTATACTTGCTTCTGTGCTGAAACCTTGTCTTCAGTAACTGGTAACTGCTGGATAAATAAGCACCACTCAGTGCGCAGTATCTACACGGATACAATAAAACCATTGGTATTCTTAGCGGATTTGTACAACATGATACCTATAGTTTGCGCAACAGAATCACGTCAGAGTTCACATCTCAGAAGGCATGGTGTTGCTCTGTGTGTGAATTTGCAGAGTTGTTTTGAAAGAAAAAAGGTAATCCAGTGAAACCCCTTCTAAGCTGAGAGCAGTCTTGTACCCCAGCGGTGTGCTGTTCTGTGACAAATGACGTTCATCTTGAGGCTGAAAGGTGGGGATCAATGTAAGGCAGTGTCTGAGTCCTATGCTGAGGCTGTGCCGTGGCATAAACATCCAACAATTAGTGGCAGATGCAGAGAAAGCTTATGAAGAAAGCTGTGTTTTGAGGCTAAGTCAAGACGTTTACCTACCTCTTAACCACAGAGCTTTTGAGTAGAGGCAACAACAGCTTAAAAAACAACTGTTGTCACTATTTGGAAACTTAACAATCTCAGCATGTTTGTAAGAGGGACACGTGTTTGGGAGATGCACACTGGGCAGTAGTCTCGACAGTTTGCAAGATAATTACTATTATGTTGTCTTCGCGGGCTGTCATTGCTGAGAATACATAGACGTGATTGTGAGTATTGCGCAGATGGACTTGTAAACTGCACAGATGAGACTAATGGGACTTAAGATTTTCATAGCAAAGTTATCATCAATATTAAGCAGGTTCAACTTTATGAAGTGTTTTGTGCATATATCTTCCTACCCTGTCTCTGCCCGTTTTCTGTCTGAGAGAGAAGGGCTGAGGTGAGCAGCCTCTGTAAGGCAAGTTTTACTGCATCCGTATGGAAACCAAGATCTATTACCTACATGCTGTTTCTTCTTGTCCTTAACTTGGTGGGTTCATTGTGAATCCATTTGTCACCCTGTACAGCTGCTTATTCTGCCAGTTCATTATCAGAAAGGAGTTCTTCAGACATACTTGCGTACAGCTGACTCTATGGTGGAGCCTTAGGTTTTGCTTATTTTGACAGAAGGCCACACCAGCAGTGTGGTCTGGGTTCGTACGACGCTAGGTTTGCCATATGTTGCTCTTGCTGTTTGGAGATTAAGGAATGAACAGGCCTCAATAAACCACTAGCATGGTGGAGAATGGATGCTGACCAGGAGGGTATAGAAATAGGCGAGGGGGACAGCACAGGGGATGGGGAAGAATAGGATGAAGTGCTGGATGCCAGATCGCCTGATCCCTTGGGGCTGAACATTTTGTAATTTGTTAACTACACGGTGGAAACACGCACCATAGTATCATTCGTGGGTCTGCCCCATAGGTGGAAGTGTTGTGAGTGCTTGAAGTGCCACAAGCACTGTCAGCTGAATTGATCTGAGGTCTGTTACGCAAAGGGGAAAAAAATGAGTTAACGATAAGGAACAGCAAGCAGCGACGATCAGGCAAAATACCAGGAGTGTCTGTAATTTTCAGATCTGGCTTACAGATCAGCCTGCTAATGTTCTAGTTTATGTTGCCGCTCTGGCTTTCAGTGGACTGAATTTTTCTAAGATGAAAACAGTACCTGGTATGTGGTTTATGCACATGAAGACAAATTGCTTAAAAATTCTGCACCATAGATAACTGACGTGTTAGAGTGGTGCTGTTATATAAACATACTTGAATACTGTATGCTGAAAACAGTATTTTTGACACCAGTCAAAAGCTAAGCACTGTCTACATTATCTTGATATGTTTTGTGTAGAAGATAATAAAACAAATAGAAATCAGGAGTGAAGTCTGGCTACAGCAACAACAGATGGGCTATTATACCTAATCCTTTTAGTTACAGAACTGTATAAACAATGCTATTAAAATCACACAGCTAATCAAAAGTCTGCTTTTTACTGTAAAATAATATTAAACCCCAAATTAGCAAAATTGCATAAGAGTTGGAATATGGTTTTGCTATGCTCACACTACAAAGACAGTGCATATTGCACTCGGTTTTGCAATAGTAGAAGTAACGCAACTATAGATGGTGTTGCTCTACCTCTGGGTTAGGAAATAACTTTAAAATAGCTCCTTGGTTTGCTAATTTGAATGTCTGTGTGTAACTGTTTAAGTACATAACCGAAAGCAGAACAACTTCGATGCAATGCAAGAAAACTGGAATTGTACTCTTTCTCTGTGACTCTGTGCCCCTGCCTCCACACCTTTCCTCTCCCTGTGCACCACTGTGCACAGGTGATGTCCATGTGCACCTTCGCACACACGAGATGTCTGCATGCAGAAGGCATAGAAAGCAGGTCAGGGCTGCTCTGGGACCTGCGAGGGTGCCTGGCAGGAGGATTTCTGCATCCTGGGAGCAGTGCTGGAAGAAGCTGCAGCTCCTTGCTTTGTGCTGCAAGATCTCAGTGCTCTGCAGAGATGCAAAAGAGCTCATCCACCGGTCTAAACTAACTAGTCTAAACTAGGGAGGGGCTGAAAAACAAAAATATCACCTGTTTTATAAACCTGTGCATGTTGAAATTCAGTGCAGTTATGATCTGCCTGCCTGAAAAAAGGTTGTAGGTACTGGAAGAGATACAGAAAAGGACCAATGGAGCAAGTCGAGGGCACACTTCTGTGTTGTCTTTGACTGCTTACTCAGTCAGTAACTTTTACAAAAAGATCCTTCTGGTAAAACCTACAAGTTAACAAGGCACCACTTGCGGAAGAGGTGGCTACAGTTAAGATCCTAATGATATCTCACTGTGACTTCCAGACTTTTTAATTTAACATTTTGTCCTCTTTTTTTCCATGAACTTGGAAAGTTACAAAATCTTGTGCCTTTTTTCTGAGATACTGTGTAAGTACGTTGTTGCCCTTCTTGACAGGGCAGCGTGTTTGGAGATTCCATAAATGTGTGCGGACCAGACCTTCTGCACTTACTTCTGCTTGGGAGATCTTGGATTGAAATGTAACAGTCTTACAGCTTGTTCCCTTTCAGAACATTAGTTTGAGAAAAACTCAACTACTTGAGAATTGGTGAAATGCATTTACAGTGACAGGCGTATCCTGTCATTTCTCATTATATTTTACAAATGATATGTACGAAGAAATCGTACATGTGAGTGCTTCAGGACAGCATCGAGTGTTCTCCTTGTCCTGTGTGAAAACTTGCGTGATGTGCCTGTAATCCACACCCAGTGGATTACCAATGTCAGAAGTTGAAAATTTGTCAACCCAAACCCTGTGTATCAGAAGTAGGTACAACTTGTCGGAACTAAAGAAGAGAGATGGTGTAAGCTTTCCTTAAATTACTGCATGATTGCTAAATGGCAAAGTTTACATAATCCCTAGGGTATACATTGAAGTAACGTATCTCTGAGTTCACACCATGAGAACAGCTGGTTGAAAAGCTTTGTTTGTAGTAGTACTATGGAAGCCAATTACAGAATCACAGAATCACAGGATGTTAGGGGTTGGAAGGGACCTCTGTGGGTCATCTAGTCCAACCTTCCCACCGAAGCAGGGTCGCCTACAGCAGCCCGCAGAG
>Ga0181612_172864_pt1 | contig 14382 bp, 7 predicted proteins | sample HoacroProtozoa21_FD_119630 | JGI IMG/M metagenome (GOLD analysis project Ga0181612, IMG submission 119630) | Hoatzin crop microbial communities from Cojedes, Venezuel. Combined Assembly of Gp0051906, Gp0051904, Gp0051908 | reverse complement strand
GTCTCTTTTGTCATTTCTTTTTTCGTTTAACATCTATTTAAATTTTTTTAAACTGTTATTACAGGAATGTAGTGAAGACTGGGGGACAAACAAAACCAAACTTTGAGGATGGCTTTGCTCCTGTCTTGACATCATGCAAAGAATTCAGAGTATGTACCCCCAGAAGAATACTCTCACAAGCCTTCCCTGGCACAAATTCAGTCTGACTTTCCACAGGCTCTAGGCACCTCTACTTTCCTTTAAAAAAGTGTTGTGTCTGTTGCTACTTTACTAACTGGTGCTCTTGCAGAACTCAAGATCCTGTGCAATTCTCTCACCCCATCCTAGTCATTGCCTCATGAATACTATGCCATGCTTTTAATTCAAATTATATTGGCTTCTCTAAGTTTGAGACAGACCTTTAACATCAGTTTGGTGTAATGTGTTTGTATGGAATATTTGTCCTGGTTTTAAGGAAATACATTAGAAACCTTTCACTGAGAATATGAGCTATCGCATTGTCCTTGAAACTGTGTTAGGTCCTTCAAAGCCATTTAATCTCAATTAAAGCAGAGCATATAAGATAAGGTGCTCTGAAGATGCATTAAAGCATGTTATAGTGCCAAGCCTCTGTGCACTTTGACACATCCTAAAAGCAATGTGGCATTGGTTTAAAGGTACGGTTCAGAAATCTCCTTGTGACCCATTATCCATGGATTATTAGCATAATTCAAAACTATTACAGTGTATTGTGCCAACGCGTGCTAACAAGAACTGTTAATGTATGAAGTCTTGACATGATAGATTGTAATGCCTCTGGCTCTGTCATGTCAATGGAAGTTTATGCATTAAATAAAACACATCAGGGGATTAGATAGCTAAGAGATAGGAAATGCACTATAAAGCCTTTTAATTCAAAATCACCATTTGTAATCTATGCTGGAACTTCAAAGTACAACCAAAAGTTTGACCTCAGAAATTTATTTGAAATGAGTTTACTGTTCTCAGTACAGTCCTTCCACCACAGGACGGCATCCTTCATATCATTCCTACTGGGATCCTAAGGACTGTCAGCAAAATGAAGCCCAGGCTACCCTCACAGCTGAGTGAGCACAAGACATTTCAGGGCGACATGAGCAAGTTTATGCTGCCACTGATTTTGCTGCATTAATTCAGAGGATAAACAGAAGACTCAGTTCCCCAGAGTTATCAATCTGGCACCTTTCAAGCACATTTAGATTGGCATGGGCTTTTGCTTTCTGTTTGCTTTTTTTCCTGTTCCTAATTACATGTTAAGTGCAGTAGTGTTAACAGATGTCACTAGAACATAATTCCCAAGGATTTCAAGAGAAAATAACACTAGCAAAAAATTGATTCACAAAAAAATGTTTAGCTATCATGATCATTTACAATAAACCACATTATTTTCTTAAATGCCTAGTTCAGCTACTGGTTTTAGAGTTACTTTGTCATAAGATTTTGCCAAAGTTGCTAGCAAACAGTGTTGAATGACAACCACACAGGAAGAAGATGGTGCAACAGTGAGAATTCACCAGCCACAACAATGAAAGGCATTGGGTCATGGTTTTTACAGTGGTCCAACCTCCATACCTATAATATGGTACATATTGCAAAATCCTGCTGTGGCAGAAAATGTACTAATATTTGTAACATGCTAAAAAACACCACATGAGTACCATGTTACCCTGGTTCTACTTCCTACTTGCTTTTTTGGCTTATATTTCTGTCCTCCTTAAGTTGTTAACAGTGATTTTTTTTAAGCAGCTTGCTTACTACATAAGTCTGTTGTTAATAAATTTACAGCTGGTGTGACTGCTAAATTTTAAAAAAAGAATTACGTAGGAACCTGAAGTAATTAATATACCAGAATGCCTATTTAGATTCCTATAAAATAATGATCTCAGAAGCACAGAGTTCCCACAGCTTCCAAAGAAGGTGGTGAAAGCTGCAAAGATTAAGCCCCCCTGAAAGCAGAGCTGTTTTAATACATCTGCCCACATGTGGACATACACGTCAAAACTGATGCCTACTAATTGTATAACCTCAGGCATAATAATGACTGATTAGTAGTTAAACTTCTTTTTGGAGTTCATTACGACTGCCTCTTTATTTTACATTAATACACATCAGGTTTTTTTAATATGTATCTATTTTGGACGTGGCAAAGCAGGTCACAAACAGATGAGCACACTTAAATAAAAATACTCAACACAGACTATCTTCCTAGTTCAGGTACAAGGACTGTACGTTTGTTTAACGCTACCCAGATCTACTGCCAAAAGTAATACCGATAAAAGTAGATTAATCTGTGAAAACTGATTTCTGTGTAAACTGGGAACATCCCTGGCGCTTACCAGAAACTGTTTTTCATCTTCCACTAGACCACAGCGCCTGGAGCTGTACTGGCACATCAAGTTCAGACAAGTCTCTTCTGCAGGTCCCGAGCTGGCTGGCTGTGAAGGATGTCTAGCCTGGGAGCCATGTGGCCAGGCCAGCCAACAGCCAGCTGAAACCTGACCAGAAGGAAACTAGCTTGTCTGGCCAGCTCGAAGCGTGGGGACAGCAGATGTGTATCAGTCTGTATCTGATCATAGCTTTTTTCACTTTTTTTCACTCCAACTTTGCCCTTGGACTTTGGGATGAGATCTGCTCATTTTGCCCATTCTGAGTATGGGCTCAGGGAGTTACTGTCCCACTAGGAGAAAGCCCACTAGCACCCTTCCCACTGACATTTGCCCACAGGCCCTGAAGTCTCCAACACCGAAATAGAAACTGGCCAACATCCATTGCAGAACAGCTTCAACTATGTGCTAACACTCCTTCTACACTGTGCCACAGAAAAAGCAGTTCCAGCAAAATACATCAAGATTTTGCACTTTTACCCTTACACTAGTGTATTCTCCTCCCTTAGTCCATTGTTTAAAATGTGAACAGAATCTGGGTTTTATCTTATTAGTGACCTGGATTTCCAATACTTCTGGAACTATTTCAGTGATGAACTGTAGATGGAGTTATTAACCCACCAGAAGCATCTAACAGAGGAAAAGGAAAAGGAGAAGGCCCCTAACACATTCTTCTCTGAAACATTTCTAATCTTTGCAATTGTTTGTTCATTTACTAAAAATAGTATATTTAAAAACATGGAAAGGCAGAAGGCTGGAATCATATTGATGCGTATGACAGATACGACAGATACCTGGTCTGGAAATGCCATATGACTTCTTGTCCATATACCATCATCCACCTCCAAACACTTCACAAATTCTAGACCTGCAGGAAAAGAACATAAGCCATAAATGCAAAAGGAAAATACCAGGAGCGACCTTAAGATCAAAAAACACCCCACCACAAAACACATTCTCAGAAACACAAGTAGTCAAATTTGCTTGATTGAATTTCACTTTACGAATAGCAATAGCTCCTCACTGCTCCTCAGCTATCAGTTAACATCACAGCTCACTTTTTCAGCTGAGCTTCATCAAACCCCTGTTCAGTAACATCACCATTGGGCTAATACAAACAAAACCATCTTCATTTTCCAAGATATGACAACTGCCTATTGAAAATATTAAGATGACATTATCCTTCTCTGTAATAGAAGATCTTCTCACAACTGTTATAATACTTGCACATTTCTAAAGAAGCAGAAAACCCAGTCAGTGGGTTAAGAATATCCCCTGGAACTGCATCATGAGCAAGTTTTATTCCTGTTCAGTGATTTATTTACATGCAGTTATCTCTGAATGATAAGAAACAAATCCTTAGGGTATTCACAGAAGCAGGCAGTTAGGGCACAAGGGGATTTTTCACCTTCAGATTGAATTAACTGACTTTATTCTAAAATGAGGATGGTCAACTGGGATGGTTAACCAAGCATCTGTTCAAGACTAGATGACATGACTAGCAGAGGAACTCTGCTGACCTGAAGGTTTTTTGAGTAATCTGAAACCTCAGCCGTGGGAGCAAGTGAATTAGCAGAGACTACTGGGGCTGAAAACCAACAGCCAGTCCTAAACAGCATCCTGGAGAGCTGTTTGCTTTTAAGGCACTTCTCACCTCCTCCTCTGTCAATTTTACAAGGGGTTTGGTATGCATTTTCTTATCACTCTCAGCAATATGAAGCTATCAAGATACAGTTTGTACCGTTAGGAAAGCCAGTCTAATCTCTTCTAGCCAGCTGTTCTCAGCAACCGAATGCCCAGGCAAACATGGAAGCGTCTTCTCGCACCAGGAGATCCACAGCAGAACCTCTGGATCACAGGGGACACAACAGCCAGGGCACTGCTCCTGACATACTGCACTAACCAGGAGGAGCCACACCGGGCGTGTTTGTAAGACCCTTGTACTCCACTGCAGAGCACGTTTGTCGCAGGGCCTGAAGGCAGGCTGGCTTGAGGTGTTCTCTTCCTTCAGCTAGACCTCCTCTGCTTTCTCCCTGTCAGCTTAGTGTAACAAGCAAGGGCCAAGAGAAACAATTTGTTTTGAGTTCAATATTACTTGTATATTTTCAATACTCACATAGATCTTTCTTCGTGTATTCTGAATGTGAAAGAATATGTTGATAACCTTAATATAACTTTCTTCTATACACATATATATGCCCTTATTCAAACATAATTCCACTGTTTGCCTAACATCAGACCTTTAATTTACATCAGAGCATTGTAGGAGGTGGAATAATTCTGAAAACTGCCAACACAGACATTCATTATTGTCAATCAGAGAAAGGTGGTCCTAATAGCTTCCATGTAAGCCTACATAGCAGTTAAATCTGCAAGTTTTCTTATGCAGATAATGCTACAAGATAAATTGCACACAGAAAATTGTTCATATTTACAGGCAGTATGAAGATCATGCCTTTTAGCTATCTTAGAAGTATGCAAAGTTACCATTTAAAAATAAAACGCTTTGAGAAATGTTTGTAATAATCCTTAGGATACTGCAATTATTGGATTTGAAAAAACTCCACGCCTAGCAAGACAAAAATTTGATAGCTTGCTAAAAGAAACCAGCCATAATAATGTATTCATGTTAAGATCCCGCATTAAATGAAAGAACCACTTGAAAAGATGTATGTCTGATCCTCTGTTACCCTAGGGCCACTTTAGACTACTCTGGTAAAACAGCCTTAGATCATCAGTGCTGTTTATGCAGTATAGCAGAAATGGGAGTTCTGGCTAATATTTATATCCTTGAGAATGTATAGCTATTTTTTGATGTATTGTATTAAAAATACCATAGAAATGCTAAATGAGACTTAAAAGAACTGATGATCAGGTTAAGCTGAGTACTTCTGATTAGTAAAAGAACAGCATTGTGTAATACATTTTTTGCCAAGGAACACTAGAGGACTCTCTAAACCTGCACTCTTTTGATGTCCTCTCTCACCCTTGGAGTGCTTGTGTATGATCTCTTATTTTGGACCATAGTTTCTGTTTATGCTTTAGACAATTTACCTCATATAACCTGAATGCTAGTGTATAACACCCACTTATTGAATTAATTGTTTAACAGACCAATTAACTTCAGCTATTTCTCTCTGTAAGTGCGCAAATGAGATCATTCTCTTCCTCTCCATAATACGACACTACTGTAATGAAAAGTTAAAGTAGATTGGGTAAAGCAATGTAGCATTAATCTTTCGAGCATGATCCAAGAATTACTGCAGGCAGTGGGACTTTTGGTATTCATTCCAGCTGCATCACGATCTGCAAAAAGCCACTGTACTACAACAGAGCTGCCCATGAAGCTGTATATTTTTAACAGATTCATGTATCACCCCACTCACTAATGCTGAGTTTACCTTTTAGGCTGTGTATGTGTTAACTTTGTCTCATACTTTACATTTCTTTCCAGATCGCTCAACTAGTTGGCATATTAAGCATTTTTCACACTCAGTTAGCACTCACTAAACAGTGTGTAGAGCTGAACTTCTGAGGAAATGCTGCCATAGACATACTCGGGGTAGCACCTGCTCAGTGAAGCACATAAATTCCTTACCATGTAATTCAGTGTCTTTGGCTGACTCCTGTCAAAAAGCCTGCCCAGAGATTCACCTCAGTATCATCACCATCTCTAAATTAACCTGTGGCAACTAAGGTAGTTACAGCTTCCAGCTGTTTATGCCAGTCCTCCGCCGGAATTCACTGCCTCACACAGGAGAAAGAGGATCCCTCACATGCTCCCTCAGGCACTGAGGTGTGCACTGAGGTTTGAGGTGGACTGCTCATGGCAACATAGCAAAGGGCTCTCACCTCAGCTCTTAGAGAGAGACCCATCCCATTTCTCGCTCCTTCTTCTTCCTTATTATAGCCTTTATCACCAGTTGTTGGAAAGAAGTGGAGAAGTGCGTAGGAACAGATGTCAAAAAACTTCAAATCTGATTTAAGATCCATTGTCATTGGTATATAATTTGGCTGTATTAAGTTGATCAGTGAGCACATGCCTTGCATAAGTTAAAGTCCCTCTTAGTTAAGAGTTGTGCAGTCATCTAGCTTATTTTTCCTCACAGTAAATAAACAAGTCTTTCTTTTGGTGTGTGGACATGCTGTTATCTCAAGTTCCATTTGGGAAACTGAGTCACAGCAAGTCTGAGTAGCTTGCTGAAGGACCACTCACAACATTTCTGACAGACCAGAGCCAAAGCCAGGTATAGAAAAGACAACTGAAGACTTGGATAGTCAGTATTTCATCAAGCAATGGTCTTGAATCTTTTTACCTGGCAGCAGGTTCTTATTAAACAAAATAAAAGCACTTTTATACATAATGTTCTATTACATTCTGGAGTTCACTATCATTTAATGTTATGGAGAATAAAAATGTAAATGGTTTGAAGAAGGAATTAGAAAAGTTGATCCTCATGAAAAACAGATCTGTTAGTCTGTTCAACCAACAGACTTTCTTTGTATTGGACTAAATAAAAAAGTCTACATGCAACAGCAGCAAGCCCAGCTGATTGGATGAGAGGAAAAGGTTCACTGTCACATACACATTCCTTAAACACTACCCTCATCTTCCGCCCTGCTCCCTCTGGAGACAGGATGTTTCACAGAAAAGAATTTGTGTTGACGTTACCACTCCAGCTGAGAGGAGAGAGAGGAAAGCTCTATTTCATGAAGGATAGCAAGTAAGGAAGTGCAGTTATGGTTATACAATGCAAACAGGATTTGCAGGGAAAGAAGAGTTATTTTTATGTTTTTCCTCTAAGGTTCAGAGACTTTGTTCCTCTAATTCAGAACGGCTGGTTCAGGATATGCCATGGAACAAGAAAACAATTTTGACAGAGTTTGCACCATGGCCAGAAGACTAAGCTTGTGAAGTCAATGCAGGTGGGTTTGCCCTTCATTGACAGGACATCAGGCCTTTCTGACCTGACATGGAGACCTGTCACATACTACACTGCCAGGTATGGAAATCAATACACAATAAGAGAAGAGAGAAGTTTCAAAAGGAGTCTTTGTACCTTTTTCAACCCAAGCACAGTTCAGTGATTATAAGGGTAATTTTGAACCGAAGGGCCCTGCAATGTTGTTTTCTTTTTGCAAAGCAAATGCCAGTTCTCCAAGTGTAACGGCAACTGATGGCAGCTCAAAAGGCTACATCCGTTTTTATTCCATGAGTGTACCAGGAACTCGTAGTGCTGGGAGGCTGCTGTGGAAAATGGGGGGATCTAAACAACTATTTGTTTACATAAGCATTCTAAACGTGCCTTTAGTAAATCATCGTGGTTATAGAACTAATTACCCTTCTCATCTCCTTACTGATTTCCATGGCTGCACCCACTCCCTTTTAGGGCAGATCTCCCATTTTTTGTATGAGTCTGTACATGCCCTGGTTTTTATCGATTATCATGTGAAGGTCAAACCAGATACGTGTTTTTCTCTCCTCAGGATCCTGTTAGCAATACTATACTTATTAAGCAAGTATATTATTAGCAAACGGAGAAAAAATTTAAAGCAAATGAAAATAAAACCAAACATAAGCAGTCTGTTTACATGCTTATTCTTACCTAATGACACTTCAGTGCATGTCTAGTTAGATACACTGCCTTGCAGTTATAGAAGACTGCAGTCAATTTACACCCTTTCACTTTCTTAGGTCAAGGAGCTCTCTGTTTAGCAGTGACTACTTTACCCAGTGAATGTCTCCCCCAGCTCGGCTTTGCCTTTCAAGGATGCTGTATTTCCTCCAAAAAATCCTTAATTTTTCTTAATTTTCATACTCTCAGTCATTCTTGTCACACAGTCTTTATCTTCTTTTATCCACCATTACCTTTTTAAAGCTGGCAAAATTTTAGCCAAAATAGAAATACCAGGAGAGAATGTCTCCCCAGTTTAGTTCAAAATTGTAAGTCATCAATGTGGGGCTTTTTTATCAAAATTCGAAAATTCTCTTGAAGCAATGGAAACATTTTGTTCATTTCAAAACACAGATGTTTCAGGTTTTATTTTTCAGGATGTTTTTTTCTTCACAAGCTTGTAAATTACATTTAAGTAAATCTATCTGTAAGCAAATTCAAATGATTATTTTCTGAAATGTAAGAAATCAAAATTTCAATTTTTTATAGTTTTCCTTTTTCAGTCAAGAATCTTCTGAATTTGAAAGAAATCTCTAGCTCATGCTTATTAACCTGGAGCTGCATTTTTAGCAAATTACTACTGCTTGTTCATAGCTAATTTCCCAGTTAGGCAGAGGGCCCATCCATGAGGATGTCCACATGATGGTCTTGCCATTGTTTGCCATCTTCACAGCTTAACTGATTTTGTGCTTGCAAAAAGATATGTGGAAAGTATCTTTGTGATAACACACCTCTGATACTGAATAAACTCCATTCTGGAACAGCATTGTGAGAACCTACAGCCATATTACTCATGAATAAGTAGATAGACCAACACTGTGAGAAGCCTATCTTCTGTTAATTTTACTGTATCTGACTTGGCTTTAAATGGGATATAGTTTGGCTCTCAATATTTTCATTTAGACTCTTAACAGATACATATTGTTAGCATTACCAAGCCTTTCAGATACATCAAGGAAACAGCACTGAAAAGAGAGGGAATTTCAGATACAGACAGGGAGATTAATCTTTGCTCCTGAACAGATGTCACACAATCTTTAAAATACACGAAGCTCAAGATGTCAGTTCCTGAGGTCTTATTTCAGCAAGTCATGCAGATCAGAAAATTGACACAACCTCACCAAACATGAGCTGAATTAGCCTGCAGATTCATGGATTTTAAAGTAAGTAAAGACAGCTATAACTATCCAGTTTGATTTGCGTTGCTTAGGCCAAAGAATTTCATCCAATAAATCCTGCTATCAAATCAATTATTACTTCCTTCCATGTAAGCAGTCTTTATATCCAGTAAGTTGTGGCTGAATTATAGCATATCTTTCAGGAGGGCATCCAGCTTCCTTCCATCCTATAATGCTTACGAGGCTAGGCACGAAGCCCAATAAGCCATCTTCTTTTCCATTTCATAGTGCTAGAACTTAATCCAGCTATGATGTGAAGGTAAACTTATGCTGTTGCGACGTACTACTCCCATATACCACAGACCCTTACCCTGTGCCAGAATTCTACCTGTACTCAATGAGATAAGTATTTCTCCAGAAATGATGACTCGGGTACCAGGAAGAAATCAGTCAACAGAGGATCGCTACCTACAAATTGAGGACTTCCCATTTGGGTCTTTTCCCAATTTGTTTTGCAAACTTGGTAGAAATTGAAAAGTGAAGCAGAGATTGGAAGGATGAGTGAAAAAGACAAAATGACAAAGGATAAGAACATGGAAATATCTCAGACTTCTCTTGTGCCCCTCACTGGAAATTTTTGAAAATAATACCCTGAACTTTCAGAGTGTTACCCACAGTCTCCCTATACTGTCAGCAGTGAGTTATACACTTCTGGAAGAGAACTCAGATCGAACAGGCTCTGAATCTTCTTTGCATGCCCCTTTATATCTGTGAACATGCAGCAACACATAGAGAGCAAGTATATTTCTTACCTAGACACTGCTTTTGCGGGGTAAATTTGAACAATAATCATAGTTATGTCTACATGAATGTGAACTGAAAACTGTCCTATTTATTGTACCGGCAGGCATGTGAAATCATGTTGCAGCTTAATTTGTGTTACTATTACATCGTTTCAAAATAAAATATGTTTAATAAGTGGAATCCCAACAACTTCAGGATGGAGGACAGATTTTTGTTGTTGTAGGTGTTTGCCATTGGTGACATAAGCAAATAAAAGATGTCCCAGCTGCAACCTATTCTCCCGCCTGATTCAAGATTTTAATTTGAAAATGGCTATTTTTAGGCTAGAGCTCATTTGAGGTTGTTCTCTGTCCCCAGCATGTAGCTGATTGCCGATAACCCATTTTGGGGAGTGGGGGTGAACTAGTGCAATCTGCAAACATTACGAATCAGATTGACTGAAAGGCAGAGCAGAGCTGCAGAGACCTTTCCGAGATTCGAGTCTGATCTCTGATACTCTGCCTTCTCTTAAAGACCCACTCTTTAGTTATAAGTGACACTTCTTTCACATTTTAAATAGTTGGCAGAAAATAAAAAGGAAAAAACCCTAAAATGCTTTTGCCAGAGTAGCCGATGCGTTTAAGATTAAGCTGAACATTTCTATACATCTGTGACCTTTAAAATCTGTTAGGAAGGTGAGATGTTAGGATTTAGTCTCAGCCAGGTGATTGATGTTTTTTTTCAGCTGTAAAGCAAAGCTATATTCTGTAGTCTAAAGCCTATTTATAATCCTCTTTAACAGCACTTGGTATAAAGATACAACTCATTTCTTTGTGAAAATAGCCTGGCTCTGCAATAGTATGATATATTTAAAGAAAACAGAGTAAAGACCTGGACCTTGCCTCCAAGATATATATTAAAGAACTGTCAATAAGTGCCTTGCATTTGAAGGAATTTTGTTAATATGAAAACCTGACAGCATTCCTGCAAGATAAGTGTCAATAAGGGTATTTCATTCATCCACTTGTGTTCTGAAGCAAATTGGCAATGACAATAAGCAAGAAAAGAAGCAGGTGGGGCATTTGTTTCTCAGACTGCTCCCAAGGATATGTCCCTTTATCCCACTTGCAAGTAAGTGCCAGTGCCCAAGAGCAGTCTGAGGGTCAATTGCCTATTGACAGCAATGCTTAATGCAGATTCCTTCACTCTTCTTAGCCTGGTATGCTCTTCTGATCCATTCTTCATGTGCTCAAGGAACAGCATACATCCAGACTTATATGTGCATGCCATTTGATGACGTTTTACCACACAGCTTGTTTTTCCTGTCTGTGGAAAACTAATGGAAAGAGGGAGAGAAGGGCTCTTGTTTTCACTGAAGTACAGAAATGGCGCAAATTCAACAGCTTGGCACCTCAATGTCAAGTGGAAGTCAGAGCCTGATTGTCCTTTAGTTCTAAATTCGCATCACAATGATCCTACTGACTGCTTTCTGTTACCTCTCATTATCTGACACTGCATTGCAAATCTCACAGTAAACCATTAATAAGCCCAGGCCACGTGCTTACATGGAACATTTTATACTGGTCATCAGACATCTACCTTGCCTCTGGAAGGCAGGGCTGATTTTTTTTTTTCTCTTTCATTGTGTTTTTTCAGTATGCAAGGCTGCAAATAACACATCAGAAAATGCAGCAAAAATGACAAGCAAAATCTATTTGTTTTACTTAAAGGGATCTACCTTAAAGTCTGTCCTGATCCACTTTCATCTGCTGACATACAGAACATGTATCACCCTCTACAGGTTGGAGAAGTATTAAGGGCACATTATGCACTCAGGTTTTAGTCCCTCCACCACTGAAATTGCTTGATTTCAGTCTTAAATCTGCAGTAAAAATTTACAAGGAAACACATCCCTGGTGCCTCAGTGCAACTTCTTTTTGAGTTTTCCAATGGAGCAAAAGGTGGGAACACTGCCTGGGTTATTGCAGGCTGATCCCCCTGTGCATTCAGTCCCTCCCTGCCAGTCAATCCAGACGGCTGTGTTCCTGCCTGCTGTCTTCTTTCACCACCCTTTTGTCGTACAAGGTGAAGTACGCCTCACTGCTGGCATTCTGACTGATCAGCCTGCCTGCTCCCTCCAGAGCTGATCCATTTACCCTTGATCTTTACCCTGGGGAAAAGTTCCTTGCACTCTGCAGCTACCAGTCTCTATCGGCATGTCTTTTTTTCATATTCAGTAACTAGAAGACTTAGTCATGAGATTTTCCTCAGGCGGATTTTAACATGAAAGGGATGCTATTGATTTTAACAGTGTCACCTTCCTTTTGCCACAAAACACCACGTTTGCACAATGACAAAGTAAAGCATTCCCTGCAGTCACAGACAAGGAGCTTTCTAGACTACGGATGTCCCAAGAACTAGGTGTAAATAAACAAATTTAAGAACACATAAAGGTTCAGGCTCTGAAATGGAGTCTCGGTTGAGCACCTGTCTGTCTAAAGACCACTGAGACTTAAAATACAGTGCATACTCTTGAAAAAAACCCAACCAAACGTACATTTGAAAAGGGTCAAAAGACAAACTCCGGGGCAATGTGATCAAACCTAGGGTTTATGTGGGCAAGGAGAAAGAAATATTAACCAATCCCTTAAAGGAAATACTGAATCTACTATAGTGGAAGGAAGGCCTCATTTTACTCTGTGTAGTCAGTTTGGAATTTCCCAGCTTCTCCCACAGCATTGCTGCAGGAACACAGCGTACATATTTCTTTTACCTCAAAACCAATACAGGATCATTTGCTCTTACATCTTGATATGAAAATGTTAACTGTTAGTGCTGCACCTCTCAGGGAAAGAAGAAGAAAAGGAAAAAAAGCTCAAGTAGCAGGTAAACATCCCTGCTACTAAATCTTTCTCTGCATGTCCAGCCTTTCTATTTTGGTGCTTTGCTGAAAGGAAGTACAGGGCTACACGTAAGAAACATGACTGTCAGCATTCATTAAGACCAATGCTTAATCTCAGTTGACAACATCAATGTCAGGATCGTAGCTGGGAGCTGGCAGCATTTCAACAGAGGATTCTTCTGAGCTCTTACACACTACTTCAATAAATAATCCTACCGGGAAATATGGAGAAGAGCATTTAAAATTATTTTAGCTGGCACGTCACTACAAGGTTGAACCATCATGTAGTGATGTGCCCACTGCCTAATTCCACTGTGAAATGTTGAAATACAGCTTTTAGCTCCACAGAAGCATGTAGGCCTCTATTTACATGCAAATTGATGCCATTCATGTGTGAACTACAGCAGGTACTGACTCTGCCAGATGGAATAATTTGGGGATGGGCCCATTCTCTTTTGCTGAGGGCTGCATGTATCCACACACGCTGTAGATAATTGTTGGAGTTTCTATGTCACCAGAAGTCCCAATTAAATAACTATTTAAATAATATACTTTTTTCCAAGTGAAACATGGTCATGCACGCAATTGCACAGACTAAAAATACTGATGATGATAATCACACTTATAATACCACTATTAGTAATAACTTCATTTGCAATCATGGAGAAGCAGGTGGTTCAGGGCAGAGTATCAGGAAACCTGGATGTGTCACTGCCCAGTGATTTTGGACATGCCATTTTATCTCATCTCTTTTTTCCCTTTGTTGTCATCCATAAAATACTCATGGAAGGAATTATGCTTTATTCGGTTTCCTGATCTGAAGCAGGCAAAAACCCCCACAATCATTACTGTAACAGGCGTTAACATGCATTTCGTTAAATTAGCCCCCACTTGACCTTCACCAGCCGTGAGGGTCACTTGATTTTAGTCAATGGCAGCCCCTTTCCACAGAATTAGGATGACTTTGCAAAGCAGTAGGTGGCTAACCTGACTGATGAAAACAGGCCTGGTTTGCCTGATAGTGCTTTATTTGAAGCCCTCGTGCTTAATATGTGTTCTATTATCATCAGCAGAGAAATCAAGATATCAGTGTGCGAACCTCCTCAACATGCGGTGGCCAACCTTATATAGGGCAGCACCAAACACAAGACCTTAAAGGAATCAAACAACAGAATCAGCTGATCTATTTACAATTGGAAGCTACAAAGGGTTTTTTAGCCAGTGATTTTCATTCTCTTGAAGCTGGAGATGCAGAGACAGATTTTGACAGTTGCACAAAGAAAAGGATTTAATTAAACTGAAGAAAACGAGATAAACTTTGCATAACAAAAGAAAGGAGGAAAACACACCTATCTTGCAGAAATAGGCTGGGACAGGATGTGAGGGGCTGTCCTCACCTCCCGGTCTCCTTGAAACCTGTTCCTATAATGTGCACTTCAAATCGTACAACAGAGGAGCAGTCTCGGTGCTGCCAGCCTGCACTGTTTGCACTGAATCTGCAT
>Ga0181612_155837_pt1 | contig 14384 bp, 5 predicted proteins | sample HoacroProtozoa21_FD_119630 | JGI IMG/M metagenome (GOLD analysis project Ga0181612, IMG submission 119630) | Hoatzin crop microbial communities from Cojedes, Venezuel. Combined Assembly of Gp0051906, Gp0051904, Gp0051908 | reverse complement strand
TTTTTTTATGCAAAAACCCCCCCCCTTGTTGGGAACTGTAAATGTTTTGTCTCTAGGCCGGGCGCCCCGGGGGAAAGCCAGCGGAAAAAGCTGCAACAGTCAGATTTGGGTGCCCCCCCCCCCCCCCTTCACCACACACAGGTCTTCTGCTTGCCATGATGGGAATTAACAAGTGGAGAATCCTCAGGAAGAGATTTTCAGAGTGACAGAAAGTTCTGGACATCTGTACAGGGGGAGAGAAGTCTGCTCCAAACTCCAGGATTTAGCCCTGTAGCGCTTTTGCTTAACACTGCTATTGGCTAACTTTATCGTCTGCTGAATTTACAAAGAAACTCAAAAGCTAAATCCCTTTGGTTAAAGAGCAATCCATCTTTTCCTCCTTATTTTGAAACGTAAATGACTTCAAATATGTATTGCTGGATAAACTCAAACACATAATGCTGACTAAAGGAAACCTATGTTTATTTAATAACAGAAGAAGTAGTTGCCTGCAAGAAATTAATTACAGAAGAGACAGGGACTCTTGGTAATAAAGGCAGGAGTACAGCAGATACTGTGGGTTTTCTGATGCTGTGAGCTGTCTTACCAAGGAAATACTGGATTAGACGTGCCAACACGGGCTCCCACGGAGTCTGGGGGCTGTTTGTCCCCAGACTGTTCGTCCCCAGACTGACTCTGGCAGTGCTGGTTGAAAGCACTGACTAGAATTCAGTTTGCAGTGGGGTTATACTGAGAAAAGCTGCATGCCTGGCTGCACCAACTGTGCAAGGCTCAGGTGAAAACCAGCAAGTTTTACTCCAGCAGAAGTTTCAGTTCAAGACTGAAACCACAGTTCCCACAAAAGGCAACTTTAGAAAACTCAGCTAGGGAGATCTCCAGCACCAGGGTGTCAGCCAGCATGCTTCTGAGTCTCCGTCGGCTATGGCAGCCCAGGGGCAAGCCAGCAGTCGGTGCCTGCGGAGGGCTGGCTCTTGCAGCGCACGGGTGCTGCACGGGCTCGAGCAGTGGCAGTGGCTGTAGAAGCATTTGGACTGCTCGCATCGTCAGTGATAAAAACTCTGGAGTGAAGACCGTGTGGTGGGGCTGTGGGAGGGGACTAGAAAACCCCAGGCTTTGTTAACTCCTGCTCATAGAACAATTTGTTCAATCACAATGTGCAGCAGGCAGCGAGTCCCTCTGGAGAGGCACAGAGGAAGGTGTGTGACAGTTGTCCTTATCAGCACATCTCTTGCTGTCTGATCTGAGCCTGACAAGACCCATCACTCTTTAAATCATGCTGTTTGTCACTAATTCTGTTTCCAGCCCCGTAATTGCTAAATATCAGTTCATGCACATATTTATTTGCTCCACAGTTACTACCAGTCCAACAACCATTAGTTGCCCAAACGGCATTTTCCCAGTCTCTGGACCACAGCCTTGAAAATTCATCAGCAAAATTTGCAATTAAAGAATGTAAGTTAAAAAACTATCAACCTCAGTAATAGAAAGAGAAAAGCGAGTTATGGCTCCCTGAGCGCTTGCAGCGTGCTCCGGCTTAGGTGGCTGCGACTCCCTTGTTTGCTAATGGAGACAAGGGCCAGGATTGCAAACATACTGCCTCTGACATGGGAGAAAGGCTGTGCCGTGGTGCCGGTGTTTCGTGGTGAAAACCAGGCCTCCCAGAAGCCAAGCGCCTGGGGAAAGATAGGATCAGCTGCGCTTTACATTTTCCAGACGCTTCAGCTGATGTTATTGTTTGCAACACTCAGAGGATTTGGAAAATAACTAAGCTGTGTTTAAAAAAAGCCTGAAGAACATAGCCAAAGTAAGAAGGTAAGCAGCAGCATGCCAAGGAGTGAAGAGTTTCTATTTCATTCGTGCTTTGGCTGTCTGTCAACAAACAGCTGTGCAGAGGGACATGGCCACAGTTCCCAAGCACACAGAAATCCCTCTGCCCCTTGTGCTCCATGAAAGCGAGAGGCGAGGTTATATCACAGACTGTGCCGTGAAGTTTTAGCCTGGCGGAATTGAAATCCATATTCCCATTTCCTGTGCCAGCTTTTCCCCCTGCAAACATTCCTTTAAAAAAAACCAGGAAAATATATCTCAGAAGAAATCGGTCTTCTCTCTTGTCCCAGTGACGGTGCAGCATAGCTGGTATGCTTCCCTCCAGCCTCTGGTTCATTTGTACCATGCATTTTATTGCATTGCACCTTCATCTATTTTATAAGCAGATTTGGTGTCAAATGCACTACTGCATTTATAAACAAACACATAGTTTGCCTTCCCTCCTCTGGGGCTGCAGTGCTCAGCTTCTCCACTCTCCTCTACCTTTAGATGCCATCAGTCACATTCGCTAACTGCTGTGGCTGCTTTTTGCCCCATGCCACTCCTGTCCCTGCTAAGAGAACAAGCAAATGAAATCCCATGTTGCTATAATCTGGATTTCCTGGTAAGTCTCACCCCCGCTGTGACTGCCACCCCTCACCATGATCACAGCCATGCCTCTGGTCTCCTTTGCTCCTGTGTCTCTGTGCTGCTCCCTCCTGATGCCCTCACGATGCCCCCCGCAAGGTCTGGAGGCACCAGTGGGCTTTTTGTGCCATGTGGGTCAGCACCATAGTCCAGCAGCAGGGACCCAAGGTGCTCCAACTCTCACTCTTGCTTAGGACTTTTCCCAGAGGTTTCTTTTGCTTTGGTGAGCTCCTGAATCCCCTGGTTCATCTGTCCTGATATCGCTGCTGCATTATAGGCACCCTGGCTCAGCGCTGGTGCTTATTCATACCTGCCTGTCCACAGCAGCAGAACCAGAGGTCCCAGGCAACCTCCAGGTCTAGAGCCCTTGAGACTAACCTACCCCTTGTGCCTAAGTTTTCCCTTCCCAGTAGAGAGGAGAGGCATTTTTCAGGGGTGCAGAGTAGAAATTTGGGTTGTACCTTCTCATACTGAGTCTGTCCCAACCAGGGACTTCGGTGTTTTGAACTGACATCTTTCACAAGCACTAATTCACTTCCTCAGCCCCAGGGACTTCTCACCACCAAGAATCCCCACTTTTTCAGCACCTTCACTGCTGCCATTGACATTATTGATCCCTTTTGTAGAGCAGTGGGAAAGGTCAGTCCCTCCCTCTGCACAGCAAACCCCCTCACTTACTTGGAGGGCCTGCTTAGCAAGGCATTATGGAAACTGGCTGCAGACCAACCCGTGGCACTGTTACTCACAACCTGGAAAGAAAGCTGTGACAGGGGAGCAGCTCTGGTTGGTCCCTCAAACAACGGGCTGGAGGTTGGCCATGGCCCCCCAAACCATGAGAAGAGAGGGTTGGAGCCACTGGTGAGGTGCTGGCCACATCATGTCTTCACTAGGAAAAGCTGATGCCGTTTGAGGCACCCAAGAAAGGCATAGACTGGCTGTTAGTGTCTCAGGGTTAATTTGGAAGAGCCTTTCCACTGCCCCACAGGCAAGCTAGGCATGATCCCGGAGCATAGACTGCAGGGGACTTTCTTCTTTCTGCTGTCTGGGTGAAAGGGGATGCTGACAGTCCCTGGAGACCCACCAACCACCCTGGTTTGGAGACTACTGCGGCCTTGTCTTGTGGTAGCCTCTGCCAACAGTCCCCACTGCATTTCATTCAGATTCCTTTCCCCAGACACAGGAGCTGCACATCTAGACAGGAGGGTGCTGAGATCCTGGGACTCCTAGGAGAGGTTTTTATACCAAGAAAGAATCCCGATCTGCAACAGGGATTCCCACCCAATAAGCAAATCACGCTGTGCCCTGGCTGGTGGCACCACAGGAGGCCCTTCCTGCCACTGCAGCCCAGCTTTGAACTCACTGGGGAAACCCAGAGAGACATGCATGAAGCACTGTGCACTTAAACGATACCATGGGGGTAACTGGTGCAGGCAGCAGCTCAAGCCTCATCTCTGCCATGGAGATCCCATGCCAAGCAGAGATAACAGAGAGACCAGCAGCCTTGGCATCACCTTTTTCCTCCCTGCCCTTCAGAGAATCCGGCTGTGATGAGAAGCATCACAGAAGCATCAGACAAGCTCTTCGTCTTTTCAGAGTGGCCGTGCTAACGCGAAGCAGCACTGCCATACTGGTACAGCATCTCGTTGCTCCCCCCTCCAGCCAAACAGGATTTACACTTGGTCTGCAGCATCTGCCTCCAAACTCCCCAGGCCACTGTGTTGCTGGGGGGGACTTGGGCCCCTCAGCACCCCCAGCCCTTGCAGACGGGCTCCCAAAGCTTCAGTTCATCACTTCAGGGTTCACTCTTGCCCCAAGGAGCTGATTAGCAATTCTGCAGCAGTGAAACTGCACTGCCGCATAAGCCAGGTTTAGATGGTGATCCCTTTAAATAGGAATGATGTCTGTCAGAACAGCTTTCTTAAATCCTGAGATAGATGCTGCTACTTGCACTAAATTGTTTTTCTGTGTATTAGCTATTTAGTGGCATTAGCGTAATATGCGCTCCCATTTACAGAGGAAGCCTTTATCTATGTGGTTTCATGAAAAAAGTGGGTTTGATTAATTAAAAAAGGAGGACGGATGGGATTGCTGTGAGGATTTGAATGTAAATGCACTAGCAGATGCTTCCTGATCCTCCCAGCAGAGTACATCATTTTTAATAAACTCAGAACAGATGGCTGACTGCGGTGGCAAAGATGATATGTATCAAAGTGCTCTGCATTCCCCTCCCAGCCAACTCTGTCCTCAAGCTTCAAAATGCAGAGGGGTGAATTCTCACCTGCAGTCCTCTGGCAAAGCTCCCTCCACCTCAGGAGGGCTGTGCTTACTCATTGCAGCTGAGGAGCCCTCCTGGAGGTGTGCAGGGTTTCTGCTTCACGAGTCCAGTGGAAACGCGATAGAGCCTCTTGCTGGAATGCAGAGCCCATAGTTAGATTAACTAGACTGCACAAGAGGCAGCAAGAGACAGAGTACAGCTAGTTAAATGTTTAGGGGGTCCTCTTCTTTCTTCTCCATGGGAGCTGGGTCCTGCTGATTACAAGCAGGAAAAGCTGCTCTCAGTTCAAAAAGGTGTTGGCTTGAGCCAAGCCTGCAGGACTGAAGCCACTTGTCCCTGAAAAAAAATTTTTGTTGTGCCAAAATTGCCACTGAGATGTTTATGTGTTCACCTGATCTCTTGATCAAAAGAGAGGATGAGCCATCCATTTAAAATAGGAAAATTATAGAAAATGACTAATGAAGGCTTTCTTGCGTTTTTCATTCCTAGGTCCCAGAGCCCTCTCCAAAGACATTGCGTATCACTGGGATTTAGTCTAAGGAGTAAATTGAGGCACAGAGCAGTTAAATATGGGTCATGTGGGATAGGAAATAGCAAAGCTGAGCACAGAAGCCAGGTCCCCAAGCTCTTACTGTGAGCTGAAATATTTCCCCAAATTAAGCATGTCCATTACCTGACTCATCACCAGCTTGGTTAGTGCTGGTTCAATCCAAACTATGTGATGAGTCGCCTGGCTCCTTCACACCTATTTGCTGCCCGCTGCCACTGCCGCCTGGTCTGGCTACTGGCAGCAATTGTAGGAGCCACCGGCTGGCAGGTGAACAGTGACAAAGTCTGTTAGTCTGCTGGAAAGGAAAAATGAGCTGTATGATTCACTAGAAAATAGAAGGCAATTTTCTGACAATGGGGAGATGAGTTAAGTAGGTCTTTCCCCGGACTGTTACTTAGAAGAGGGAATATTTGTCTTGAGGGACTGCACAGCTCTAGTGTTGCTAGCAGCTATTTCAAAGGCCATAGAGGGAATTAGGTTAGCAGGCTGACTTCTAGGTATCTTTACCATCTGCAGCTCACACAGTGTAACCAGAGGCAAATGCAGACCTAATTCCATAAATGAGTTAGGTCTCATGAACAGGGCTGGGGATGGGGAACATCTGGGATCTAGTGAGAAAAATTTCCAACGTGAAATCCTTATGAAGAAAAGGGGTGGCACGGGAAGCTGTGCCCTGCTTTCACAGTAAGAAATCTGGCCTCTGTGCAGCCTAGCAGGAAGGCATAGGGGGATGAAATACTAAGCAGAAAACAAAGACCTGTGCTGAGATTGCTATTTAAACATCCCCTTTTCAGCCAAAGCACAACAGAAAAGCACGTGGATATCCAGCAGAAGGGATGGCAGACTGGCAGTGGAGTCCAGGGGAGCCTCCTGGAGAGCGTGATGAGTCTGGAGCTCATGAAATCATTATCTGGGTCCCTGTTTACACTGCAGATCTCCTACAAAGGCTTGGATGAGCCTTACAGGGTCTTTGCACCCATCCTTCTGTAGGTTAGAGAGGATACCTATAGCAAGCAAGCGTGTAAAGCTGAACATCTGAAGTTGCACACTAAAGCAAATGAAACCTCTCTGGTGTTGGTGAGGATGGTGTAGGGAGAATATGTTCAGAGTAAATGCAGGAAGCAGTTAAGCCCTTTGTAATTAAAATCAACGAACTGCACTAGTGGTTTTAAAGAAAAGTGTATGGATGGTAGGGAAGAGGCAAATAAAATGTCAGGTAGGATATTCTGAAGAGGAGGAAAGAAAGCATAGACAATCGGCATTATTGAAAGGAACAGAGAGGTTTGGATGGTCTCGCCCAGCATCTCAGGGTGTGTGGATGACATGCTCCTTGGCCAGCACAATCCCTGGGCATTGCACAAGCTCCCATAGTGCTGAGCATAACCATCAGCCAGTCCTTTGTGTTGCCCACTTCAACAGGCATGTCCTATAAAGCCCTGTGCCCTCGCATTTCTTGTTCAGAAGTGAAATATTATATATTGGAGGTATGAAATTAAGAGAACTGCAATGTGATTGATACTGGGGGGCTAAAAATACTTCCTAAAACTTAGTCTCTGTTGGTAAAATGGACGGTTTGCTGTTGGATGAATGCCTGTCTTGGGAAGTTCTTCATTTTAAGCATCCATTTATCACTGTAGCAGGGACCATTGGCTGCAAGCATTCGGTGACTGCAAAATGAACTTTCCCTCGAGTACAAACTCATCATTCAGCTATAATGATCCAAAGAAAAGTTACAAACTAATCCATACAGGAGAAACAGCAGTGTCATCCTGGGATGTTAATGGGAATAGAAACACCATGCAAGGTCACCCTGGTAATATGGAGGAGCCCCGTATTTTCTTGAAGCACCTAATATGTATCTAAGGGTTTTGAAGCAAAGTCCATCACTCCTGTCAAAGCAAAGGGCCTGTTTCTGAATCATTCCAAAGTCCACGTTACTCCTAGTGAACTCAGGAGTGGGTGTGAGGGTTACAGTTTAACAAAAAACAAGGTTAAATGAGAAGTTAAGCTTCTTGTTATTCACCTGATGATCTTGCCACCATGCTAGTAAACATATTCCAAGGTCACTTCTGGTGGTAAGGGGATACTTCTAACACAGAAGATGCAAATGAAAATATCAATACTTCTCAAAACTGGGGAAGCACCTTCTCTTGGTGGGCACGGCTGAGTGAGGCACAGGATGGGTGTCAGCCTCTGGGCTGGGTGAACAGAGCAGCTGGCAGAGCTGAGCCGAGACTCCTGCTCACTGTTACTCACTGCCACCACTGCCTTGTTTTGTGGTGGTTTTATTTTACCCCTGAGGGTCTGACTTCTCTAATTAGCTTTTTTTGTTACATTGGAGTGATACATAAAGATTTCCTTTTCTCATCTCTGGCTAAACAGAGGATAATAGCTTCATTAGACAATTGAGTGCTCTTCCAATCAAACAGCAATATGTTGTCCCCTGGGAGCTTTCTTTAACTACAGAACACAAGCAGCTGCTCTAATTGCGCTGTGCTTGAGGCCCACTGCAAGAGCAACCAGGGCCCCTGCTTTTTCTGATAGCATCTTCGGAGCAGAGCAGGAGGGAGTTTTGCATTTGGTGTCCCTATTACGCCGTGAATGGCCAGTGCGCCCCTCTGCGTCCTCACCTCTTCCAATTAATGAAGCTGCTCTCAGATTATGAAATGAATTTTGCTTTGCTTAAGTCAATGAATAAACCCCAGAAGGCTGATGATTTGAAGCACTCAGATGTAAAATTTTACAACAAAATTAAATGAAATAAAACTGGAGCGTTTGTGATACCCAGGTGTGTGTGAACAGAGGTGGGAAGGTCAGGGCAGAACACCTGATTCCTCCTTGTGGCTATGGTACAGTGTGTACCTGCTCTTTATAAAGGGTTAACACATCATCAATAGATGTAATAAGCATGTTAAAAACATGAGTAGCCTGTGATCTAATTGGGTATAAACATGCCAGTTGATGGTGGTAGAAATGGTTTTCAGCACAGTTAAAAACAGAGCTGATCAAAATATGGAAAAGTGTTTCTGCAAAATATTTCAATGAATCAAAGTTGTTTTCAGTTCAAAGGGTTTGAAATAAGTGTTCTTATAGTTAAAAAAATTGTTTGACAAAAATATCCATTTCACTTCGGCTTTTGTTTGTTAAAAATATAATCAAAATAGATATGGACACTTTGTCCAGTGAATCTTCAAGGAGGGAGCTGAGATGCTTTCTGAGGCGCTGGTCCTGCAGAGAGCTTCTACACAAAGATTTGGGGCATCTTGCCATTGTTAGGTTTACAGCTGTTTCTCCACATTTCACAAGAAATTTAAAGCAAGTCAGATCTGCATCTACATATATTGTTGTTCCTGTTTTTATGACACCTAAAATACCAGGTTTTAGTCTGTAGCATCACCTGTTGGCTATTTCATAGCTTCAAAGCCAAAGAGGCATACGTTTTTGTCAGGCTGGAGCTACTGAAATGGACAATGAGCACCATCTCCATGTCTGGTAGCAAAGGAAAGAGAAACTGGCCAACACATACATCGACAGCAGTGTTAAGCCAAAATAAATATTTGAAATCATGGAAGCGTTCCCAGGCAGAGGTGATGACTTCTTATGGTTCCTTTCAATGAGGAGGTTCCTGTTAAGGTTTTGCCGGAGAACTTGAGCTGCAGCAGATGCCATTTGTGTATGGACTGGAGTGAAAGTGAGGAATGGTATGTCTGCAACTGTGCTGGGGCTGAGGAAGGATGCTCAGGTCCTTCACACGGGCTTGCCGCTTCCACGTCTGGAAAAGATGGAGAAAGCTGTAGCTGTCATAAAATGTAGCTTAGGTTTATGTTATTTCAGAAGGACCCGTATCACACAAAGAAAACAGTGGGAGGCAGGAAATCTCCTTTCTCGTGAAAACTGCTGAGAGGTTTCCCCCTTCCATGGAAGGACAAAATTGATGGCAGAAGGGCCCTACCTCAAAAGTAAAAGGACACTTGGGAAGAGCATGATCTTCCAGCTCCCAGGTGAACATAGTAGCAGTATTTGTCAGCAACAAAGTTTATTTGTTGACAATGATGCACATAATCCCTTGTGCTAGATCCCACAGAGGCAGCTGTGTGGAGGCGTGGCCCTCTGAGCCTCTGCTCTACTCTCTGTCTACAGGGTTTCTACGCAGGTAGTCCTGAGCCCATGGACAACCTGGGAGTGACCCATGTAAGCAACAAATGTCCTTCTCAGTTGCTGTGTGGCTGAGGGAGCAGTGGGGACTACTCTTCTAGTGGCATTTGCAACCAGCCTGAGACAATGAACCCTTTGACCAGAACTTTTTATACACAGCGGGTCTGCAGATCTTTGACTGACCTCTGCCGTATGTGAACCCTAGTCACACGGAAACCTGCTTCAAACCAGAAACAATTTCATTTCTTCATGAAATACCACTTTAGATGAGCTGTGTTTCTTAGCTGCCTGTTGGCCTTGCATTGTTGGACCTCTAAGACCACAGGGAACATCTGTATGGCTTGGCACCAAGTAAAGCAGGTTGAAATGGAGCAGGCAGTTCCTGAAAGCCAAAGAGCTCACACATCCTTGCAGGGAGGGCCAGTAGTACTTACCTTAAGCAGACAGCTCTTGCAGCAGCTGAGAAGAGCACCGATACGTGGCTCTCCCCATCCTGGCACAAGGCAGAAGTTAAGGCCGCACTGAAACTGCTAAGGATAGAGATGACGTGAAGTATCTGTACTGTCTTGGTTTCATCTGGGATAGAACTAATTTTTTTCCTGGTAGCTGGTGTAGCGCTGTGTTTTGTATTTGGGCTGAAAATAATGTTGATAGCATACTGATGATTTTAGTTGTTGCTAGGCAGTCAAGATCTTTTCTGCTTCTCACGCTGGTCTGGCCATTCCATGCCATTCGACATCATGCTCAGCATAGAAAGCTGGGGGAAGAAGAAGGAAGGGGGTAACTTTCAGAGTGATGGTGTTTGTCTTCCCAAGTAACCGTTACTCATGATGGAGCCCTGCTTTCCTGGAGATGGCTGAACACTTGCCTGCCGAAGGGAAGCAGTGAATGAATTCCTTGTTTTGCTTTGCTTGCCTGTGCAGCTTTGCTTTACCTATTAAACTGTCTTTATCTCAACCCATGAGTTCTCTCATGAGTCTCTTCCCAATCCCACTGGCGGGGCATGAGCGAATGGCTGTCTGGTACTGAGCTGCTGGCTGGGGTTAAACCATGACATAAACCTACTAGGAGTTTGCTCCTGTACCATTCAAATTCAAGCTCCCATTGGCATGACTGCATGAAGGTCAAACCCTGAAGCCATCTTCTCATGAGCCTCCCAGACCACGAAGGGCCAGACCACGCTCCCAAGACCCATATGTGGGCTGTCTAGTGCTTGCATCCTTCTACGGAAGAGTACGGGAAACCTGGAGTAAGGATCTAATCAGATTTCTTGCAGACATTGCCAAGAGGTGGGTCAAGTAGTCTGCTCACGGATGAGGCATGACCAGGCTTAATAAGCAGTGGCTGACATGGCCAGCATTTCCCCTCCAGGTGACCCAAGAGAAGTGACCCTTCTCAGCCACCACGAGATGCAGCTTCAATAATTAGGAGCTTGCTTCTGCTCAGGATTTGTTTGGGCAATCAGGAGACTTTCTGGAGTCTTTCACTCTCCAAGATATTTATATTATTGCAAGTTTAGTTCTACAAAAATCTCCAGATGAACCAAGCAAACCTGATCAGTCTTTGGTGGCTCTAAATTGATATTCAGAGGGAATAAATTGTTAAGTCTGCTATTAGACATACAGAATTCAAACTTCTTTCCAATCTTTATTTTTGGTGATGAATAACATTGACTGATATTTCTTTTTTTTTTTTAAGACTCCCTCTGAACAGCAGTTATTCCCCCTTGTACCTGACATCCTCCCTATTACGTTTACTCCTTGCCTGAGTACACTTAAATCATATTATCACCTCTGGGAAATGCATCCCAAACTCATGGAAAGCGGGCAGGTCAAGGGCTGAAACCAAAACTCACTGGAAAGGGTAAGAGTCTTTTTATTGGCCGGAGTATGTTTAAGTTCAGGCTCTTAATGAACAATTTGTTTAGAAATGCAAACAACAAATTTGCTCCTTACACTTCCAGTTTCTCATTACTTGAATCTATGTCAAGCAAAACAGCTGCAAAGTTCTCCTTGGTACAGAAAGTCACTTACTCAGTGCAGCTTTAAATACAAAGTGAATATAGTACCCATTTATCTTGTCTGCCGGGGGGAAACCGTTCCATTTCTGCTCCCCTGGGGTTACACGTGACAGCAATTGCCTCTTACACGTACAAGGATTTCACTGTGTTTGTGGTTGTCTAGCTGCCTCTGTAAAACAAAAAGCTGTTGAGAGCTAGCAGACATTGTTTCAGTAAAAAGCCTAAAAAAACAGAGAGAGAAGCATGGTCAGGCTTTTCTTCCTTTTTTTTTTATAATCCCCAGCAAGTAGAAAGCATGGTTTGTCCTGAAACATTCCCACAAGCAGTCAGTAGAGGAGTCTGAACTCAGCTGAGTACAAATGGAGGGAAGATCTCTGCAAGGTAAGTGGTAGAGGCCCAAATCCATCCCCACACACAGAACAAACAGAGGTTTTTCAGATGCCCAGTTTTTCTTTGGGCTCATCCTGCAAAGCAGAGGAACCTGTCTGGACCATTTTGTCTGCAGAGCATGTGGATGGGGCAGGCTCAGCAGAGGCTCTGCAACGTTTGAAGGTGCCTTGTGCTGCTGTCCCTTGCTCTGCAGAAGGTAATTGCTGCTGCCCAAGCACAGGCACTGCAGCCCCTGCTCTCCTGGGAAGAAAAAGCATTGGTCAGGAAAGAAATCTGAGCTCCTGTGGAGTGAGGAAAAGCCCAGTAACAGTAATTTAAGATTCTGTGGCTGTTCCTCAAGCTGCTCTGTGTTGATGCTCTCAGGCCATTTAACACCTGAAAAGCTACCTCCTCCTCTTCTCTGCTTAGTATAAAAGGAAGAGGCTTGCTATGCCTGTAAAGAGAACATTCATTAACTGGCATTAACATGCAATTTGGTGTTCAAAAACTGCCTTATCAACAGAACATCTGAGGTTAGAGCCATCTGCACTGCAAAGGCTCCCTGCAGCTCTGCTCGGGCTGTGCGGAGAATAACCTGACCCAAATCAGGATGCGGAGAACAGCCTGACTCAAAGCAGGGTGAATGGATGGAGGGAAGGGACCAACGTGCCAACTGAGATCAATGAAACCACAGTGGGAGTCTTTTTCCTTGCCTCTTCCAGGCTGTCAGATTGCATAATACAGGCTGAGACAGCTCTCTACTACTGACTTACTGCTAGAGCATGCCTAAGACCTCTAGACATCCCCTGTCTTCCACGATATCTTTATATGAGGGAATAAATAGATCTGGAAGGATACTGATTCCTGAGACATCTGTGTGTGGTCATTGCTAAAATGAAAAACAGGTATTTCAGGTATCCCCAGAAAGTTTCTGGGACACTAGTAAGTGAAGACTAAAGAAGTCCTATTGAGAGCAGGATACCCCTGCATCTTTTTGCACTATGCTATATGTAATTATATGCTATAGGTAATTGGGCTGTGGGACTCCCTGGCTACCAGCCAGGTTTAGAGGAGCTGTATGAGAACTAGATGATTGGGATTGTTTCTCTTGGAAAGGAGATGAGTAAGGGAGAAATGTAAATATCCAGGAGATACTTACTCGTCTAGGGAAGACAGAAGAATTTTTTTCCAGCTATTAGCATCAGGATATGAAGCAATTTAAAAACAACAGATGAAAGATTTTTGCACTGTTTAAGTGAGCTGTGGCACTTACTGCTATAAGAAGTCCTTGGGCTGAGAAAGTACCAAGTTTGAAGAGAGACTGCTCAGAGCGCCACGCAAACTAGCTACTTCTAATTAGCACTAAAACATTGTTGAGCACTGTTAAATGTCAGGGCTGATGCCCAGTATTGGGGAGGTTTGGAAGCTGAGATTCAGCCTGGCACAAGGGCCGGAAGAGGCCCTGTCCCCACCCCAGCCCCTGCCCCTGCCTCTGGGGGAGGCTCGAGGGTCTCTGGCTGGATCCTGGCTCCCTGCTCCAACCCAGAATAGCAATTGCTGTGTCCTTACGCTCTGTATCTCCAAGTAATGGGTTCCAGTGATGTGTTATTGCCACTGTTCAGAGAAGAATATTCTCGGGGGACAGCAATGCCCTGGTAGTCCTTATGTCTGGCTTTTGTGGCTAGCATTTTTGGGGGTCAGAGGGGTGTAGGAAGCAGATGGCCAAATGACTGTTCCTCACCCCTTTCCTCCCTCCCTCCCTTCTTCTGCAACAGTGGCAGGGAAGCAGACTGTGTTCAGTCTTCTTTTCATCTCTTAAATTGAGCTATTTCCAATGTGAGCCAAAGAGATCAAAGAAAACATCTAGAATGGAAAGTGCTTATGTGTTTCACGACAGTAAACACTGCCATTAGAAAAAATGTCCTTTTAATTGTAATTGGTTTTTTAATTAGGGATTTTGTCACTTCATCTTCATGAATTGGGAAAGTTAACACAAGTGCATCTAACTTAGATCTCAAAAAAAACCCCTACCATGCTCATAGATTTTGATCGATATACATACTTCGGCCATATGGGCATTCCAGGAGACCTGCATACCCCTGTGCCTCACTTGGTGCTCAGTGACCATCTGGCCTGGAGTGGACAAACAGCTTGGGACACTTCAGGAGTGAAGGAGCAGGTGTTCAAATGCAGAAGATGAGGAATAAGATTAATCTGTCCAAAATATACCGGGCAGTCATCTAATGTACTGAGTCTGGGATGATGCTGATGCAGACTGAGGGTCCATGTGTTAGCTATGAGCTGCAGGCAGTGTGGAGGTAGTCTGGTGAGCTTACGGACCCCCAGGAGAGAAGTGCTGGTCCAAAGACCTGAGTCACTCTTGTCATTATTTTTTTTCTTGACTCTCATGGACCCTGTTAGTGTCTGTAGGGCATTTTGTCTCTCACATTGGAGCTAAGTAAACAATAGCAATGGTCTTCTTGTTAACTTGTTTTAGACTATTCTAGAACTTGGAAAATTGTTTTGTGTTACTTAATATGTACATTAGCATGGCACAGACT
>Ga0181612_127755_pt1 | contig 14384 bp, 8 predicted proteins | sample HoacroProtozoa21_FD_119630 | JGI IMG/M metagenome (GOLD analysis project Ga0181612, IMG submission 119630) | Hoatzin crop microbial communities from Cojedes, Venezuel. Combined Assembly of Gp0051906, Gp0051904, Gp0051908 | reverse complement strand
GCCTGGGGTTGTTCCTCCCCAGATGCAGGACCCTGCATTTGCCTCATCAGGTTCTTCTCTGCCCAACTTTCCAGCCTGTCCAGGTCACGCTGAATGGCAGCACAGCCTTCTGGTGTGTCTACCACACCCCCCAGTTTGGTGTCATCAGCAAACTTGCTGAGGGTACACTCTAACTCTTCATCCAGGTCGTTGATGAAGAAGTTGAACAAGGCTGGACCCAGTACTGACCGCTGGGGGGACACCACTAGTTACCAGCCTCCAACTAGACTCAGCGCCGCTGATGACAACCCTCAATAAAATAATAGCTATTTCACAGCAGTACTACAATATAACAATTCAGACTTAATGAAACATTTAAAATATGCTATTACTGATATTGTTCATTTAAATATGCTATTACTGATATTGTTTCATTATACATTTTCTTGTACACTATTTTCATGCTTAAGTGACCTCTAAATTGGACTATTGCAAATCACTACTAATGGGTTTGCAATGAAATACTCGATATGGGTTTCTCTTGGGATAAAATGTAGCTGAGAAGGTACCCTTGTCCCTATGACACTTTACAAAGCCTTTTGGAAATCAGTAGTATATGCAGAGTTTCTTAAAGAAAGGGAGAGGGGAACGGGTATATTCATTTTATGAAAAGATTCAATTCAGCTTTCTGCTGATGGATAAAAGATGAAACTGGTTAGAGGGGAGAGAGCTGTTTCCATGGAAAATATTGTAGCTATTCTTAAAAGTTTAATGATGACTGTAATGTGTAGTACATGCAGATTATATTTATAGTACTGAACGTATCCCATGATTTGCTATAAACATCATACTGTAATACTGGGGAGAAAAATTCCATTGTTTTCCACAAAGAAAAATATCACTTGCTAGTTACTGCAATTTAAACATTCAGTCACTGACAACTTGGAGGTACAATATAATGCTTTATTGTAATGTATTAGCCTCCCTCTTTGGAGTTGTGGTGAAACTCTGACTTGAATGCACTCTGGCGAGGCACAGAAATGTCTTCGCATGAGCTCTGAATTCCTGATACACAGTATAAGACAAATAGCATATCCAGCCATTGAAACTGTACAGCAGGATATCTCTTCCACTTTTCATTCCCAGAGAACAACTGGCCTTTCCGCATTTGTGTAAAGAAAATGAGGCCTTAGAAAGAAGTTCTAGTTGCTTCCATGGAGCTCCCTTGCCACGGAGCTGGAGATGGAAGGCCAAAGCTAGCCTTACCTTTCTTAAGATCTGACAGAAATTATTCTTCCAGTACAATGGAAAAAAGAAAATTACAGGCATGTTTAACAATCATGCAGAGGCAGTAGCCTGCTCTCTTACCTCTTGTCTACTTCCTCCCCACGCTACCAGAGCAGCAAACCAGCATACCCTGCATCAGCTGAATCGATGCCACTGACACGTATTTAGGTCAGGAGGAACTTTGGTGAAGTAATGCAAGGGATAGTCACACCACTTCTGATGATCACAATAGCAAATTTTAATTATCAGGATAGTCTAGTGCCCTGATAAACCTGAATTCACTAGCCCACAGGAATGTGTGCCGCTCAGAATAAGTAAGTAGTAATTCCTTGATCTGAGTGGAAATATACCATGAATAATCGTTGCTGTCACTGCAAGTTTATAAAGCATTTTACAAAGACATAGCAAGACATATTCCCTTACTCAAAGATCTTTTAATCTGATATGAGATAAAAACAAGACAAGACAAGAAGCAACAGTTCAGGAGCGATCACTGATTATAAATAAAGGGTAGAAAAAATTGTCTGAAGAAATGTTTCAGCAAACAATTCAAAGGAAGGGAGAGGGTGCCTGCATATGAGATCAGAGGGATTGTTCCAGGCACTCATGGCTGAAAATCAAGAGAATGTGATTACAGGATTGGAAAGAGCAGAGGGACAAGAGGCAGGAGGGAACATGATAGTGCTGAGCTACTAGAGGCAAAATTACACACAGCTTTGCAGTCACTCGTAAGTGTAGCTCTACTGGATGTCAGCAAAATATCCACAATGGCAATTCCTAAGAGCAGGAATGAGGACAGTTTAATTTAGAAGAGTTTCCACGATGAGATAAGTGATAGATGATTCAAACATCAAGAAGAGGGCATAAGTGAGGGGTTTTTTTCAATATTTTGCAGAAATAGTTGTATGAAGTAGATGTTATTTCATGAACAGCTCTGAAAAGCCCACACATGCAGTTTCTTAGAAATAAAAGCTTTGACATAAACATTTTGCCTGTTCCGCTTGCTGAACTGGAAAAAAAAATACACTAAAAAGGAAAAAACCCTTTCTGTGTTCTGTTAGATCCATCTATCTATTGGAACAAATGAGAGGAAACCTCTCCAGTGATTAGAAGCTTGAAGTCCACCACCAAGCTGATGATAGTAATCATCGTGCTGTGAGGGACCTTTATTCTCTCTCCCAAGACAGCTAAATAAATCCAAAGGTGAACAGAAACCAGGATCTGCTGGTGCTAGACTAGCTTCAGAAATTGGACCAAAAAATTAATTGGTATTTTACCATAGAAGCTACACAGGATATATATACAGTTAGTGTCCTACTGGAGATCTTATATAAATGGAGCTGCTATTCACCCTGATAGACCAATAAAAAGGGAAAGGTCAGGACTAGTTTCTCATATGTCCAGAATGTCACAGACTTTTTTCATGCAGGCATTTTCTGTCAGATACTTCTAATGGTTTTGTGAGAATTTTTAAAAATGAATTTAATATCTGCTGTGTTATCTATGAATGTAACCATGTAAGTAGAGAGTAGAATTTGTGGTAGGGTTGTATAGATAAATGCAGTAAACCTTACTACAAATTTGTACGTGAGCAGCGGTGGTTACTGAGGATGTCTTGGCTTACGTAACACTGAACAAGTTCTGACAACAGTAGACACAGAACTGCTGCTCTTCTTGAAAGAGCTGAAGAGAAATCCTTCTTTCTGCCAACATGTAGTCGTTCTTCAGTGATTATTTCAATCTACCTCACTCCCCACCAAAAATTAAAAGGCAAACATGAACTCTGCCTCTGACTAGTAAATTTATTCTGTCAAGAGCTACTCTTTAGCTGAGGCAAGATTCCAATTTGTTTTTTTCACATTAAGTGTAAACATTAAATATTTTTCTTACATACTATCTGGCCATACATAATTTACAGCATTTGAAATCCCATTCTCTCCTGAAGGAGAATGCAAAGTCTTCTTTCCCTGTGGATGCTTTACAAGGTTGAAGATTTTCCTTCTGTAATATAGTTACTGAATTGTTGTAGGGTGATGTACAATTTCTGAATTCTCATTAGTGCAGAAAGCAAAGTTTATCTCAAAGTGTCAAAATAACATGTTCCTTTATTTTTGATCAGCAGAGTTTCCTTACTTTTGATCACTGCAAAAACTGAACATGGCATACACATAGAAAGGATTCTGGAAACTATTAGCAGCTAAGCTTTTTTGGATTAACAGATTTCAAAAAATTACCTCCTTATCTTTTGATCAGAAATGAAGAGTTGTTGAAAGGTAACAACTGTTACACTCACTCCTATTTGGCAAAGGAGTTGTCTTGTTTTGTGGTGAAGCAGCATGTTATAAAACAACTAGTCAAAACTGTTACACTGGTTCAGGGGCTGACAGCATTTCTGCTCATTTCTCATCAATGACCTCGTCTGAAGTAAAAACATGGTATATTCCTGATAATGTTTACCCAAGAGGTAAAAAACATTTTCAGCAATTGAATGTAAATTGTACAAAACCTCAGCCTACACAGGCATTAAAGTCCATACTCTCTGGCATTAACAAAAAGCAGATCCTGAAAGGAGCACACCTTTATTAGTGCTTACAATGCATGATGAATAATTCTGGTAATTTCTTACAACATTGACTCTATGACTAAAAATCTGAAATAAGAGTGGGTGTGTATGTGTATGAATGAGAAGTATGGCACAGGAAGGCTTTTACTGAAAGCACAATTTGGCACAAAGGGTTTGCAAAGGCAGCTGGAAATCATCAGCTCAAATTACTCCTGTGAGTCACAGGGGAGTAAGAACAGGCTGAGAAACCTGCAGTTGTGGCACAGAAGCCTTGATGTTACTTCCAGTTACATGGAAAGTTTTAGCTAGACTGAGATTAGCCCTCAGGTCTCTGAAGTTTCAAACCAATTCTTTAATTTCTAGGACATCCTTTCTCCCCTCTCGGTTGCCTTCTTGAGGAAATAAACAAGACCCACATTAAGCGTGAAAGACCACGCTTGTGCAGACAGAACAATCAGACATATTTACACAGAAGTATCTGTCTTGATATGCTATTTAAAACAAATGTACACTTGGAGAGGCTTTTTAGGAAGCAGCAAAACCAAATATGCAAGAGAAATGCAAGTTTAGAGGAAGAGATTTATTTTCTCAGTCCAGACACTTGTGTCTCCCACATCTAGACTGAAATGGTTACGATTAACTCTCAAAAATTAAGAAGATGTAACAAAGACGGACTCCTGAATGAGGAATGAACAGTCTCTTCAAATACTCTTCCTTCAGGGCAGGTTTGTATAAATAACCAATTTTTAATCTTGACTTTTCAGAGTGAGTACAGAGAACACAAACAGCGTGATACAAATAAGATTCAAACAATGTGCGGCTGTCTCCTGCTTCACTGTTAAAATTGGCCACCAATTATTGGCTAGTGTTTAGCTAGGCTGTCATACCAAAACTCAAAACCAAATGGAATGTTTTTCATGTGGAATTTTGTTGCAAACAGAAAATCCAGTGACAGGCTGGTGAAGGGCTATGAACTGTGCAGATGCACTCTAGCATGACTGGGCTTGGTTTGTGTTCTGAGCAAGGTATGACCGTGACCCAGGGCGAATTTCTGGCTAGAGCTATAAAGGGGATGGAGCACTTCCAGCTGAGTTGCCTCTTCAGCTTTACGCATCCACTTGCATCCAGAACCTGAGTAGTCAGGAGAATATGAATCCATTCCAGTTAAAATAACAGCCTCGCCAAATGAAAAAATACACACTTTCATAATTCCTAGTAAGAAAGAAATAGAAGGCTTGTTTCCATCAGAGCATCTCTGAAATACCAAATACTGTTTTACAAAATCAGGCAAGTGGCTCTATCAAAAAAAAAATGCTGATCCTGGCAAAAAATGAAAAATCACTGTATTTATTGCTTACAGCATGGGTTTGTTATGTCCCGTTATTCCGAAACCATACAGGAACTTTTCAAGTTATACTCATAGTTGTGGAAGATGGACAGTATAATAGAGAGGAACGTGGCTGATTTATCAAGTGCTGTAAAATCTTTAATCATATCTCCCTATAAAACAGCAGATAAGTTTCTGGTTTAAAACTTTAAGCTTCTGCAAGTGTTTTCCAACTCTTCATTCATTCAATTTATTTATTTCATGGTCCAGATATGCCATAGAACACTGCTGACATCTTTTAATATTACTTACCTGCTCTGAAAACTACTATAGCCCACAAATCTGCCTACAGTCCAGTTATATAGCCTCTGTTCAGTGCTCCTAATCAATGAATTCATCTTGACAATCCCCCAGTTAGCTGGGAAAGTACAGTAGCTAAGAACAGGTAAGCAACTTGTCATATAAAATCAAACCTACATTGCCTAGGCTGGAATTGTTACTAGGATAAACCAAAGGAATGTTATTTAAAAAACAGGAGTAAATAGTTACTGAAGAAACTCTTTCTGGCTGGTAGCATCTGGAATTACTGTTGTATTTCATATTTATGATTTTGCAATAATTATAGAAGCTTAAAAGTATATCAACATTAAAATTTCCCAAAGTACAATCTTTGTGTCAAAATACCTGGCTGGTCACCAGGAGACAAACTACTCCTTTGCATCTTCTTTCATACCCACCTTACAAACAAAGACAGAAAAACATGGAAAAAGAGGACATTAGTGAGACTAGATACCAAATGAGCACTATAGACCTGACTAAGTCATTGGTGTCTCAGTAATAGCACTCATTAATGTTTCCTAAACAGGTAGAGATCATTGCCTAGAGGTCTACTGCTCCTCGTATTTCATATTAATTATACCCTTAACTGAATATGAATGAAACAAATACTATGGTGATGCTATGCAGTCCTGCTGACATACACATCTTTTCTATTTTACTAGTGTAACTATAAATGTAGAAAATTTGTTGCTTTTGATTGACACAACCTCCATGAAAACTAGTCTAAAACATTGGCTTAAAATAATAAGCAACTTGTCTTGGAATCCAACAGGACAAAAAAACCTAAGAATGCCTAGTTTAATGTAGGTTGCCTTCTGTAATAGATTTTTTGCTTTCCAAAGAGATTTTCCCAGTTTACTGTCATTGTTGTTTTTTTGTTTTCGTTTTCTCTCCCTTCTCCTGAATTATCTATATTTATTTGGCATGGATTATTTCCCAAAGAATTTTTGTCATTTCTTCTATATAAAGTGAACTTCAAGGTCTTCTGATGAAAAATCAAATCACAGTAAAAATGTTCCTGTACAATACATCCATAATAAATAAGCATTGATATTGTAAGCTTAAGAAAGAATTCATTAAGAATCAAATAACAAAAGAGAAACTTAGAAAATAAAATATGAAAAATTAATGGGCTTATTGTACAGGAAAGGAGAGCAAAGAGAATAAAACAGGAGAGCTGACTGTAGTCAAGTATGTGTATTGTTTATTTAAGTAAAAACAAAATGTAAAGAAAGTTAGATTAGTGGGTAGATGAAAAAGATATCCAATGAAGCTAAGAAATCGGAAAATAATAATGCCTATTGAATTTTCGCAAAATTTCAGATTTGTCTCATTTCCCTTTGTCATTTGTTTTCTCATTTAGAAAAAAAAATAGAATTAGCAGTGATCAGAGGATCTATGTTACAATTGCCTGTAAGAAAAGGAAAAAAAAAATAGGTTGATAACTTTAAAGAATTCAAATATATTTTACATGAAAAATGAAGAGACTCTATAGGAGTAAAGATCAGAAAAATAGTATTTTTTCTGTAACTGTTTTCAGGATTTTCACAAAGTCACAAATATGCTTTTACTGCCAAAATCTATAATTTCCTTAGCATTACATCAAGATACTTCAGGTCTGCTAAATAACTCTCTCCTGAAACTCTGCCCACTGAGCTTTTCGGGCACAAAAATAGACACTGCTGTTTGATTTTGATGTGTACAAATTTATAAATCAAAGCAGTGCTGTTTTCCTGGAAGTTTTTTTGGAGAAGAAAAAACAATATATTTGAAAATGCACTCCCAACTTTCACACCTATACACTTCATTAAACTATATCAGACACTACAGGATTGGTAGCATACGTCATTGATTAGGCAAGGTACAAATACTGAGCTAATGTGTCACATAACAGATTTTTTTAAAGCACTGAGATTTATTACAACCTAGGTTTCTGGATCTGTGCGAGTAAAACTAATTGCAGCTTATTTATTTGTACAATTCACATATCTGCACGTGCAATCATGCTAAATAAAGCTAATAAAGGGAGGTTCGATATGCCTGTCTTCCAAAATCTATCCAAATGAGGGCGCACAGGCTGTGGCTGAGTAAAGACCTCCGTTACCCTCTGCAGGCTAAGCATTGCCTCTCAGCCCTAGCTCTTCTTTTGCTTTTACTCTTAGGATATCAACAGAGGAGAAAGGTGATCTTCAGGCTATTACAGACCTAAAGACAAGGTCCACAAGTTACACAGGTATTTCACTGACACCTGGGAATTAAAAGACAAACTGCAAACGACAGGCCTAAGCCTTTGATTTTATAGCAGTCTTCACCAACAAAAATGCTTGCCCCTTATGCGGGGACCCTGGTAGTGGTCCTCTTCTCCTGTGGTGTAAGTGGGGAGGAACTGGGTCTCTACGGCAAATCTGGATACAGATCTCCACTAAGATTCACAGCTTGTTTACATGCCCAGGCTATCTCTACCAGACACTTTGCTAGGGAACCCAACAAAACCTTTGGGTTATGATTCTATATAAAAAATAAGTACTTTGAGTTTGGAGAGATTAACATAAAAACTGCTGCTTTAGGAAATGACTGCAATTAATACTGCTAACATTGGGTTGCTACAGTCTGAGGATGATGTTAATTAGTGCTATGAAAAGCGTAAAAACCAAGCAAATTTCATCTTTTCTATTGAATCTATAAGTTCTTTTAGGAGTCCACGTCAAATCGAATATCAGTCAGGTATTGTATCGTGGAAAAGCAGCAGACTCTTTCCCTAGCATGCGCACAGAGTGCTAGCTAACTTAAATCAAATAAATAACCCTGCTAAACACACCCAAAGCGCTAACATTTCTTTGATAATCAAGGCTTGAAAAAAATGTTTTTTGACTTTTTTGTAAAAACTAACTTTTTTTTTTTAATCTCCTAGATGAGGATATTTATTGCTCATTTGTTTATAGACTAAATTGTTCACATCACTGTAAATAACTTCTGAAATGTTGTTCTCTCAACTGTGCTAAGCTTTAATATAGCATAGTAATGAGTCGGATGTGCAACTTCTGCTTATCTACTCTATTTTGGACAATGCCAGTGGCTCATGTTTATTAAGAAAGTTGGCAGTGAAACTGCATCTCTGGTTTCCCCCAGTAGATAAACTGTGTCTGAGCTAACATTCATGAGGATCTTGGAAGACTTATTTAAATACAATGCCTAAGGCTACACATTTTTTCCTGGATTCCAGAACAGCATATAAAGCTTTTACTTTTCTGATGTGTTTTTGGAACTGATGCTTATATATTACAAAGTCTGGCCGGGATTTTGTAGAAAGTACCAAGAGTCTGTGTCTGAAGTGAGTGCTCAGGTATTTTTCCATGTTGTTATCCCCATTGCAAGGAAGAATTTTTTTTTTTTTTTTGAAGACTTAAAGCAAAAGATAAATTCCATCTTGCCAGTATATTTGTATTTGTATTGTAAGATTCTAGGGAAACTGAGCAAGTATTTTTCCTCCTTTGTCTGGGACCATGGATCTCAGCCATTCACAAATGCATAGTGTCTCCTTCATGCCATAATAACCTATGAAGTTTCTTCACTCAATCCAACCAAACATTTATTGTAAATGTCAATTCTGCATGATTGTCCAAATAAGATCTTTTTCAGTCTAACAACGTAATATGAACCTCTTGGACAGTTAAAAGAATTATCACGTTTGTCAGCTCTTTAGGCAGAAGCCTTTATTTTGCATTATCTCTATGCTCTGTTTCAGGTGTGCTGAGAACATCCGAATATGTTTGATCCCTTAGAATAGAAAAAAGTTGAAAAATAAATAAGTCAGGTATTTGGGTATTTATGCCATCAGTAGTTAATGGCATCAGTAGTTAATACTGCACATGTTGCTATGCTTCTGTAACTGTCATCTAAGCATCACAAATCAAAACAAAATAGCCCATGGAAAAGTGGCATTTTTCATCACTACAGGAAATTTTGAAAGGGTCAAAGCTTCCTGGAATATTCATGAGGTCGAGGTGCTTTTCAGGAAACGTACCATGTCAGACTTTCTAAGAATAACTGTTGGTTCTCATTGGTGTCCTCTACCATTTTCTGTATCTCTGGACATAGTGAGGTTTCTTTATGCAAAAATTCTGTAGGTCTTGTATATGCTGAACTGTAGCAGATGGACCCATTTGCTCTTTTGAAAACCTGCGTCATATTTTTTTAGGAAAGAAAAAGAAATTTGCAATTATATTGCAAGGACTTCAAAACCCAAAACCAAACAAAAAATGCAGAAAGTCCCAATTCTGAAACATACTCCCGTAAATATGAGAAGTGACAGTCTGGATGCCGTGTGGGGTCTGAGGGCTTGGTGCTGCAGCGGCTGTCCTCCAAGCTCCTGGTCTGCTGGGTGGAATCCAGAGTCTTATCTTATGGAAGAGGGCTCCTACCTCTTTCTTCAGGTGCTCAGGGAAGCCTAAGGGAGGGTTAACTCCTGCACACTAGGACTGAAGTAGCAACAGGCTGAAAAGCCGTCCTCTTCTGGTCAATCAACTAGTACCCAACAGCAAGTTAAACCACTAAACATTAATCTACTCTGGGTCTTAGTCCTCTCTGAGAACTCAGATCTTTAGCAAGCACCCCTTGCTGAAAGCAGGGACCTAGTCCCTTTGCAGTATTTGTATTTCTCTTTTAAAACACAGCTGAAGAAGGAGATACTAAGTCTTTCTTTTCTGTACAATAGCCAAGTGGTAAGAATGCTTGCCCTGTAAAAGGCAAGCACAGATTCAATTCTCTCTTGTCTGAACTTCAAACCTAATCTTTTATCTTCCAGATGAGTGCCCAAAACACAAGGCTTGCAAGACTCAAGGCTACTCAGGAGGTGGGGAATGTTGTTGCTCTTTTAGAGCAGTATGTTTGTGGAGGAAAAAAGCTGAAAATTCACAAGGTCAGAAAGGATGGATAACTCGGCAGTTCAGTGTTTAAGGTGCTCATTACATTTGGTCCTGGCTCCAAGGTACGTTTCTCCTTTCTGTTTTTTAATGCAATTTCTGTAGAATGTAAAATTCAGTTAAATTTTCTATAGAGGAGGAAGCTAAGTACATACCTACTTCCAAAGGAGTACTTTAACTGCTAGGTGAAAGAACTCCCCAGCCCTCCACCCAGGGCTCATACCTATATAAACAGGCTAATAACTAACATATACTAAGAAAAGAAGCTAGTGGATTGAACAACAGCAGCCAGGTTTTCAAGGGAAGTGTAAATAGCCATTGGTTAGAAGCAGGTTCCTGTTCAGGAGTCTCAGGCAAGTTAAAAAAAAAATCTCCTGGGTAAGGAAGATGTATGGATTAGCATCTAGACTATGGATCTCAGCTGAGCTGAGCAATCGGACTTCTCAAGACTGATGTAATTTGTGGGCCTATTCACGGGTCACTATCAAGCTTCAAGGTCAAACAGTAAGATCCCCTTGAAGTTTAGGTTTCTGTAGTTTAAGTGACAGCCCAGCAGAGAATTCTGGACAGCAATTTTAGACCCAACTATTCTTTTGTATTTTATACTGAATGCTCTTCCTAGGAAAAGCACAACTGATATGCAAGAACCTTAACAATAAGCCTGGTCACACCCCTAAGTTTGAGTGTTAGCGAGTTCTGAACTGAATTTCTAATACTGCCCTCACACAGAGCTTGACTAAATATTAGTCTAAGCAGTATAACCTTTTTTCTTAAAAGGCTCTGAAAAATCTCATGGACAATTTATGACCAGTTGCCTGATTGCCTGCTGGTTTTAGGTGCTGCAGCTCTTTGAAGCCTGTGGAATTATGCCAGCTTGTATCCACAGCCAGTGTCACTCAGAATTCAGTTGCATCTTTTCTAAGTGCAAAATGTCATTAGTTGTACCAGAAGCTGACATGAAGTAGCATTTCCACCTAATTGTCCTCTCCTTTTACTGACAGCTTGCTGTTGCCCTTCCGAAACCTTGTCAGTTGGAATTTTGCTGAAAAAGTGCATTTGGTACCATTTTGAACCAGCATTTTCCTTGAAAAGTATTGTTTGAAGAGTGAAGGAGGAAGGGGAGGTAGTCCAGCTATTCTGTCCTACAAATAACAAAAGTAAAATCCTTTGCCATAAAATCATCTTGATTCTTTGTCTCCCTCCATTGTATTTTCTTCCCCCAAAATGTTAATATATTCCCTTCTAGAATCCTTGAAGTTTTTGAGTATGGCAAACTCTCATACTGCCCATTCAGCTGCTATCAATTCCTCTCATATGGAAATCCGGCAGAGTAAAATATTTCACTCTATTTTTGTTCAATTAAAATGTTATTTAAATAACCTTTGTTCACAAACCCTAGTAAGTGTATTACTGTTAGTATATCCAGTACTGTGTACCAAGATGACTATTAAAATAAATCAAGGAATACTTCCAGATAACTTCAAATAAATAGAGAAATAAACTTGTGCTGGCAGCATCAGCCAAGATTATAATCATGATATTAATATTTGGCTTTCAAAAAGCTGATGGAGGCTATAAAATTACTTCATACACAATGAATAGGTATTGTGTGATGCCTTACCAGCCTGCAAGTGAAAAAAAATGAAGATCATAAATACAAGCCCATAAAATTACCTGATATCAATAATTAAGGGTAAGCTTTTCACATCTTTGGATATAGATTTTCTTTTAGACCCACTAAAATCCTACCCTCTCAAGGCCTTGTCTCCCCAAACCCATGAGGACTAAAATCCCATACTAGGTCATTTTCACAGGTATTGATTTCATGTTCAAATACAACCCAAAACTATTTTTCTGGCCCAAATTGCATAGCTATCTGGCTACTGCAGTACAGATGCCTTTCCCATTGCAATTTCTGCCAATAAGAGCAAGGGCTTTGCATAGGAGCAGTCTGAGGAATCAACTGATTTCTTTTCCTATGGGTCAGGTAATTAAACACTTCAGATCTGCTGCTCACCTGAGCCCTGTATCTGACTGAATGGTCTTTCTTTTTTAACTCCTTTCCAAGCTTCTGAGATGAGCTGGACAGATGGCTTAAACCAAAGTGGGGAAAAGGCAAGAATTCTTACGTGCTCCAGTTTCCAAAACGCTTCTCAGCTATGTCTTACTCACCTCCCATTCAAACTGTCTGTAATGGAGATAACCGACATTGCTGAGTTTTGACAATAGGATACTCACCCCAGGACTGTGAAGACCTCAGATAGAAGGCTTGTACCCTAAAGCTATAACTTTTACACTATCAACATGAGGAGCCTGCCTTATCTTGAGACACAGGTTTAGTATTCAACATAAGGTGGCTAGCCCTGACTGGTTGTAAATACTTTTTACTTAAAAAGGGACAGAAGTCTTACCTTACTGAGAAATAGTAGTGCGTTTGAAAATCTCACTTCTAACATTTGCAGGACACCACTTTTGAAAGTAACTAACTGCTATATTTAAAAACAGCAAAACTTTAAATGGTTCCAGAAGATTCTAAAAGACAGACTCCAAGTCATAGCTAGTGATTTTAAATATGATCAAATTGAGACCCATTTGAAGCAGAAGAAAATATGTCTGTCTGTTTTGCATGGTAAAGTCCAAAGTTATAAGGTCTGAACTTCTGAGAAGCAAATCTTGAAAGTCTTAATGTTGGGTATTAGATTGTAGCAGCCTATAAAGGAAATTATTATTGTTAAATGTCTGTATTGCAAGTCCAGTACACACAGTATATACAAAAAGTTTAAAGAATACTTTTTCAAAGTTCTGAAAAAGGGGGGGAGGGGGCAAACTTTAGTAAAAATACAAACACTCAAAAGATGGCCAAAAGAAAATTAGAAGGTAATTATCACTATGTTGGAAAAGGAACAAACTAATTAGAGTATGAATGACAAGGACATGTGACCAACCAACAGAGAGTGTAAAAATGATGGATAAAGAGAGTGGGGCAGCATTTTCTGTAGATCAAGAACATTTCTTGTGGTGTAGGATACTGATAGAAGCTAGGAGACTGGAAAGAGATGCTGAAAATGCTAAAAAGAAAAAACATAGAGAAGAAAACATGTGAAAATGTTACTATTTAATATAAAACAGCATGTATGAATACCTCTGTTAAATTAGGGGAGAGGAAAGGAGAACAAATAAAAGACTTGACAGGGAAAGGAACTCAGATTTAATCATGAAGGCACAGGGCCCTGAACGTGACACAGAAAACAAAGGCTCAGTCATTAGAGATATGGAAAGATTGCAAAGCAGGAGATTGAGACTTTACTGCATTGCAGTACAGGGTACGCAATTGTGAAAAGAATAAAGGGATAGCTGAAGAAATGTGACTTGATTCAGTGTCATGGCACTTAAAAGAACATGAATTTAAACTGAAGAAAGGCCGTACCCTAAAGGAATTGACAGACAATTCTTTAAAAGAAAGAGAGTGAGGAAAAAGAAGGTAACACTCCCCAATAAATAAAACAACAGTAGCTAATTTACACTGGCTTTCTCCCATTCTGATGTCCTACATCCTTATGACTGATGAAACAGTGCACCTTTACGTGAATGCATTCTTCGCATATAACTGCTTTTACAATTTTCACAGTAGCATTTTTCACTTACTAATATGCTTTACCTTGAGACTTACTAATAGTACATCAGACTGCTGAGAGAGAGGATTTCTACCTTTACCTCCTTACACCAGCCTTGCAAATATTCCTTTTCTCAGCCCTTGAGTTTGAGTCCCTGTTGCAAACGTGGGTGCCTAAAATTCTGTGTGAATTTTAGTGAAGTCTCTTCCTAGATGGATGTTGACTGGAGAGAGCGATATAAAGCTGAAGTGAAATACTTGAGATTCTGCATACTCATGTATGCAAACTGGGAGTTGTGGGGTCATATTACTATTATGGCAGAGTGTTTTCCTTCATATTAGAATACTATCCAG
>Ga0181612_133025_pt1 | contig 14385 bp, 9 predicted proteins | sample HoacroProtozoa21_FD_119630 | JGI IMG/M metagenome (GOLD analysis project Ga0181612, IMG submission 119630) | Hoatzin crop microbial communities from Cojedes, Venezuel. Combined Assembly of Gp0051906, Gp0051904, Gp0051908 | reverse complement strand
CTGCTTCGGCAGGGGGGGTTGGACTAGATGATCCCCAGAGGTCCCTTCCAGGCTTTACTGTTCTGTGATTATGATTCTGTGAACTTCTCTGTGGGGCATCCTCACAAAGCATATCTTCAAGGCTTTTCCTTGTAGAAGACAGTTTTCTTCCTCTTCCCTCAGTGCTATTTCACTAGTCTCAGGATGAGGTTGGAATGGAGTCAGGCTCTCTCTCCTGGAACAGGTCACTGTGCTCGTGCTGTTTGTAGCCTGTGCTGTACAGACAGGAGATGTAGTGCCTGCTGATGCTATCAGTGCCGACCCAGCAAGCAGAGGATGTTTTCAGAGCAGCACAGGTTCCTCTGTGAAAGGCTGCTGGCTGACCACACTGAAGAGTGCTGGGCTGCTCTGCTCTTCACTGGCTACCCATGTTGGTAAGTTATTGCCTGAAGGATAAAGTATATCTCCTTTGGATGGCCTTAAACATCACGCACTAGTAGAAACCCAGTGTCCCAGGTGTTGCAACAGTGGCTATTGAGACAGTCACACGCACAAAGATGTATTAACAGAGTCCATAGCCAATGGAATACATAATTTCTCATTGTGAATGTTACTTTTGGGGGAAAATAAAAAAAGAAAGAAGGGGAAGGGTAAACTGTCCCCAGTGTCCAGCCAGGAAAAGACATCCCACTTACCCCACGTGCATTCTGGGCATGGGTGGTTCCCAGCTTGGTGACACAGTCACACGGTCGGGCAGAGGTGGTCCCAGGCTACCGCTGTTTTGTCTGATGCATTTGCTATGGAAGACCATCAGCTGAGGAAAAGGCGGGCTGTGTCCGGCATCCTCTGCATCCACACCCATGAGGTAGAGAGCTCCCGTTCCTCACAGGGTTACAAAGGGGGGTGCTTGAACCTGGATGAGCAGGATCTCTGGTCTTGGGCTAGGTTTGCCAAGGGGCATAATGGCAGTTCTTCTCTCAATGGCAGTCCTTCTCTAACAGAGCTGGAACAGTTGAGCATCAGATTCATGGTGAATAGGTGGGTCTGGCTGGACACTTACATGTAAGCCATGTTTAGTTGGGTTATTGTGTCCCTGCTCTGGGAAGTAGCCTTGAAGAAGCCTCACCTCCATTTCCCTCAGTCTAAAAGCAAGTAGCAAGAGACTCCACCACTCTTGTTCAGCTCGGTCACTCTTGGGCTGCAATGAGAATAGCCACGTTGATCGTTCCCATGATCCTGCTACGACCAAGTGCGGTTGTCTCACCTAGTTAAAAAAAAAAAGGCAAAAAGCATGTTTTTTTTAACAGGAAGATGCTGAGTTCAGAGTGACTTGAGGACTTGTGTGAGAGCAAGAGGGTTGCATGGGGAGAAATTCCACTGGAGGACAGTGCAGGAGGACATACCAAAGTGGCACACTCCTTGTTGCTTCCTATGTTGCCTGGCCCATGTCACGCTCAGACAGTGCTTAGGAATTGCTTAATGAAGTGCTGCTTGGCACAAGCCAAGAGCATGGTGGACATAATTCAACAGTGGAGGCAAATGTGCTCCAGATCCTAGACAGATGCCCTCATCTCGTTTAGGTTTCTTGGGCAGAGGTATACCCAGAGAAGCTGGGTCTCATTTTCCTACAGATACTGCACTCCCTCCCACAGATTTCAGATTCGTCCAGACACTCTAGGTAAGGAGACAAATTTTTATGTAGACCTAGCCCCAACCATGTGGCCCATGTGAAGTCTATGACAGAGGAAGAAACTTGGCCTGCATCAGTCTGGCTGATGTACTGGGGCTGCTTTTGTGGGTAAAGTGAGGTACCAGGAACAGGCAAGGTGGGACCTGCACTAGTCGTGCAGCCTTCTCAGGGCAGGGGTTTGCCTGTTCTTCATCTGTCTGCAAAGCACATAGCTGTGGCCTCGTGTAAATAATGCATAACATGCACAATCGTATTTTCTACAAGTCCCTGCCTGCACAGATGTCTTCAATGGGAAAATATCATTGCTGATCATTAAAAGACAACAAACTCTTCAATCACCAAAATAAATGAGGGGTATATTATTGGATCTTAGAGTGAGTAGGATCCTACATGGGGCATTTTTTTTCCTATGTATGCACCTTCAAATTGATCTGATGAAACCCAGTTCCAGGCATCACCTTATTTCAAGTTCAGTTACCTAGGAAACCACAGTGTGCTGCTGGGACGAGCTGCCCGCTCCTACTCCGGCTGGGAGCTACTACACAGATCAGCTCTGCCTTCAGGAAGAGCAGAACGCTGCCGACGCTGACTTCTCGCCTTTTTATGCAGCTACAGCCTGTGCAAGTGTGCGGAGAGAGGCACACAGTTACAAGTGCCCGTGGGAGGGAGACACACATACTAGCCTCACCTACGTCTGTGCACTAAAAATTGCTCATTTAACTATGAGAATACGTGTAGGTGTTGTCTATAGCAGATGAAGGCATAGATGTACGCAGTAGCTGTGTGTACATACGCACGCGTACACATATGCCTACGTGGAGTGGCTGGTGTGTATGTGTGTGCTGATACACGTGGGTGCTGCTTCTCGTTAAAGGACTGAAGTTCTCAGAGTTTCCACAAAATGGTAATTTCATTTGAGGATCTGAGGTCTCGTTTTTTTTCCGAGGACTCATTTGTGGAAGGTGAGTTCATCTGCTTTAGGACAACAAGGCCTTTGCGCTCTCAGCTCTGCATTTTCTGAAAAATTAGGTGCTTAAAGGGCAGCTCTAACACATCACAGTGACACTTGCAAAATGGTTGGATGGCAAAAGCCCAAGCACCACAGTCATTTGGTGAAATGCTTGATTTTACCAGGTTGCCGTAACGTGTCCACAACAGTTGCATGTCTCTCAGCTGTGAGATACTCAGCTGCACAGTGGCCTAGGGACATGGGAGGCTCAGCTGCTGGGCTGGAGGTGGAAGGTATCAGTGGGCAGCTGGGTTCATGAACTGAAGGTATCAGTGAGCAGCTGGGTAGGAGAATCCCATTTCCTTCTTTGCACCAAGATCCAGGAGCTACACCTCACCATAGGGATGCAAACACAGACACAGTCAACTCCTCTACTCTTGTTTAGCAAGGTAACATTGACTGGAGCTAGTTCTTATTTAGCAGACAACCCTGTCAAGGAGAAACCCCCTTTTCCCCATGCTGTCATTCAGCAATTTTCCAGAGACAGTGGATGGTTTTAATGTTTTCTTCTACAGGAATGTAGAGCCCAATGTGCATCTCACAGATGGGAAAATAAAATCTGTTGTGCTTATCTCTCCAATTAGTTTACTCTGTGCCATAACTCATACAGCTGTCTGCAGGTATCTGCAGTCTTTTACCCCATCCTTCATCAACTACAAATATTGTGGCTGCTCTGGTAGAAGGGAAAAATATCTGGAGGAGGTGGAAATGGTTGGAGAGGCTGTCCTGAGGTGTCACAGTAGGAGCTCTATTGCCAGAGGCACAATGTCTATCCTGACAAATTTTTAGGCATAATGCATGTCTTGCATTTTTTGCAGCAGAAGATCACCAGTACCTGTTCCTTTTGGTATCCTGTATGGGAACCCAGTGAGTAACAGAGATAACAAACTCACAAGAAGAACAGGAGGTGAAATCCTTCTGCCCCTCTCCCCCATCCCCATAACCTGCATCTCTGGGGTACGAAGCAGCAGAATAATTTCACCGTATGGGCTGGAGCAGTGGCCTGCAAACGCCCACCCGCAGGGAGCAGGGCTGTGCCACCTGCCCAAGCGTAGCTGCGTTGGCTGACCTCTACCCAACACCATCCTCCTCGGCAGCGTATTCCTGCAGGTGACTTGCTGGCACTGACTCCTCCGCTGTTGCTGCCCTGCTGGTGCCCCATCAAGTACCCAAAGTGCCAACGTTTGTCTCACCAAGTCCAGAAACTCTGATGGTCCATGAGAAGGGACTCTCATGGGGGTCTGCTACCTCCATGGGGCAGCTTGTATTTGGGAAAGTTGGAGGCACCCCTTCCCAAATACACAGCTTCCCAGGCCTGTCCTGGGGTGCACCACATGGACAGATGCCGTTCCACTTCAGGTTAGGGTAAGCTGGGTGATAGGTGCAGCTTGGCACTGCTGGACGGAGAGCGTGTGGCTGCAGGGGTTCCTTGGGCTTGGAGTACACACACCCCCAGAGTGGGTCATCTAATGAAGGGGAGGGACGGGGCAGCTGCTCATCAGAGCTCATCTTTCAGTAGATCCATTTCATAGGCAGCTGCAGGTTTAAAAACGTGGGTTTAATTTCTTCTATTTTGGGGGTTATGGCTAGGCCCCAGTCTGGGGGACATCTTCGGTTCATGATGGCACTCAAATGTGCCTGAATGTTCTGAGCAGGAGCTTGAGAGCTGTGCAAAGGCAAAGCGCTGTGCATTTTCTCTGTGAAACGCCTGCCCCACAAAATGCTTGCGTCTCCTCATGTCTGTCAGCACAGAGAGGAGCAGACAGCATTCACACCAGGGCTATCAGTTACTGCTGCAGCAGTTACCAGGCAGCAAGTCGCTCCTAGGGCAGCTGCATTTGGCCAAAATGTGCACCAGAGGGGAGCCCTGCCATTTTTATAAGCAACTGAATCTGTGCTATTTATCCAACTTGCAAGCATGGGGAGCTTTGCTACAAGAATCCCAATCAAAGTTAAGCAGAATCACAGATTGGAAAGATCTCCAAACCTGTGGGGAAGATGCTCACAACTCCCACACCTTCACCTACCCTAATCTTCAGCTGCACTTGCTGTGGGTGTCTTGTCTCCCCAGGCTCAGTGCCGCTCTGCACCTACCCCACGCACTAGTGTGGGGTGGGTGCCACAAAACTCCAGAACATTTTCAAGGGTGCTGATGTTGCCTGGGAGTCTGGCTCACACCCACAGGAAAAGAAAAGAGAAATGGATTTCAGGGTTGTGTCTGGCTCTTCCTCCAAGATCTACTTCTCCTTCTGAGCTGTCTGGGCTAGAGACTCAGCTGACCGACAGAGATGCTCGTAAAGTCTCTTGTACAGAGATACTGCAGCAAGCATCAAAACTGTTGAACCATGGTGTACTGCTAGTCAAAAAACTACCACTGAGGTCTAACTCTCCTTAGCTGGAACCCAAACACTGTAAGTCAAGCCTTGTAGAATACGTATATTTGGTACCTATATACAGAATGTATGTAGTAGACTTTCTTAGATATTGCATTGTGTTGTCATTAATTGAGTCCAAAACATATGCTTTCCACACACTCAAACAGCAGCAGGTATCCTGATGAGGTATTTGTTAAGTGCACGCTTGCCATGTCGGAGCTCTTTGGGCTGGTGAGTAACTTGTTGACCTATTTAGTTTGTTCCTGTCTAGACAGACAGTCAGACAGATAGTCAGGCAGCTACTTGAAAGTCCAGTTCAGTGACTGAGGAACCTTTATTTTCATCAGCCTGTCAGCACTGGCATTACTGACATTTATTTGGCCTTACTTCATCTAATATAGAGTCCTGCACTTCCATGTAGTTTCCCTGTTAATTGTTGCATATAATTTTTATAACAAACTTGGCTCGTGTCTATAATGCATACTACATATGTCCATGTGTGTGTGCATCCACACAAACATACGAAGACCTATATATATTTATACCTATACATGCATGCTCAGAAGTGCCTCTATACATGTTTCAGACTCATAAACAGCTAAAGTGGAATTGATAGACGTTTATCCAGGATTTATTTCATCCCCTACCTCCAGGATTAACTAGGGCATTTTTAACAGTGCTGAATGAGCGAGCAACAGCCTGTCCGGATCAAAACCTCTGCAGTGCATCTTTCACCTCCTGGGGCAGCTATTCATGCAGCTGGGGACCTGCTTTTATGAAAAGATGTCCACAGAAGGGATCTGGCTATTGTACCAGCGCCTGGTACTCTTTCCTGGAAACTTTTAGGCGACAGACATTTCAGCTGCGTTTATGTGGTGTTCTGCATAGCAGCATCTCTGGAAAGGTTTACTTTCCTGGCTACCTAGAAGTCACTGATCTTTGGTTGTTGTGTACCTATATCCTGGAGGATATTATGTTTGCTTGAATGCATTTCTCATTTGAGATACCGAAAGTGATGAATAGAGAAGCTTTGGCAACAGCCAGACTTGTGGCAATTGTGCTGTAAAAGCTGCTGGGGCCTCCCAGAGACAGCAGCAGCAGATGCATCTGTGCCTGTGTTACCCTGCTTTCCCAGCATCCCCAAAGCTTGACTGCTTTTTTTGACAACATTACAAAAGCAGTATAGAAACCAAAAGAAACACAGTTAGAGAGGGTAAAGCATTTACTTGTGTGGACAACTGACTCAAGGTACGGCTGATGCTAAATAGACAGAAGACTGGCCAGAGGACTGTAACATCTAGGAACGCTTTTTTCTGTCCAGCTGATAGTTTTCATGTCCTGTGCCATACCATATGTCATCCTGTACATCTCCTCTGTCAGGAAACTGATGCAGGCAACAGAAAAAGGCCCCAAACTGCAGCAGCTCCCCCACCCCAGATCCACAGACCCGTTGACTTCACTTAGAAGAACCCAGAGCATAAACGGAAAGTGGAGATCTCATCCCTTCCCCTTAGCTGGGTCAGAGTTTGGCTTGTTGAGCTACTGGAGGTCTCTGCGAATCTCAGGTCAGTAGCCCAGCCTCACCACAAGCAGACACTTGGGCTCCATCCTTGGTCTGGAACTGCTGGTGTTACCTGTGAAATTGGTCCTGCCACCTCAAGGCTGCCTTGCCTTCTCCATGCTAAATGCCTGGTTTCATTTCTTCATGACTTAGCCTGAGAGTAATAAATTTTTTGGAAAATGGCCATATGAAGGGCTCACAGGTCCAGACCTGGTTTCCTGGTTTTAGGAGCAATGCACTTCAACTGGAACAAGAGCAGGGCAAGTGGAAACAGAGGGAGCAGACTGGCTGCCTTCTGAGACAAGACCAGACTTGTCTTGTTTAGCCTAGCAACGAAAAAGCTGACAAAAGCTAGAATTGCTATCTGCAAATATCTCAGAGAGGGAAGAGATTTTCTTAAAAAAGTCAGTTTAGCATGATAACAAATGGTTTTAAAATGTCTGGGAGTCAATGTAGACTGGAAACGAGCAGCTCTTTCCGTTCTCAAAGCGATGAGCTGCTCACCCAGGCTTCCACAGGGTGCCGAGAAGCCAGAATAACCCATCAGCTTTGAGGGGCAGCCTGAGCGACTGATGAGAGGGAGCTACAGAGGCGCTGCCTGCAACTGCGGGACCCTGGGCGACACGATCTAGGAGGTCCCTTCTGGGGCTGCATTTCTAAGATGAGACCCTCAAGTTGGACACAATATGTGAATACTGAAGTTGTAGGTATCTCATCCTGTGTGTTCAAAATCATTTACTTCACAAGCAAGGCTGTCTCTACCACTTTTCCCTAGCAGTGCTGTTAAATATAAATGTATCATTGCTTTAGCTCTGCTCAGGCATTTAGGTGAGAGTGTGTTAGAAATATCCAGGAGAAAATTAAATAGAATTCTGTTTGGTGTTTTGTCATGTGTGCTGCATATTTTATTTTCTTTCAAATAAATATCGAATAATGGTGTATTTGGACAACACTTTTTTTGAAAATATAGCATGTCACCACATAACTGAAGCCTGTATTTTAACATATAATAATACAGTTTCTAACTTTTGCACAAATTCTCGAAGTTTTGAGTGCTGGAGTTCTCAGTCTTATTGTTCTTTTAACATAGAGAGGTGTTTGTAGTAATACTGAGGTGGCTGCAAGAAAGGTCAATCAACAGATTTTCATCGGTGGTGGTGTGCCACTAAGACAATAGAAGGTTTGTACAGTGGTAGGTAATAAAAGCTAGCAATAAAATAGAGTTTATTTTCTAGGCAAATTATAACTGGACCATTTTGAGCTGTATTTTACTAAATCCACTTGCAAGAGTTGGATAACACTAAATGAAGATAGAGAATTTCAGCACTGATAACATTCTTATTCCAATTATTTTCAAACATGTCATCAACACTAGCTCTTGGTAAGGATTAACTACATGACAGGCTTGAACTTTTAAAAGCAAGTGAGCTTTAAATTATGAAAGAGCAGGGGGAAAAGGTGAGACTAATTTTTACCGCACAGAAACATGTAAAGTTTTTCAGTGCATCATCGTTCACAGTCTTCTTGCCATAATTATAATGAGAATTATTCCCCTTCTCTTCTTTTCTTGACTCCCTAAAAAGAAACACATTGTGATTGGATGCTGTAGACTAATTTTTAATGCATCATTTATCATACGAATATTTTATTGAAAATTAATCTCCCTCATGTAGCCCAGGAGTATTTTTCTGTTAATTGCTTTGTAAGCATTTAAGTATATTCGTACTTCAAACTGCATGGACCAACCCTAGCCGAGTGTTAAATTTGTGTTGTCTGACTGGATGGGATTGGCACCAAGAGCTAGGTGTCTTGGGTGACTCTGTGATAGTCAATTCAAAATCCAATTCCAGCAAATATTCGTGGACATTATGTGAAAATATGCTTCACTGTACTCTAGTAGGAGGGTATTTCTGAGTATTTTCAGAGAATGAATCTTGCAATTCTCACACTCCCTAAACCCTCCTAGGTTAAGAGGCATGCTGCTGTTGCACTGCTCCTCTGCAGAAGAGTCTTTCATCCTCAGAGCTGGGACAAGATGAACACTGCCGTTGGACGTTTGTGGGAGCGCTGCCTGCACTTGGCTAACTGCAAGTGGGTTTGCACGGAGTGTGAAAGGTTTCAGCCCCACAGCAAATGCTTACAGGTGTGGGAAGCTGCTTGTTATTCCTGATTTGATTTGCTGTGGGAAGAGCAACCCAGTGAAATTTCCACTGCTGAGATCTTTGTTACCAGGACATCAATTTCCCACCCAGGCCGCCAAAATGATAGACCTCCCAAGTCAGGCGAATCAAAGGGGTCAGCGAATGTACTCACCCAAGCCAGACAGGAGACCACCAGGATCTGAGCGTGACTTAGGTTGGCAGAGTTTCTGTTCACACCCGTTGATGTTCACTCTTTAAATTTTGGGCTACGCTCTAACTTGAGACACCAGTGAAACCCTGGAAAGTCTGTGTAAAGCCAGCAGTGCCCAAACAGGGTCTTAGCTGGTGGCCAAGGACAGATGTCCCACATTTCTCAGGATTGTCACATAAATAGTCTCCTTTGTTTGGAGATATTAATGAGGGAGATCTTTCCAGGTTGGAAAAGGATATCTGGACTGATAATATTAAGCCTGAAAAATGGAAGATTCAAGAGCAGATATTCGTGAGTTTCAGGATTTAAACTTCAGTAGACTAGGATGAGATCTGTAGGAGAGGCAATCTGTGTCACCCCTAAGGAATTTTGGTGGGTTTTTTTCCACAGAGGTATTCAATCTGGCCACTCTTGGCAAGACAAGTATTGGATGAGACGAGCAACACACTGGCTTCAGCACAGCAGCTGGGGCTGCTTCCCCAGGGCTGGAGAGCTCGGGCACAGCATCCCATGGCAGCAACTTAGTGCCTATTACCGGGCATAAGGTGAACAACGGGAGCTGCTCCTATGCATTAGTCCACAACAACAGTGAGATAAATCACATTAGTTTAAATGCCACTGAAGGAAGTTTGGCTGACGTATGCAAACTCATTAAGCTACTTTAATCCTAACATTCTAGGAAAAGATGATGATTTCAGCAGCCTGAAATAGGATGGGGAGTCCTCACTGCATGAGACGGAAGAGAGAGCACCATGCATAGCTCGTCAGGCCAAGAGACACTAGGGAAATCCTGGCTTTCAGGTGGCAAAATAAACTCTGCAGTCGTTCCCTTTCCGTAGCACCTCTGCTTAGCCATAACAATAAACAACAGCAGGAGGCTCGAGGGTCTAGGCTGGCACAGGGACCAGGCTGGCGCACCTCATCCTCCGGTTTCGTTCCTCACAGAAAAAGGCATTTTCAGGTAGAGGTGGCAGAAACAATTTCAGTCAAAAAAAGGAGCAGTTCACAGATGGTTTTCTCCATTAAGAACAATCATAAAACTATGTCCTCTGTCAACGAAAATTAGAAACCTCCCCCAAACAGATTTTTCTTTTGCTAGGATAACGTTTAGCTTTGTTTTCTAATAGAGTGGGACATTTTACATTGAGAGTAATCTTTTTTTTTTCCTAAGATAATCTAGAAGAAAAAATTTCTCTTGCTTGCAAAAAACAATTTTTAACTGGGTTCATCCATAGACATGAATTAGGTATTAAAAATAGTCAGAGAGATTTTAATCCTGCCAACTGCCAAACACACTGCCAAGAAAGGCATTTTAATTTTATTCTGATTTTTAGCACACCAGTAGCTCTACTAACCTTGTAGAGATGGCCTGAATGCTGAAAGTTAAGTTTGTGCTCACCGTCTACTTGGTAGTGAGCCCAGGTTTTCAGGGTTGTGGAACCGAACTGACAGTTCAGAAAATAAAGTCTTTCTTCCTTGATTTTATTTTTTTTTAGCTGACAAGTGTACTGATGGCCAGTTTCATTCGGCTTGACACAGATGGTCATTTCAGTTGGCAATCATCCACCAAAATACATGTCACCCGTGGCTAATGACCTAGCCTCATTGATAATCTTGTGACATCTTTTCCACATTGTATGTGACATGTGCCTGTGAACTTTGTGCAATAACCCCTTCATGTTTTTAAATCCCAGACTGCCAAACGCCTGGCCCCAAAATGTCATTTCTTCCTCACAAGTAACACCAGCTGCTGAGCCAGCTTCCTGTGATGCTCCCCCCATCTTAGCCCTAAGGGCTGGTGGGAAGGGACGTGTAAAATGCCACGGGAGGAGACCTCCAGCCTCTGTTTCCATCCATCACACCGTGCCAGGCTACAGCCTGAAGGGGCTGGAGCCAGGGGCTTGTCCTTCCTTCAGCCTTCCCCTGGACCTGGGGGGTCCATTGCAGCACTGTGCACTGGGGAAGGAGATCTCTTTGCAACTACGTTTTTTAAGGGATCTTGAATTAATGGTCCCTAACAATTCTAGATCCTTATTTCCTCTGCATCTAAAATGACTGGGGAAGTATAATTTTGCCCTCCAAGCTGCCTGATCGCTTTGGGGGAGGAAGTTTAGGCTTTCGTATGCAATAAAGCCTTAAAACCTGATCCACAGTCCCCTGTAATGCCTGGCTGCCTGATCAGACTCAGGGTTGTATGACATGCAGGATGCCATCAGCTGCTACAGAAGTCAATGGTGAACAAGATGTTTGCAAGATAAAGTCTTGTGTCTCCATGCAAGACTTTTCAGTCACTACTGAAAGACATTTTCCAGACTGATCTTTCACTGGAATCCTTCTACCCCGTTTACATTTGTTTCCTTCACAGGGCTATTTGCCCAATAAATTAAACAGTCGATAAATGCAGTGGCCATAAATCTTCTGCATCACTAATTACCTTAAAAACAAGGAGACTGCTATTCTGCCTCCTTTATTTCATTTGATAGCTGTAGCTGACCTGGCTAATAATCCCAGTAGTCTGTCTTCAACTATGGCCCGTTGCAGACTCACAGGGAGAGAGAATACAAAAATCATGCGTGTGTACAGTATTTTTTCTTGTGAAAGAACATCTTAGTGTCATGCAACGAGAAGCTCTGGGACTTCCTGACCTGGATGTTGAGTAGCTTTTCCTCAGCTGAGGTGGTTTTGCCATCGTGGAGAAATGCCCTCTGGGAGCTGCTGCTGCATGACTGCTAGCACTTGGCAGTCATTCCTCTAGGTGAGCTGTGGGGAATCTCCAGCACTGTGCAGCCAGCTGAACCTCGTTTCTGTGAGATCCCAAAGGCCTTCGCAAGGTTTGTTTATTATTAGCCTCATTTATCTTTCTCATGACTGATTTTGACTATAAGGAAAGTGGATCCTGTTAAAAAATTCATGCGTTACTATCTAGGACACAGAGTCAAGTATGGAGTAACCCATATTTCATCATCTTGCTATTAAATAACAAGAATTAATTTACTTTACACCAGCTAGCTAAGCACAGCTGAACTAAGTTTTAGCATGTGGCAGAGAGCTCACATCTGCTGGATTAAAGATGTGGTATGTGGATCCAGGATGTTTTATGAAAAGGACTCGTGACTCGCTTCTGAAATCGCAAATTACCTTGTCGTTCTGCTAGCGAAGCATTTCCAGTTTGCGGTGCCCTCTCTGAACTGTTGACCCCACCATTGCAGCCCAAAGCTGATGGCCACAGATGACCTAGAAGTCCTGCCTATATTTCTATAGTGTGTATGCCTGTGTGGGAGGGAATAGTGCTCGGAAAAGGAACGAGATTGTATGGCCCATCAGAGAGCATCTAAGGAATGGAGATGTGGGCTCATCTGTGAGCAAAGTCCCTGTGGCTAAAGCCGTGCTTGGCGAGATGTTGTCCCAAGTGACAGTACCATACCCATTTCCACCCATTTCTACCCATGTCCACCTCTTTGGCTGTGCTGAAAAACCACTAGACAGTGCTGTGCTGTAAATCGAGGCAGTGACATTGCACCTGCAGAGTTGGATGTCATCACCCCGAAAGGCCTGTGCCCTCACCTCGGCACAAACGGGGATGGTGGGAATGGATGGCAGGATCTGGTAGCACGGGGCGCTGGTGTTTTCACCCCTGTCTGCCCCACAGCAGCCCACAGCCCACCATGCTCTGTTTTGCAGTGGCCACTTCCATTGACTTTCTGGCATACAAGAGTGTACAGTGACAGAGGTTTTGGGCCCACTCAGATGGTTTTTTTCTAAGAGAGATCATTATAAAAACAGAGCTTTTAAAAACACACACAAAAAATCCCATTTTAGGTTAAAAAAGTGCATTGGAGTTTGACCTTTTGCGGTGTCTTTTGCCATATTTCCTCACTAGAGTTTTATATAGTGTTTATGGTCATGTTGCTTTATTATTCCCACTGCCCTGTTTCTTCCTTCTAGGCACTGAAAACAGCAAAGCTAAGAAGCACAAATTGTAGTTAGAACTGGTTGACCTACCCTTTGCAAACAGCAAGTGCATTCTTGGGTAATTCACAAACAGGAAAAAGAGACAAGGTCAATGATCATCTCATTTGCTATGGCTTGACCCATCTTACTGAGCCTACGCTTTCTCCTGAGCTCTCATGGCCAGAGTCTTTTCGCACACCAGCGTTTGGGATTTGCTGATTGAGCACAGATCAAGGGTCTTTCCACCACAGGGCCTTCCAGGCGCACCTTGCGGACTGGCTGGCTGATTTTTAGTGGATTGGTGAATGAGTTGGGGCACTGAGTCTCACACTAGAGCTCTTTTTCCAAATTTACAGGCTACATCAGCATTAGAGAGATATTCAGAGGAAAAATCTGCTGCAGCACAAGGCCACTTTGGGGTAGTGGGCAAAAGCCAGCCACAGCAGTGGAGGCACATAAGGACATCAGCTGTCCAGGAGCACGGAGTTTGCCATGGAGAGTCCCCACATGGATCAGAAAACAGTCCAATGCTCTATTGGACTGAAACCACTCCAGTCATAAAAATGAACACTCGCATGGCTCAAAAAAGCAAGAGAGGCAAATAATTCATCTGGGCTGCTGTGAGGTCTGCCAGCTCCTTTTGTGAACAAAGCAGAGCACAGAGGGAATGACCCCTGCAAAATGCCAGTGATTTTGTACTGTTCACCCTGCTCTGGTGCACTGAGGAGCAGCAGACTTTCCCCAGCCTGCAAAACCTATGGCTGTTGTCTGCCTGCACAAAGGATCTCTTCTCTGCAACGCTCTGCAGCCCTCCCAGGAGCAGCACTGGCTGCTGTGTCCTGTCATTGTGGAGAAGAAAGTGGGAGACAAACATCAGATATTGCTGCCTGGTAGCTACCAGGATGTTAGCAGTGTGGCTTATTCAGAGTGGAAAGGGCCGGGGAAGCCTGGTGCTCGGACCCTCCTTCTCAGGGAGCCAAGTCACGCACATACACATGGTGAGGAGCTGGGCTGCTTTTCTCTTCCCAGAAGTGTCAAGTTTACTTTGGGCGCTTGTCCCTCACTGCAGATATGAAAGATTTGGTCCAGAACGATTCATTTCTCACGTGTGAGTGAATGCCTAACTGCCCATCTTCAGTCTGACTGCTGAGAGCCTGTGTAACTTGGCAATCTTCCTCTTTCGTTCGTAGGTCTGGTAGGTGGCCACTCTCCATGGGTGCTGCTGCCATAGACATGGATGCCACCAAAACAGGCAGCACTCTGCAGTGAGCAACATCTGTAGGAGACAATTTATATGAGAGCGAAAAGGCATTTTCCCCAACTTGTTCTGGAAGGACAATGCAAACAGAGCATCCCATCAAAACACTGGTTTGGTTTCCTTCGGTTTCTTTCCTTTGTTTTTACCACACACACACACAAAAAAAAAAGTCGTTTCTCTTTCCCAAAACCTCCAAGGTAAAATTCATTT
>Ga0181612_179731_pt1 | contig 14386 bp, 10 predicted proteins | sample HoacroProtozoa21_FD_119630 | JGI IMG/M metagenome (GOLD analysis project Ga0181612, IMG submission 119630) | Hoatzin crop microbial communities from Cojedes, Venezuel. Combined Assembly of Gp0051906, Gp0051904, Gp0051908 | reverse complement strand
GGCAGGGTGGAAATAACTGGGGTATGAACTTCCATTTTAGGAGGTGAAATTTTAGAGCTGGCAGAAACCTGTTGAGACATCAAATATCTGTATCTAATAGGAGATGTCTTCCAGCAAATATATATTCTGTTTAAAGAGGATTAGACGCTGTGTAAGAACTTTTCGAACAAGAAGGTTATGATTTGAACTAGGCTGCTGAAGTCTCGGTCTCTTTTTAGTGGGAACCTTGCTAGCCTAATTTCATATTCATTCATTCATACAGTTGTTTTTACCCACCCACAGCCCCCCCCACCCCCAGGTAATTCTGGAGGGTTAAAACTGTCTTAAAGTAGGCATCGGAATGTACTGGTCAAATGAATAGAGCAATTTGTTTGCTATTGTGCAACATTTTGACAATATCTCTGAAAACAGCTTACGGTAGGACTTTGTAATCCTATGAGCTTGTACTGAAAGTAAGGATGGTAACAGCTTGTAGCCCTCTGCTTTGTTCACAGGGAGGAAAATGTTAAGTTTGTCTGTCAACATTGTTCACAGTACTCATTGCTTCCTGAAAAGCCTTTCTGTGTCTGTGGTGATTCACTAAACGGCCTGTGGTCTGAGGAAACAGTTCACAGGAGTGATGCTTCCATGTGAATGGTTTTGTGTAATGCATAGTATGAAGTAAGATGTAAGAACAGCGGGATTTCCAGATTCCTTTGGAAGTAGTTCAGCTGAGTTTAGAATCCTGAAAGAGAAAATATTTAATTTTCCTATTAATTTAGGATTTTTTTTTACCTCTAGTTTGCAAACACCCAGTGTAAACAGGCAGTGTCAAGAGATTGTTTCTATCTCATGTTCCACATGCTTTTGTTCAGTTCCTGTTTGCTGCCTCGGAGAGCTGTTATGAGTGTGTTACAGTGGCATGCCACTGGGCAATGCCAGCAGACAGCTTGGATTTTGAAAGCTGAATCTCCTTCTATCAGATTGCTGGTTCTGGTGCAGAATTGTAGTAGAGGAGGATGGGGAAGCTTTCCCTGCTGCTGCTGCCCAGATTTTCTGGTTAAATGCCCCCGGACTTAGGAGCCACTTGCTTTTACAGAAGAAAATTTTCTCTAAATCTATGCAGGGAAATTACTTGCTGTAGTAACTGTTGCCTACTGTGGGTGCTGAATAAATGGACTGTTTTAAGATGGTAGGAGGTGAACATCACCATTGTCATATAGCTTGCTAAAGGGCATCTTATGCCCCAGTTACAAGCATCAATGGGTTGAGCCTGAGTGCCACATTGATATTTTATTTAAAAAGGTGTGCAGAAAACTTTTTATTTCCTTAGATGTGTTCTTAATTTATGTTTCTACCCAAGTACAAGTTTGGCTCCTAATTATGAAAAATACTGATTTCCTTTACCAAATGTAGGTAAAGTTCTGGTTCTGGCTGTGCAGGCTGAAGAAACGACTGCCCTCCATCCCCTGCTCTGCTGGTTGAATGCCTGTGTGACCTTTCCCCAACCTGTTCTGGTCAAAAGAAGTTGACCTAGGGAAGATCTACTGTACAAACTGTTTCAAGCTAATTTATTAATTTTTGGCTGAAATGCGCTCCCAAGCAGCCCTGTTGATGAAACTCTGTCAGAGGCGGGCATTGAACCACTGAGGATTGCAGTATTCAGCTGCAGAAGAGATGCATGTGCTGCCTCTATATGCGAATCATACTAACAGGACTATTTTGCATATATGCATCTTATTTATGTAATTACACTGTGTGTTCATAGTCAGATTGACATGTCCATCTCCCTGACCTCTCTTGCAAGCTCCTGTAACAGGAATAGATCAATCAAGCCTGTTTTGTTTTCCTCACTTCAAAAAGTGACCTCCGCTTGAGCCAAAGTGCTGATGAAGCTGACTTGTATGGACTTGTTATAAACTTTCTACACTGTTGATAACTGACTAATGAATTAAACAGAATATTTTTCATTTGAATGTAATTTCTGTTAGAGCTTGAAAGTGGAACAAAAGGCTGCTTTTGATCATATTTTAATTTCATATTTAGTTACTAGCAAAATGGCTGTGGTGTTTAGTTTATTAGTACTGTAGGATACTGTTTCATTTAAAACGAACTTCAATCTTGGCTAGACCTGATCTGCTGCACTGACAAATGGTGTGGATGCTGTGCTTTCTAATAAATGGCTTTCCTATCTCCCTTGTATCTTTTTCCAGTTTTCAGAACTTGAATCTACTGCCTTTTAAAAGGCCCATATATATTCTTCATGTTAACTTTCTGTGCTGATTTAAAAAGCTCTTTGTTTATAGCCATTAGTATCTTAAAACAGAGCGCCTGAGCTACCAGAGAAAGTAAGTGCATATTGTTTGGTGTGGTGGATTGTGTAAATCTTTTGCTAATGGCCAAATAACAGCAAGATCCATCAGACTGTACTGCACTACAGCATGTCTATCCACTTAGCAATTGCTGTGTTGGACAAAATAATGTAGTTGAGAAAGATTTAGGTTTTAAATTTTTTAACATCAAAAGTATGTGCAAGCAGATGAAATAGAGAACAAGTTCCTAAGCATTAGAGTAGTATCTGAGACACTCTAAATAGAAGCTAAGAAAATACACCGATAATTAATAATTTGACGTTCTTTTTCTTTGCTGTTCAGTAAGCATTAAGACAAATGTACATGTTGATTTCATCTCTTTAATATCTGTTCAATCCTAATACATGTATGTGCACAATGCACTTACACACACACTTCTAATCACTTCAGGATACATGGTTGATCTATGTACTGTGACTTTTTTCTTTTTTTGGTGTGTGAGTGCTATCTATTCAGTAAGCTTTCCATTTGTGCTAAGGTCATTTAGTCATAGCTCTCAAAGCTCTGGACACAATTTAAAAAACAGTAGGAGGAAAAGCTGTTATTAATGTTCAAAGATTGGATTAGTGTGTACTTTTGATATTAACTGTGTCTTAATCAGATAGCCATTAGATAGTTGGCTGAAAACATTCCTATCAACCAGGGAAACTTGAGCTGCCCTCTGCAAGCACATAAAAACAAAGGACCTAAATAAAAGAGGAATTGCAAAGCTGAAAAAAGAAGCTGCTACAAGGGTTATGAACTCTACCTGAAAAAATAAACTTTTGAAGATGGTAACAAAAACTGAAGGCATCTATTGTCTAACAGGCATTAGGCTTTTTTTAAAAAAATAAGTAGAGAGGCATCTTAATGCAGGAGATATGAGAGTACCATTTGCCCGAAAGGTGGACAAGATCACAGAATTCTGGATCCCAAAAGCATGTCTTGTCCATCCATCTCTACCATACCCACACTGTAAGCTGTATGTCATGGCATGTGGTATGTCATGGGCCTGCTTACTGCTTTAAGTCTCTGCAGATAACGTTTTCTCACAGAGCTGATGTGACTACATTTATTTAATCCTTTGTCGAGTAATTGTGTTCAGCTGGCATGGCCTGTCCTAGCAAACACCCTGATGTGTGTTCATCTATGCCCCTGCTATAAAAAGTATGCTTGCCTGTTTTCTAGCCACCTAATTCTCACAAGTGACTCAACCATTTTGCTTTATTCTTTTCCCCAGTCAAAACTCCTTTTGAAGTTATCATAAAGTCATGTTTTTCTCAATGTTACTTTTATGTTATTTCCACCAAGGAAGTCCACAGAGCCCGTTTTCTAGACGTTGGACTAATGGCTTAATGGCAATTAAGCAGGAAACCCAGAGTCTCAAGTGAGCTGTTCCTTCATGTTGGTTTGCCTGAATTCTTCAAAACGTCCCCTGTTAGGTGTAGGATGGCGAAAGGCAAGATGTCTGGCTCTAGTCTGGATGCTTTGAAATGCAAACAGAGGAGTGTTTCTGAGGAACAAATGGGACAGGCATGACTGGTATTCAGGGTGGTCTTGAGCTATTAAGCCACTAACAGCGTAGCTGTAAATACCTTGAGGCCGTTACAGTCCTCATCAGTGCCTGCAGTGACAGGCCTGTCTGAAACTGAGAGGCTCTGTCCTGTGACATACTGTTAGAAATTTTGGTCTCTAAATGACTGTTCAGAAAGCACGTGGTATCAGACAGCAGAGCTTCAAAGGATAAGCTCTGTAACGTGTGTGAAAGAGAATTAAAGTTTAAACACAGCCAATTAATAAACACGGTCCCAGTTGCATGGAGGAGGGAAAGAACACTCACAAACGTTCCCTTGTTTCCTAATCTCTGAAGTGACTTCTCTTGAGGGTAAGTAGGCAGAAAAACATTTTGGGAAAGGCTGAATCTTAGACCCAGAATGTTGTCAGGCTTCAGCAGCCAATTACGTCGTAACTGGCAATGATAGGATCTCAGAGAGGGTTGGGATCAAAGCCCCAGAATTAAAATGCCTTCTAGAACATCTTGTGTTGAGAAAATGGACAGGTTCTTTTAGAAAGCACTTCTGCATCCTCTGTGGAGTTGCCTGGAAGTACTGTAAGAAAATTTCCTTTACTGGTAACTTGGCACTTTTGTGCTTGGATTCTTGGTGGCATTTGAAAATGGAAAGAAACTGTTAAAAGTAACTGTTAGGACTCAAATGACTGCTGCGCTCATTTAAGGCTGTATACAATACGTCTAACTGGGAAGGAAGACTGCGATACAAACTGAACTTTTTCATGTTAAAATTGCCACGAAATAATTAAAAAAAAGCCAAACTGTTTTCCTAGGTGACTTTCTATGACTGTCCTATCTCATCGCTGAGTTAAAGCAACAATACTGTCATAAGCCTTCTGATCCGTGAAGTTGTGACATGGTTGGTTGCAAGGGCATGCAAATAGTCAAACGAATCCATTCCCCTCCTGTTGTTCCTTTTGTACTGGCCCAACTGATTTTCTGACGGACCGTATTTTGATCATTTCTCTGGGCGCTTAAATTAACTCACTCGCTTTCTTCTTTTGCTGCTGTGTTTCCAGGATGCCAAGTGTATGACTTTGGAGATTTGAATTTCACTCAAGTTCCCAATGATGAACTGTACAACAACCTGATTTTATATCCCCGGTCAGTGGGTTTAGCCAGCCAGGTGTTGGCTGATGCTGTGAGCAGAGCAGTAGCCGCTGGACACAGCTGTGTGACTATAGGTGGCGATCACAGGTGAGCTGAACCAGAAGCCATTAGTGGTGCATGCTGCAGGTTGATGCTTAGAGCATAAGAATTTAATTAAAAAATAAGGGGATGGTGGGAACAACTTGGGGCCATTTCCTGGCAATACCATAGGGTAGCAGCATTTTGATTTTATTGCTGGGGCTTTTTGGGTGGAACATAGAAGACAGCTACAAAAATCTGACCTTCTAAGACAGTACTGCTTAGTTCCAGACTGTTCTGCAATCTGTGGACATACAAATGATGTTTTCCTGTTTCACAAAATCCTGAAAGTTTGTGTGATCAGGTCCCTTTAGGAACTGTTGTGGTGTCTTTATTGTTGAGTGTTTAGTGACGTGTCTCTTTTGCCCATCAGCTCTTAGAATGGGTTTGTAGTGCCTGTACACGGACCATTTTGCAATAGATCTTACAGTATGTGAATGTCTTTCTCCTCTTTTTCACTAACCTTTGGTCTGAGAATTGGTTGAAGAAGGTAGGGCATGTAAGAATGAATTGTGGAGGAAGGTGTCATGACTGGAATGAAAAAATGGGTGAATAGCAGAATTGATGAGTGAGCACACTACATTTTCTACGAGATCATTTGGAGCTAGACCAGGTGAAGATCAGACTGTGGGAAGGGTGACAGTGGAGAGGGAAGAGCTCTTTCTCATCTGTCAGTACTAGTGTAGTCCTGTATAGTTCCTTGGAGTCTCCTGGAATAACGCTAGTGGCATGTGGTGCAGTTTGTGTGGAATGCGCTCTTCTTTGTCACAGCTGTCTGTGTTGAAACATGACAGTGTCGCTGACGGAAGTTGCGGAGACTTCCTATTGTCCTTGTAGTTGTTCTGAAGGAGAAAATGGTGACTAACTGCTTTGCTGCTGTACTTCCAGCTTGGCACTTGGTTCTGTCAGTGGCCACGCGCGGCAGTGCCCACACCTTGGTGTGGTCTGGGTGGATGCGCATGCTGACATCAACACCCCTCTTACAACTCAGTCTGGAAACCTCCATGGACAGCCCCTCTCGTTTCTCTTGAGAGAGCTCCAAGATAAAGTAAGTATCCTGCTTGTGCAGTTTGCCTACATTGAACTCCTCAGAGCATTTTACTTTTTCTGGTGTGAGGTGCTTTCTTATCTGCTGCAAATGTAGACCTTTTTTATCTGAGTACAAGCAAAAATACGTATTATTTGTGTGTGTATACATGCCCATATATACACATACACAAATGCACACAGACGCATGTAAATATAGATATACATACACTTAAAAACAAGAATGAGAAAAATCTGCTTTGTGTTAGCACCCTCGTGTGTTGTGTGGTACCAGGAGTTCAGGCAGGCTGCGTGCAGCAGCTCAGCGTGGGGCCGTGCCTGCTTAAGGAGCTGGGGCTGTGCAATGGCAGGAGTTCTCCCAGCGGGGCAGAAGAGGGAACCTCCCCCCACCAGAGCCTGTGGGAGCTGTGCTGAGCTCCCCTCCAGGGACAGCTGCTTCCTCCACACCCCGCACGCTGCTGCTGTGTAGTTTGGCTCTTCTGTATTTTGACAACCTTGGGGCCTGGCAGGGGCTGTTCCTGCATGATCTCACCTAACTGGCTGCTCTGGTGTTGGCTCCGCTGGCAAATATTAGTTTGGAACAGCTGTACCTGCTTACAGGGTGCTTCTGAAGAGACGGTCTTTGTCTTGGAAAGAGGTCACATTATCAAAAAGAGCTGTTTACTGGGGCATATGCAATGAGCCTGGCCAGTTTTTGCTACTGTCAAGATGCTAAGCAGTAGGTTGACCTAAGGCCTGCATAGCCTTTCTGGCCCAGATGCGGGCTGTATCGCCCTGCACGGGTACCTGTAGCATCTACTGGAGATGCCGCAGTGGCAGCCTGTGCGCTGGTAACAGCTGGGGCCTTTGCCGGAGGAACGTGGATACAGCCATCTGCTTCTGCTGCAGCTGAGGCTGGAGAGTGGGAGCAGGCTCAGCAGCTGCAGGTGGAGAATGGAGGCTGGAGCTGCAGATAACCTCACTTTTATTCTGGGACTTTGCACTGCCAGTCATTTCTCTTAGATTTCTTTTTTCTCTCTGATAAATTTTGGGGGTGCTGTGTTGATGGAAGTATGCCTCTTCCAAGTAAGAGCAAGCATGTTTAACATCTGTATGGCTATGGCAAGATTGCCAGCATCTGGTAAAGCTCTCCTGCAAATTCTTTTGAATGAATTCCACCCCCAAGTCAGCAGAGTCATTTGGTACTCTTACATACCATCCTCTTTCTAATAATTCTCGTATGGTCTCTACAAACATGCTAGAATTCCCAAGTAATGCAAAATTTATGGGGCTTCTTGAAATACTCCCAGGACATGAGAAAGTTAATATTAAAGGTTACTGTATTTCTAGTTTCTTGTCTGTAAGTTAAAGGGGGTGATATTTTCTTCTTTTTGCCAACTGCCACCCACTTCTGCAGGACAGATAGGAAGAGCAAGAGGAAGTTTTGTGAATTTTGGAGCTCACCTAAGGTGAACAGTTTATGTCTTGGTGAGAACAGAACAAAGCCAAGTTCTTTGATAGCTGAGGAAGGAGGAGAAAGGCAGAATAAGATCTGCTGCTTTCCTCTTTTGTCAGTAGGACAACAGTATTTAATCGGCTTCCTGTGCATACATTGTTGATTTCTGGTCTGCTGGGCTCCAGTTCTTGAGCAGCACAGAAAAGCAGTAGTTTTTGGTGGGGTGGGTTTTTTGATGGGTTTTTTTGTTTTGTTTTTTAGAATTACTAAAAGAATCCTGTGAGCTTTCTGGGGTCAGTGGGGGAGCAGGTCTCTTGCCAGCAGCAGTAGTGAAGACAGAGTAAGATCAGGCTCAACTGAGAGGCGAGTTAGTCAGGTGTGGTGCTGGCTGTGGGATCTTGTCACAAGCCCACCAGCACCCAGCTGTCGGGAAGCCTGCGCAGACACACTGCCAGAAGCACCCCAACCTGCATGGGCAGCTACATAAATGGGAGTGTACTTATTTAGAGGGTTTTCTTACCGTATTGTATCCCTGGTGGAGGGAGGAAACACACCACCTCTCCTGCTTGGTACAAGGCAGCTTCTACAACTGTGCACAGTTTTTAACAGCTGTTTTAACAGCAGTAGCGGACCGTGCCTTCACCAGCAGCAGCGTGTCTGGCGGCATAGCTGACCCACTGGAGGGAACCTTCACGTGTGAGCAGGTGCATGTTGCTCGCTCGCTCTCATCCAGTTGCGTTGACAACAGAATAAAAAAATTTATGGGCTTTCTTTCCCAGCTGCTTTCACAGAATCACAGAATGTTCGGGGTTGGAAGGAACCTCTGTGGGTCATCTAGTCCAGCCCAAAGATTCTTTTTGAATCCTAAAACTATCTGCCACCAGCAAGAAGGCGACTCTAGTCCTACCCTCTGCTAAGCGTAACTTCTTTCTCAAGGCAACAGACAAATTAACCAGCTGCACTTTTCTTCCTGGGGACGTTTCTAGCTTGCCACATGCTACATAGCATAGCGGTGTCAGAGGGCAAAACAGAGTTTGTTGTAGTGAGCCCTGTATCGCCTTCCTCGCTTCCACTCGTGCTGTGAAAGGGGTTTTGAGCAATCCCCCCTCCCCACCACGACACATCTGTGTGTATGCTTCTCTGGGTGGAGTCCTATAATTCCACCAAACTGTCTCTCGGGGTCACAAGATTTGGTCATCCACCTCATAGTCTCAGGAAGGCTAGTTAGCACTTGGCTCCCTGTCTAGATGGTTCTGTAGAATCACAGAAACAGCCCCTCTGAGGATACAAAAAGAGAGCAAAATAGCCCGCGTGATTACATTCAGGTTCCTAATTTGATGCCCACCTCTACTAACTGGTACTGCTCTTCCAGTATCCCCAGGCTCCTTGCTCTTTATTCCCTGAGGACGTGATGCAGAAGTGTAACACAGGTCTCCCTGAGTGGCACAGTCTGCTCAGACTGTTCTTGACCCCTCCGCCAGCAACTCGGTGTGGCTGCTGCAGCCTTCCCTGGGATTGTATAACCAGGTCAGGAGCATAGTCTCTTTGCTTGGGTAGTTTCTGAGACACACCGAGTCCTAGGCCTTGGTCACTGTATGACCCTACGAACAGCTGTCCTGGCATGACGTAACAGGGGAACTGATGTGGCAGCAACTGCTTAAATTAGCGCAGCTGCCAAGAACTTCCTAGGGCTGTTTCACGTCCCTCAGTTTAGGTATTAACTATCTAGCTTGCCGGTTTTCAGAATCCCTTACATATCCAGGGCTAATAAGTGTGGTCAATGCTCTACTGAATTAAATCTCCCCAAGTAGCAGACAACATGAAGTACAAAAGTGACGCATCTGGCTCTGAAATAAAATGAAAAAGCATTTGGCCAGGTGGCTGTAGAACAAACCCTGGTGTTGCTTACGCAGTCCAGTCACAGGCTGTCAGCTGATACTTCTTTGTCCAGTTCGCTTCACAGGAGCACTGCTTGGTACTCCTCAAGGCAAGGTGGCACCTTAGGGTCTTGAAAAACCCTTAAAAATTAATTTTGTTGTTTGAAGGGAAAATATTTATGAAAACCAAACCAAACCTCAAACCAAGCCTGAGTGCCAGGGCTCCTGCAACCATTCAAACTAAACTCCTATACTGCTGTGAGTAACTTACCATGACAGTGCCCACACCGCCTCCTGCTGCCTGTTTGGCTTCAATAGCACCAACTTTTCTACTGCAACCAAGTAAAAACAGAGCCTACCAAAGGAAGTTAAGGCATTCCACTTTATTTAAAAAAAAGAGGTATACTTAGAAATGGCACTATTAAATCTATCAAATAATTGATACTAGAGAGTATCTGACAATATTATCAATACTGTGCTCAGCTTATGGTATGGTGATGGTTTGCAGATACAGCTTCATTTGAGACCTGAATTATTTTTCCTAGTCATCTCCCAACTCATTTAATTACCTCTTCTGAATTCATGACTGCAGAAAAGTTTCAGGTCATTGCCCCAGAGTAACAAATACTTTTATTCTATGTGCTTATTTAATCCCAATGTAATTAAATATAGCTATGGGTGTGTTAGCCTTTAAAAACAAATCCAAATGTTGCAACTAGAATGTAACTGAGAAGTGCAAGAGGGAAACAAAGCCTTCTTGCTGCTTGACAGCTGTGTTAGCTGTAGCCATTTTCAGAGCTGAGAGAGGAAGAAATCTGAGTTAATTTAAAGCACTCCTAAAATCAGTAGATATTACTAACTGAGGGATTTTTACGATTGCATACCATGATGACTACTTAATTACCAAAGCTGAAAAATTATGACTTCATCATCTTTCACTTGCATCCTAGACCTGCTCTCCTCAGTTCTACATTAAAAACCAGGACGATGTTATGGTGTAGCCCAATACAGAGGCCCAGCTTCTTCTCATGCGTGTTTTTTTTTTGTGTGTGTGTTTTGTTTTTTGTTTTTTTTTTTTTAACGCTCCACTTTGAATTTGTCCCTCTTTGATGTTGTTGTTGCAACAAAGTTTGCATGACGTTTTGGCAATTTTCCTAAAAAGATACAGGTGCCTTGGTTTATTATTCCACTTCAGTATGACGTAGTGGGTAAGTGACATAGCATTACCATTAAACGCACTGTGTAAGTGCTCTGCATCTGGCTATCTAGTTTCTTACCGTTGCCCCTTACATTCCCTGATGCCGATTACCTATTTCTTGTGGATCTGGGCTTTTTATTCCTCCTCTTCAAACTGGAAAATGTAGAATAAAAACTTCATCCATTAACATTCAACTCGGGTAAAATGGCACAACAAAGGTAAGGACTGATTAAATCAGGAAGCCGAACTCTCAAGTGATGAAGTTTCTCTGTTCAGACAGAGAAAGGATGCTATAACTAAAGACAAAGTCTTGAGGGAAGCATTAAATACAGTTTTGTTATAGATGTTATTAAACTAACTTAATACCAAACCTTTGCTTGCAGGTACCACAGCTTCCCGGCTTTTCCTGGCTAAAGCCCTGCCTTTCAGCATCTGACATTGTGTACATTGGTTTGAGGGATGTGGATCCTGCTGAATAGTAAGTTGAGCTAGTGTAAAGGATTTTTGTAAAGGCTGAAATCATGAGCTGCTTTCCACATCTGTCTGTTCACAAGGGTTGCTAGATTTAAGCTTAGGCCAGTAATGATTTTTTAAAAAAATTTATTTTAACAGCTATATTTTGAAGAACTATGACATCCAGTATTTTTCCATGAGGGATATTGATCGCCTTGGAATTCAGAAAGTTATGGAAAGAACGTTTGAACAACTGATGGGCAGGTAACAAACTTAATATCAGATTTAAACTACTCTTGTCATCCACTTGTTGAATAGCTACTTTCCTGGAAGTTATTTAAGTGAATGTCACTCTTGATGCGAGGCGGAACTGTGACAGTGCCCAGTAAATAGTACAGTCTTAGCACAGACTTAGTCCTCAACTTCCACATCTTGAACTGGAACTTTCTGGCAAAAAGCTACAAGGCAGGTTACGTTAGTCACTGCAGCTGTGGCACTGCTTCATAGGATTTGTTCTGTTTCTTGAGGAATTCTGCATTTTGCTGCAGTTTGACAAGGTGTGTGCATCAACTCAGAGTCTAGGGTGTGCATTATATTTCTAAAAATATATATAGCAACTTGACAGTAACTTGAATTTAGCTGTTACTACACGAGGTAGTAGCATTTGATGGCTTCCTCCTCAGACTATGCTCAGACTATACGCTGTCCTGATGACAACGCCACTTTGTGTGCAGCTAGGGAAGTTCACTGTAACCCCTCCCGTCCTGAAGTTCAACACCGGAGTCTTTGCTACCCTTGCTTGAGTTTGGGGAACCAGATCAGGGAGCAAATCACGCTAGTCTGGGGACACGGGGAGGGGATCAGGGTTAGAATGGGTAATGTCTCACCACAGGGTACAGCGAGGTCCACGTAGCTGTGCTGTGTGCTGTTGTATCTGAAGATGTGCTTGCGCTTCCTCAGCTGTGCTGAGTAAAGATGTTGCTAATCCAGATGCTTCTCCCTGCTGAGCATCTGCAGTAAGTTGGAAGTACACAGTCTACCCCTTACATAGCTCATCTGAGTGACAAGCAGTGTCCAATTTATTAAGCTGTCATCAGTTGCCAGACTTGTAGTAAGTAACTCAGGTTTTAGGTTTGAGATTATCCTGCACTTTTTCATCAGATAGACCTCCGTGGCAGACATTGGAGGCAGCCTTCACCTATTGACCTAAAAAATGCTGAATGCCCCATTCATTCTGATGAGCTGTCTATGAAATCCTCCAGCTTGGTGCTTCATCCATGCTAGATGCCATGCCAATCAATGTTTCAGCCTTTCACCCTGGCTTTCTGTACAACAGGAGAAAGGGCTGGATTATATCATACATTCCTCTATGTTTCTCCAGCTGAGGAGACAAATACCAGATCAGACAGTTAGAACTGCAGTACTTACTGCAGCCAAATCACACCTGAGCAGATGCTCAAGGGAAACCAGAAAGACAAATTTCTGTTTTTCCAGTGTGTACTGGGGAAAGTTCTGAGCTAACAGATGTTTCAGAGTCAGTCCAAAGATATTAAAAAAAAAAAAAAGAATCATTCCCAAATGTACATAAGACATGGTGTAGGATTTAGGGGGGACCTTTAGCACCATGGAACATGATGGTACTTTGCTGATTAGCCTGGACGGTAAGAAATACACGTAGAAAAAGTTTAAGGTTCTGAGATGGCTTTTCCTGTTCTCTTCTGTCCCAGGAGACAGAGACCAATTCACCTAAGTTTTGACATTGATGCTTTTGATCCCTCGCTGGCTCCAGCAACTGGGACTCCTGTTCTAGGTGGATTAACTTACAGAGAAGGCATGTACATCGCAGAGGAAATACACAACACAGGTAGGAGTTCACCAGCAGTACTGGACTAAGTGAGGACAGGACAAACTACACAGAGCTTATATTGCTTATGTTCTTCCTGTGTAACTAGATGGTAAGATAAATGTAGTCAAAGCTAAGGTGCCTGCAAAGTCAATTCAACCTGCAGTAAGGGAAAAAGAAGCTTGGTTACCCCTGTGGTTGGGCAGCTCCAGGTGTTGGAAGCAGCTTAACCATCAACAACTTCAACATACCGAAAGTAAATACGTAATATATTAATGACTAATGCCAAAAATGACTTGATAATCTTGTATAATATTGTCCCCTATTCCTAAACAGGAGGTGAGATGTAAAAAGGGGCATCTAGAACTAAAAAAAAAGGATGCAAACCCTTTAAACCAGCTTGAAGCTCCATTCTAGGATTCAAGGCTAACAAATCAAGCTTTCACTAAGTATACTGCCGTTGACTCAGTATATAAGGACTGGAGCTTTTATTTAATGCCATTTAAACAATGAGTTACAGAATCACAGAATGGTAGGGGTTGGAAGGGACCTCTGTGGGTCATCTAGTCCAACCCTCCTGCCGAAGCAGGGTCACCTACAGCAGGCTACACAAGACCATTTCCAGGCGGGTCTTGAATATCTCCAGATAAGGAGACTCCACAACCTCCCTGGGCAGCCTGTTCCAGTGCTCCATCACTCTCAGAGGGAAGAAGTTCTTCATGTTCACCTGGAACTTCCTATGCTTCAATTTGTGCCCCTTGCCCTGTCGCTGAGCGCAGTATTTATTTGCAGTAAAAGAAGGAAAAAAAAAAAAACACACACCAAACCCCAAACCAGACAGTCAACAGAATCATGACTAGAATGGCAAAAAATACTTGGTGAGACTATTTTATATCCCCTAATTTTTGGACTGGGAGAAAAGAAGATTAAGAAATATGCCTCTCATAAGTGTATATGGAACATCAAACTTACTTTTCCTGAATGCTAAAAGTATGAAGGAGTGAGGTAGTGATGATGTAAGAAAGAACCAAATTAAAAACACAAACTTGCATCTAAGAACAATAACCTCATCCCTCAAGAACCAATCTTATTTGTCTAAGGGGTAGAGCAGGTCACAAGCTGAAGTATCAGACTTGCTGCAAAAGAAACCCTGTGGGAGATGTTACCCTTTCTCATAGTAACAAAGCTGTAACTCGTTTCTACAGGACTGCTTTCAGCTGTAGACATGGTTGAAGTCAATCCACTGCTTGGAGCTTCTCAAGAGGAAGTGAACGCCACTGCTAGCCTTGCAGTCGATGTGATAGTAACATGCTTTGGGCAGACAAGGGAAGGAGCACACACCGCTTTTGATGAACTCCCAACACCCAGCTCTCCAGATGAATCTGACAGTGAAGAGCAAGTGAGGATTTAAGAACCCAAAGTGTTGGGCATGTTGGACCTTATAG
>Ga0181612_161787_pt1 | contig 14386 bp, 10 predicted proteins | sample HoacroProtozoa21_FD_119630 | JGI IMG/M metagenome (GOLD analysis project Ga0181612, IMG submission 119630) | Hoatzin crop microbial communities from Cojedes, Venezuel. Combined Assembly of Gp0051906, Gp0051904, Gp0051908 | reverse complement strand
ATGCTTCTGAAAATGGGTGGAGTAATTGAGGGCTGAATCTGGCTCACAAGATTTTCTCAACCTTAATTTTTACTCTCATTTTTTTTAAAGCATCTCAATATTAAAGTATTGGAGAACCTGATAGTGTTACGGATTGCCACTGTGCCAGGATCTGCGCAACATAAGCAATAGCTAGGCTTTCAAGAACTTAAAAATATTCTTCTTCATGTAATGAAATTGTCACCTGTATCTTACAGGAAGCTCAGAATAACTCAGATTTTGGTGGAAATATGAATTACATGAGAAGCAAGATACTTTTTCAAAAGAAAAGGACTTTGAAGGCTTAGTTCTTGTTAATGGCACTTCTGTATTCTCAAGACTAAATGAAAATTAAATTTTAAAAGTTGCTTTCAATTTAAGATTTAAGAATCTTGCATACACAGTACTCTGCAAATGATTACTCATTTGAAATACATCATATATTTTGGAAATCTGTGAAAACCAGTGATAGTCTAGAATTTAAATTTTAGGACACATGATTTACTGATGTGAAGAAGGAATATAAGGCAGTAATGACACACAAGGTATGTTTTAATTTGTTATTGCACAATGGCTCACCGAATAATGGTATGGAAATTCTTGGGAATAATTGTCACAGACTTTTTGTTTATTTTGACTTGTGCAAATGCCATTTAAGGAATAAGAACAAGAAAACTAAATTCTTACCCTGCCCCAGATAGTAGCTTGAAAGTAGATCACAAAATAAACCGCTTGGATAAGCTTGCTGAAAGATTCATCCTCGCTGGAGAAGCGATGACCAAGAACAACAGCACAAATTATATTTGCAATAGCACGGACAATGAAAGTGTGGGGGTTGAAATGTTTGCCTGTGAATATAGGAGGTACCATGAATATTTCGGAATAGACTACAGTGAGAAAAATGAAGAATATTTTTTTTTTTTCTAAATAGTAAAAATAATAGTAGATCAGACTACTTCTAGATAAATTTCACACAAGTAAACTCTAGTTAAATACAAATTAACTATATGGATTGTAAGTGTAGGGAATCTGTTTTCAGTCTGTTTTTTGCTCTTGTAAAATACAGTGATTATTGGTTTTGAGAATACAAAACATTAGATCTCTTTCCCCTCTTTGACTTGTAGCCTGGGTTGTGTGAAAACACAAGCAATTAATTAGAACACACAGCTTCAAATCTGGAGGCAGATATGTAAGTTTGGCAATTAAAAAACAAAACAAACAATCCTCTCTCCAAAACCAGAAAAAAACACATTTTAATGTTTTAATTTTTAAGTTGTGTTGCAATGACTTGTCTCCTTTTTGTTTTCAAGTACAACATAACAATTCCACTATATGTATCTCTCTATATAGATTTTTTTCCCCCCACAGACTGAAAAGGCATAATTTGCATAAAGGGATGGAAGACAGCTCCCATTAAAAAGGGTTAAATCCAGAAAAATATAAATGAAGTACGCATTTTAATGGCAAGGACAACCTTTGAATTATACTGCTATGGAAAATAGTGGATTATGCATCTTTGACTTAGTCGTATGCTTGTAGTCCTTCTTGGAAAGAGTAAATACAATATTGAGTTTAAAATTGAGGACAAATTGCATGTAAGGTGAAGATTTAGGCTGTACAGGAGCTCAGTCAGTGGTTTGTTCATCTTTTAAATATAAAAGACCTGTGAATATGTTGCTCACAGAAGAGAGATGGGCCATTTTGCTGTGTCTAGCGCAAGGAGAGTTGGAGGGAGGCCTCGGGCAACTTCTCTGTGTTTTCACATCAGTATGGAACATGATGTGGGTGAGGGATTTGGCTGTTCAGAATATTTATATTTAATTGCTTTATTTTGGCATCTTCCTAAAATTCTATTGGTTTCTATTTCATCCAAACTTTAAAAAGAAGTTTTGTTGGACAACTGAATGATACATTCCTTGTGCTGGGATTCTTTCTCTGCCAAATCCTAAAAGCGTGCTGTCCTAGAACGACTTGCAGCAGGTCACAAATTGTGTATTTAATGCAGAAGAATGTAGGGTTTTTCTATACTCCTTGAATGTAAGAATTGTTACCAGCTGTCCCCAAGACTGTGTTGATAATAAACATTTTTTTACTATCCTTATTTCAAAAAACAATTTTATATTGCCCGCTGTGCAGACAAAACATTTTTTGTGAAGAATGCAATTAAGAAGCCAGTAGAAGTCCCACTAATATGAAAAATATCTATATTACTTGTAAAAATGTATTGTGAAACTTTTATTCCCCTAATCTACTATATTTCAGAAAAAGCTCTAGGTTGTATTCTTCCGTTGAATTTACCTTTTGTTTTTGCAAACAAGTCCACAAGGTGACAGGCCTCTGTTTGAATTTGATGCTCCAAATTGTTCTTACCAAGTGCCAGGCTTCTTATAATTGTCATGCCGAAGCGTCTCTGTTGTTTCCAGGTGTGCCCGCTTGTCAGAAAAATACCTGAAGAATACAGAAACATATATTTCGTTGCTGGGAAGGGAAATCTGTTCACTGCAGGAGGCAAAATTCGATTTAGATTAGGTTATATTTCATTAACAAAGATGATACCATGATTTCAGATGCTGATTTTTAGTCTCTAACTTTAGGTTTTTATGACTCCCAGCTGTATAGCTGCTTATAAACGTGACCCTGGCAACAGAGTGGTAGTGAGTTTGGTAAGGACAGAACAGCTTTGTCTATAAATGCCTTCTACATGAACAGTCTTCTGTTTCAGAAGTGATACAACTGAAGGGCAACTCCTCTAGGCAAATATTTCTTTGAATCTATTGGGAAGTAAAAAGTCAGTAATAGGCTTTATAAGAGGGGAAATTTTTGGTTTTTTCCTTTTTTTAATGCTCTTGCTCTGCATGGAACCTTTTTGCTATGTAAGCCCAGATATGTACTTGTATAGCAGTAACTCGTGTGTGTGCATACACAGGAAAGCGTCTGTCGTCTTTACATCTTGTTCGTATTTCAGTATTGTGTGACATCTTGTACCTTTCTCGCCCATCATATCCCTGTAGAATGGGGTGAGAGGTCTTCCGGAGATTTCCTCTGAATGGGTGACGATGCCATCTTTTACTGCTTTGTATCCATTTAGTACAACCATAGGTGTCTGTCCCATCCACAATGTGTAGATATTTCCATAGATGTTGGTTAACTGAAGAATTCATAACAGTAAATTAATAAATATAAACCAGGGAATGCATACACTTAAACAGTGACTTTAAGAATTTTCTTTGCTTGTAAATAAACCTGTTTGCTGACATCAAATTGAATTACAGGTTTCTGAAAAATTTAGCCTTCTGTTGCAATGTGCTTTGGGAACAGAAGATAAATCATACTTTATGGAATAGATACTAAGGACATCTCTTGGGAGATCATGTCTGAAAATTTCACAGAAACAGAAGTCTTCTCGGTCAGGTCAGAATCAAAGAACAAATGAATAGAGGCAAAATCCCAGAGCTTTTCCATTTGGTTTATAAATGAACCAAAATTATTGTATTTTCTTGCCCTTAACTTCTGAAGAAAGCAAAGATATGTTTTTGCATTCTTTCCTGTAGCTTCCGTGTGATTTTTCTTATTTTTCTCCATTGTCTTTCCTCAGATCACACTTACATTTTTTCTTAACACACTTTGAAGCTGGTTTATAAAGGAATCGTGCTGTGAACATAACACTAATCAAATTTTCCTACTTTGTTTTAGTAATAATCTGTTTACTGCAGACAATAAATATTTTTGCTGTACAAATAAGAGAAAAAGAGTCAATTAGTCAGATTAAAGTATATGTTTGGTCTTCTAATGTAGATTGGCCTACTCATGGCCTGGAGATGTTCCAGTGACTTTGGTGTCAGGCAAAAGAAGTTCTGCTAGAGGTGGTTTAGAGGGCTAGATATCAATGCAGAAATAGAGAATGAAACTGTCAATGGAATATCATGATATTGACAGTGGTTTGATAATGTTGTGCATGAATGTTGCTGTACTCAAAAGAAATAAAATAAGAAGTAAAACAATTATAGTGTGTATTACTCAGAAATATTTTTCATAATGCAGGGTCCTTGGATTCTTTGAAAATGGTTGATAATCAAGCTTGAGCTTTAAAAATAAGAGAATTCTAAGTTTAGACTGTTCCTATGCAGTGTACAATTTAAATTAAAGTAGATTCAGACTGATTTTCAATGATAGAGATAAATACCTTAGTGAGAGTTTCTCGACGAAGTTTGAAGTCCAGCAGCCACAAATTTCCGATGATGGGGAGCGGAGCTGGTCCTGGAGGAAGCTGGGTACGCATCCATTGCAGCTTTAGGAACTGCAATATCAGGAGAAATGCTACTAGAGCTATTACAACCTCAAAAATCCCCAACATCTTATAAAAAATTTAGCTTTTCAGTGTTTTTTTGAGTTTTTTTTTTTTTGCATGTGACTTCCTCTGAGTTGTGTAGACAAGTTTGCTTCTGCTGAAGTCAGACTCTTTCTAAAGAATATGTATCTGCTTTAGCCATCTCTCTCTCTGACAATCTGCAGTTTTCCCAAGCTGAATTCCTTAGAAAACTGAAATATGTGATCCTTTGCAGTTAGCCAAGCCACACCTACCATCGTTTATGAACTGTAATTGTGATCTATCTGTTTTGCACTTTGAATTTTGTTTCCTTCTTAGTAATGATACTGCGTCTAAATGCTAGTTATTGAACAGTTATCCAAGGATATCAAGTGTCTTGCATAATGGTAACACCTCATGCGGTTTCTGGTAGTTAAAATACCAAGGATGCGTTACTACCTTTCTGAAACACTACAGTTTTATGTAGTTTCTTGTACAGACGAAGAAACATCTGCACAATACCTGGCTGATAGGGTATGGTCTCTGAGATGAAAAATAATTGAATTCATGAAGCATAAAGCTAAATTAATGTCTTAAATTACACCTTTCCTTTTTATCATATTCTAGGTTCTTATGATATTATACAGAACACAACTGAGATTATTTTTCTGTTCAGGGGATTGTAGGGTGTTTTCTGAATTTTATGTATTTTGTTTTTTTTATGACAGGGGTTAAAATTTCCTGGTGCAAATTTTGGAGGTGAAAAAAATGTACAGATTCTGTTCTAGCTGTGGAAAAAAAACAAATAAATTGAAGAATGAGGCAAAACTTTTCATCTTTATTGATTTGTGGACCCCAGAGGCTTTCCAGGAGAGGTTTGTACCAATGTGTAGCAAATTTTAACTTAGAAGGCTTACTTTTCATATGTGTTTTTCACTGACTTTGATGTAATCTGTTGACTACAGTACATTGCTTTAAAAGTTTTGGGAATCTCCACCACTGACAGAAATGGCATAATTCTGGTGTTTTGGGCCAAGATGATGGATTTAGGTTAATCTCTTCAATCTCATTTTAGATAACTTTAATTATTTGTTTGGACAAGATTTCAGGCCTCTTCTGCCATTTTATCTATTCCTGTTGGGATGAAAAAAATCTATTTTCTCTTAAAGCTGCTTCTACTCGGTTTTTCAGCCCCTAGGCCATGTAGAAATTTGAGATCTTGCTGATTTAGAAGTGCCAAAACAAGTTGCAGTAGTGAACTTGGAGATGACTTAGGTTGCCTCTAAGTGAATTGTCAGGAATCGTCTCCTTCGGAATTTTGGAGGCAAGGGAAACAAGATGTGTGATTCCCAAACATATGTGGGACTTCCCAGGCTGAGTCATTTTAGCGTGTATGGTGCTTCAGACTTTGGTCCTAAATACCATCTTTTAGCTGAACGTAAGCCTTACCTAAAGTGGTTTACACCCCTTATACTGTGACTGTAAAACAGTTTTCTTTCTCTTGATTATCCGGTACCCTGTAGGTTTCTGTATGAAGTCTTACTTTGTATAGTTTTTTTGTTTATTAGCTGATATATTACATTGGATGTTTCAACAAGAACTCAGCTAATGTTATGATATATCTTTAAGTATGTATAGGAGATTGAGGGAATCCATACAATTGTGCAAGTTGCCTGTTTTAAAATTTTATCATAATTGAGCACCCTCGCTGAATTTTCCAGTCTGCAGTTTCCAGCTCAAAATTTTTCAGCAAAATCAAGGTAATTGATTGGAATTAATGTACATTATGATCTTGAAATATAAAGGTTTAATGCTTTCCATGGTCTTCTAAAGAACTCTTCTGAATTCCCTTAAACTTCAAGCAAGTATCTAAGAGTTAGTTATGGACACTCATTTCAGCTATTTTTCTAATGAGTAATTTTTTTAATTTTATGGGTTGTTAAATGTGTTAAATACACATCAATCAGTCTTGAAAAACATGTGGATGAGCATTTGTCTTTTTTTTTTTTCTTTAGTGGATTTTAATAATTTCAGATTAAAACATGAAATATAGGGCAGTTTCAGGGGGCTGCAGACAAGCAGCAATATTGCAGCATTTGCCTGCTTTACTTTTCTGAGCAGCCACCACTTGACTTCTCTGTGCAGTATCATGCAGCTCTTGTGCTTTAGTGAGCTACACATGCAGATGCTTTCCAGAAAGTGTGGAAGTGGAGGAGCAGTCACGCAAGGAGCATGCCTCTGCTTTTTTTTTTTTAATCTGTATGTTTAGTTTTTTGGGCAGAGAAGTGGAAACAGGAAAGGTTAAGGAGCATCATTTTCAGCAGCATGGTGCTATGGGTCATACACTTGAAGAGTTAAATACACAAAAAACTGAGAGAAGCATTTTGAAATTAAATACCTTCTGTGGTTTTATCAGCCAATTCTGACAGTTCCAGGATAACTCTTATGTTTGCCAAAAATTGCAGTGTTACTGAGTTATATTATTGAGCAGTCATTTATCCACCCAATTTTTCAGGTGTCAAGACTACTTGAGACTTTAAAAATTCTTTCTGTTTGCTGTCCCTCGCGTGCTAGAGTGAAAAACGCAAAATTTAGTGAGCTTTTATACTGACAGATTTTAAAACCCAAAATTTTTTCCTTTTCCCCCCCGTCCCCTTTTTTTTTTTTTTTTTTTTTTAATTTATTTTATGAAACTTTTTTTAAATTTGAGTGGTCAGGCTTGGTGAGCATGTCACTGATTATTAATTTATGCTTTGTAACCCCATTGTTTTATAGCTCAATGTGTTGTGGAACCCCTGGGTGTCTACGCCCTAGATCAATAAGAAACTGAAAGCATTATTACCAATATAAATGCACTAGGACACTTCTGTATGGGCGACTGCTTGGTGCTCACCGTACTGAATCATCAGCAGCTTTGTTTTGAGGTCCCTAAGTGGTTGCTTCTTGAAGCAGTTGCTGGCGGTTTCTGAAGGCTGAGTCTGTGCATTGCGGCACAGTGTGGTGTCTGCCCAGCCTGCGGGGTGGTGTTGAAGTCTCCATTTGCCGTGACATTTCTTACCCTTGCAGCTGCTGTGATCAGTGCTGTAGTTAAGTGTCGCGATCTCACTACAGCCATGGGGGAGCTCCGTGACGGATCTAATACTACATCTTTTCTGTATAGATCTGGTGGTGTACTCCATTTGGATTAAATTATTCAGTCATAAATCTGTGCTCTCATTACCACGATTACTTAATTTGACATAAAGCCTTCTCAGACATATGGGGCTACTCCATTACTAGCAAGGTCCCCTCTCTTCACTGTATACTTTGCATCGCAGTGTTGCAGTGTATCCCGTATGAGTGGTCTCGCTACTTTTGCAGTGATCCTGCCTGTTGTCCGCTCTCCTAGACCTTGCTGTAGGGTAAATTTGGGTCCTGCTGAGTAAGGCTGAGCTCAGCAAGAGGCTTAGTCTGAGCCTGGCCTTCTGGACACTGTGGACAGTGTGTTTTGCTACTGCTGGGTATGAGCTGTGGGCATGCTGAAGTATGGCAAGGCAAAGTTATTGCAGAAAAGCTTAGTCTGAAGTTTACAAGGAAGGGAAAAGCAAACAAGCTGTTTTAGAAGAACTCAATATTCCTTATTTTAATATTTTCACTATATGTGAGCAGTAGCTCTTCACATAAATCCTGCTTGCTCTCCTCTGACACAAACACTATTGCAACAGCTCACCAGTCAAGATGACAGATGTTAACTTTGGTTGTTTTGAACAGATGAGGAAATCTGCTGTTGTAATGAAGGTTTCAGGCCATAGGAGTGGGAAGCAAATGCAACAACTGCAGAGGACAGGGAAAGAAGAGCATCTTCAGAAAGGTGTGAAGCAAACAAATGGTGAATGTGGCATGGCGGGGGTGGAAAGGGCTCCTGGTACGCCTCTGCGCTGGGTGCGTGTCATCTGCTGTGCCATAATTACCAGGGCTCGTTTTTTTTTCTGTTGCAGAGACAGGCTCAGCGAGTATTAGAAAACACCGACTGGTTCCCTGCTGTGCGTGTATTGCTTGGCACGGTACTGTGTGCTTGCTGCCTGGCCTGATGTCAAGCTAAACAGAGCAGACAATTGCTAAGCAGGTTTTTTTTTTCCAGTGGAGACACTTAATTTGGATTTCTCAACTTTGCTGTTCCTTCCTCCCCTGCACCCTCTAGTCTTTCAAGAGCTTCATAACAGGAGTTGTTAATTGGTTGGTGGCGTCAGAATTTCTCTGTGGGAAGAGAATTACACAGACACAGTATGTCCAGGCAAGCGTTGCTGAGAGCACAGAATTAGAGTGAACGTGAGACTGGGAAATGTGAGCAAATGAAGTTCCCATTCTGTGATTCTGGTCAGCTCAGGAAAAGAGAACTTTCCTTACATGCATTATAAATAAACAAGATAGGTTTTTGCCTCCTGTTGTTATCTGTGTTGTTGGGACCTGAACACTGATGAGCTGTTTAAGTTGTGTAGACAAAGTACTAGAAAGGGACTTGGGAACTGCAAATTCTGTTCCTAGATCTGTTTGTAGCTTGTCTGTGACTCTCAGGAGCTTGCTTTATGTCTCTGGGCCTAATCAACCCTGACATTCATTTTTCAGAAGAGCTTTAAGATGGACTAATGAAAGCCAAGATGTAGATGGCAGCTATGACTGTTTCTGTTCTTTCCCTGTCCCCTGCGTTTGCTTCCCACTTCTATGACCTGAACTTTCATTAGAAAAGCAGGTTTTCTGAGCTGACAAAGAACTCATCTACCGGTGAGCTCTTGCAATAGTATTTGTCAGATGAGAAGAAGCAAGGCCTGCATGGAGAGGTGCTGCTCGTGTATAGTGAAGATATTGGAACAAGCAAAACTGATTTTCCCTAAAACAATCTTCTTGCAGAAAGCTTCTCTACACCTGCCTATACCTGCTTGATCTCACTGTTCCTTTGTATTTTGGTCCTCAATTCACAATTCATTCACGTTAACTTCTGCATTACAATGAATTCTAACATCCATAACTTTAACTCTTCCTGCTAGTAAGAAGGTACCTAGTCATCCCAAAGTAAAACCAGATGGTATATGTAATCTTAGAGAGACTTACCAAGGTTTTCTCAACACAGGACTGTAATAAAGTTATTAATTTTCAGGCCTATTTCTGAGGCTGTAGCAGGCTGAGACAGTGTGCATCACTGACGTGCGGTGAGAGCAGAATTAATAAAAGCCAGAGCTACTATAGGGAACAAAGTGACTGTTGCAAACATTCCTAATGTTTTGATTTTCCCCTGCTTTTTGTTTTTTTTGTTTTTTTTATTTTATAATGCAGTGCTACTTAGGTGAAAGCAATGCAGGCCTTAGATGAGTGCTGTATATCCTAATGGTGTAGGAGCTACAAAAGTCTAGTGTCTTTTCAGCATTGCTGTTCAGTGAAGCGCTGTGTAGTCTTGGCAGCGCTCTGCAGTCAGCTGCAGAGGAATTGGAGAGACAAGAATTTCATAGGCTAAACCACAGTACATCGAGTCAGTTACCCTGTTCTGCCTGAAGTGTCAGGAAGAAGTAACTGATGTTGTGCAGACAGCCCTATGTCTGGCATTTCCTCTTGCTTATTTCCAGCTTCAGCATTTTTTGACAGTTTTTCGGGGCAATATCTAGTAGCCTAGATGTTGCACTTGGAATGTCAGAAGTCATGGACAGAACAGAAAATTTGAGATAAGACTTGCTGAAATGGTTATTAGCATTCTGTCTCTTCCTGAAAGGGAAACATTAACCCCGAGTTCCACAATGCTGGCTGAGAAATGTTCAGCTGTTTGTACATTTGAGACTGGAAAGAAGGTAACAATGCTCATCCCATTCGCCTGCTTATTCAGGAAGCAACCCAAGCTGAAACACTGAAAAGTTTCTGATTGCCCAGGACTGGAAAAGATATAATCAGTTTTCAGCAGTGTGGCAGTGCCTCATAGCTAAACAGCAGCTGACCTAGGTCTGCATTGTCAGAGAACATTCAGAGAAGCTAGTAATTGTATGTGCCCCTTTTGATACAGGGAGCTCATCTAGATGTAATTGAAAGGAAAAGCCCAGTATGGTGTGTGGGTGTTTCTTTATTTTTGTGATTAATGTTATTTTTCTCCAAACTTTCTTTTATTCTGTTACTGGATGTAACATATTGAATATTGTTCCTCCCTCTGATGTGAAAAGAAAATGAAAAAGGTAAAAATTGAAAATTTGAAATTGTTTGAAAAAAATATTTTGTGAATATCCTATTTAAAAACTTGTAAAAATGAAACAAATTCAAAATGTTAGTGATTTTTTTTTTCCCCTTCCCTCCTTTTATGACCACTAGCACTGGATCACCTTTGTGCAAATGTCATTTACCATGCACAGAGAGACTCTGCCAGCAGAATACACACAATTTGTGAAGCAATTATCTATTGGCTAATATAGTAGCTAGCTGTGGTTAACGTGCTATTGCGCTAAGCATTAATACTTACCACCGCTCCTGAGACACTTTGAGTCTCTGCCCACCAGACAGCCATCAAATGGAGGAATGTCAGCCCCTGACATGCCTTGGATCTAGCTGATTCTCAGTGTTGCTGAGGTGCTGTCTTCCAGTTCTCTGCTTTTTAGGTTTTACTCTTTTCTTGTCAGTTCTTTTTCTCATCAATCCTTGAGCTGCTTGAGCTATTACAGTCTCAACAATTACATTTATATCTGTTTTTTACCTACTTTGCAGGGCTTTAGTTTATGTTCTTTCTTGCGCCTGATTTTCTCAGCAAATTTGAAGCTTGAAGATCACTGGTAATGTATCAAATGATGCTCACTGATGAATGTATCAAATGAAGTTTTGCAGTTGGGGATCCTGTAATATTGAATACTTTCATAAATAACTTGTTTGATAGATGGAAGAGTGTGCTTATACATTTACAACACGAAAACAAGCACTATCAACTGAAAAATGACCTGAAAAACTCATCTTCTGTTTAGTAATGTAATTGTATACTGTGGATTATTTCTAATTATATGGTGAAGAAAGAGGCTAAGCAGAAGCTGTGCAGATAAGGATCTAGGTTTTATAGCAGAACACAAACTTAAACATGAGTCAATATATCACTCATCAAAAAATGCAAGCAGTTGTACTTGGATGGGTTAAGTGGTGTTGTAGTCTTCAGTCAAGTTGCTGTCAGTAATGTTTTTATTTAGTGACTAGTTCATTCCCTGTTAGAAAGGATGCAAAACTTTAAAAATCCAGACTTTGACTTCTTGGTTTTTCTGAATGTAGAAGTGAGTAAAGGGATGGTGACATTTATCTGTCATAAAAAAATAGACGGATTTCCAAGTTGAACTTGGGGAAAACACCCTTAAAGAGAATCAAAACTGCAGAGTATTGATAAAAATGCATTATGATTTTTATGGATTTATTTGAATGAGTAACGTGCTGAAGAATGCATTTCAAAGCAAGTGCCCTTGTTCCCTCTATTAAGGAGAGATTCAACCGCTTTTCTTCACAGGGGAAAGAAATTATTACCTGCAGACTTTAGTAGCAGGGAGATAGAGAGCATGGGAAAGTCTGGAAAAATGTTTAAACTCAGACAATCTGTACTTGGCTGTCGAGGCAGTTACTGTTTTGCACATGTAAATCTGGTGTTTGTGGGGACAATTGACCAGCTCAGCTTCGCCTGTGAATAACCACCTTCAGCTGTTACTTTAAGAGGCTTCTGCCATAGGTCATGCCTCTGTAGGTATAGGACTCTGCAGACACTTCATTAAAATTAGGGTTTGCTACAAAGACCATGGTAATTTGAAAACTGCAGAAAATATATAGTGAAAAGAGCTCTGGCACTGGAAGAAAACGTGACGTGGGAACAGCTGGATATGGTAAGTGAAGTAGAAGTTGCAGCACAGTATCAGGTGTGCAGTTTGCACACAGAGTACTTCAGTATCTGAGGAAGGCCTACCTGTCTTCCATCAGAATGTTACACTAGTGACTATTCCATTTATTTCCAGACCCATACAGCTCTAAATGTGGAACTCTTCCCTGTGCTTGCAGCTATTTCTTAAATTTTCTCAGCCTGTGTGGCTCTACCTCACAAATTTATCTCCTTTAGTTGCAGCCATGATTCTTATTGTCATAGCATGTTGGGAGAGAAAAGCTTGTTGAATAAGCTGCAGTGAATACACTTTCCTAGTCGTCTGGAAGGGTAAAAGGAGGTCAAAAGGGAAGACAATGAGATACCTGTTAATTTTGGATATGACAAGAACTCTTTCAGAAGTGAACGCTGCAGAGCAGAATAAAGTACCTTCAGATGGTTCACCCACAGCTGTTGCTTCCTTAGTCAGACCTGTGTTGTAAAGCAGAAGTGATCTGCTCTGTCAGTGAGGCTGTCATGTTCCTGGTCATGTCTCCTGACTGTACAGCTCCTGAAATTTCCATGGGTGCATGGATGCTTTCCCCGGGAGCTGACATCGTGTTCTGTCCTTGGAAACCTCAGGCAGTTGAGGTTTAATGCAGCCTATGACATTCTCCAGACAATGAGGTTGTGTGTGAAATTACCACCTTTAGCTGAAATGGTCGGCTGCTATAACTGGCTAAATAAAGTTTTATGTTGAGTACCGTAGACCTGAGAATCAATTTTTAAGAGACTGTAAAAGCAGGGAGAAATAATGCTGTTCTTCCCTCCCTGATGGTATCTCATGAAAACCTTACCTGTTGCGGACAGATAAATCACATTATAGTAAGCTGAATTGCTACCCTTCTATGTAGCTATGCCAATGGTGCTTACCTATGGGTAGGCGCTATGGAAATGCGGACTAACCGGACGGTCCCTGTTGCGTTGCTGAATGCATGAGGCAGTGTATGCTGTGATGTTGCATCTGAATTTACTCAGAGGTGGCACTGCAGTGTCAGTCACTTTGTTGCATGGGGAGACTGAAGCAAACAACACAACTTGAGAATTCTCACTTACTGTACCCAGTTATTTAGTAAAAGGTGATACTTATAGTTGCTGAATCTGCAATAGCAAAACGTGGCAAGTGGCAAATGAAAAAGCAGCTCTCTTTCCCTACCTACAGGGAGGGCAATCCCCTGGAATTAAAGTAGAGGCATACGTCAGAGCTGATGTCCTTGATGCAGGAATTAATTCTGGCAGAATTGGCTTTCTTCTGGAGAGTGGGATGGACAGTGTGGTTTTTGCTTTTGTGTTTTTTTTAAAGGAAGTTGTTCTTTAAAATACTTTGGAAAACATGGAAAGAAAAATTTTCATGATACTGGCTTCTTGTCTTGTTTCTTGATTGAACTAAAGACTGACTGTGAAAATATGTCATGAAGAAGTAATTCTGTTTTCAAGTTTCTCTTTCTGCCTGGGTTTTTAGGAAGAACTGGCAGCACTAAATGTGTCCATGAATCCTTCAGATATAAAAACCGTCACCTATCATATCTGGACGGAAATGCAGGATGAGGAAAATGATGCCCTCCATATGGAAGTGTGGGTGTAGGAAATGGCCAGCTGTTATGCACCTGAAACTTCCATGGACTGAACTACAAGGCCAAAGTATGCAGAAATGAAAACCTGATCAGAATGGAGATGTTATTAAAAAGTTGTTGTGAGTGATTGCAGACAAGGTGTTTCTTTTTAAATTCTTTCAGATATGGCAGTGAACACTGTCAAATACACTCACTGTGTATGTAGAACACATGTGAACGCTTTTATGAAGCTGTTGATTGTATATCCCTTTGCATTATAAATCTTGTATCAAGATTGCCTGTGATGCCTGACTAGCAGCAATTCAAGATGAAAGGAAGAACCCAGCATGTTCCTTACATGCAATGGTGCTTGCAAATCAGGAAGGGATTATCGGTCTTGTTTACTCATCAAAGACAAGAAGGATTTGATGGGTGGACTGTTTGGTGGATGAGAAATTGTTTGGATGATTGCATCCAGAGAGTAGTCGTCAATGGCTCAATGTCCAGGTTGAGATTGGTGATGAGTGGTGTCCCTCAGTGGTCCATATTGGGACCAGTACTGTTTAATATTTTCATCGACGACATAGTGGGATTGAGTGCACCCTCAGCAAGTCTTCAGAT
>Ga0181612_121096_pt1 | contig 14386 bp, 6 predicted proteins | sample HoacroProtozoa21_FD_119630 | JGI IMG/M metagenome (GOLD analysis project Ga0181612, IMG submission 119630) | Hoatzin crop microbial communities from Cojedes, Venezuel. Combined Assembly of Gp0051906, Gp0051904, Gp0051908 | reverse complement strand
TAGTTTAAAAAAAAATAATAATTTTATAAAATAAATAGATAGAAGGGGGGGTAGAAGAGGTGGGGGTTTTATAAAAAAGGTTTTGGGGGGGGGGGGGGGGGGGGGGGGGGAAGCCCAAACATTTAATGGACACCAGAACATTTTGCAGAGGGCCATGGAATTTGATGAGGAAGCTTCTCAGCATCAGAGTGTATTCTCCAGCCGAAGGGACACACTGAGAGCTCCAGAACAGATGCCCTGGCTTAACTGAATTTTGCAACTGTTCAAAGCGTTTTGTTTTCACCTAGTGCAAATAGAAACAATGTCCAAGATCTCGAAACCTTGCAGTGTGGTGTCACAGTATTGCTCTCTGGCTGTTCTTGTGCTCAGATGACCCCTGCCAAAAGAAGGAAGTGTCTGCGCTACATTCTGACCTCCCTCACAGCTGAAGTAGTGAATACAGTTGATTCTGCGTCATTTTTTCCACTTTGGAGAGCTGTCTTTCCTTTACGGTATGTGAAAAATACATTCAGGAATGCTGAGGAGATGTGCAAAGATGCTTCTCTGAAATGTCCCTCTGCTCCGTGCATATACCTGCCGAGTGAGCTGGTGGACTGGCTGTCCAGCACTGCCTTTGGACTATGTGTTTCCTGCACAGTCCCCATGGATGATATAAAGTTAGGGCCAATGCAGCAGAAGTGTGTTGGAATCTGAGAGCAACGTGGGGAGGGAATAATCAAAGAAATGCATGTCAGGTTTTTTTCACCAGCGAGTCTGTGTCCAGGGCTTTATCTCCCCTCACTTAGGTTTGGGGAGCAAAGATGCAACGTGAGAGAGGAAGGATGCATCCAGGCTCCCAGCCTGGTACTGCATAACAGACAGCCAAAATGTGACCCTTTGGGCTCAGGTTCGTTAGCAAACTTTTCATTAGAGCTCGTGTACTTCCTTAAAGAAAGGGGCAAATTGGTGATTCGCTGAAAGCCTGACCAGTTCACTAGCTAGTCCAAAAAAAAAAAACCCCAAACAAAAAAAAACCAAACAAAAAAAGAAACCAGGTTCATGTGTTCACACACACACACACACACACACACACCCCCACCCCCCGTTTGCAAGGTTGCATCTTGTGTGGTATAAATTCTTCAATCTCTTATCTCTCTCTGGCACTGCGTTTGTACTAGGAATATTTCTGGTGCAGTCAGTGAAGTTACTGTTGTGTAATTCTGGATTAATCCATTGAAGGCAGCTACGGACTGCTCAGGTAAATAATGAGTGCACTGCAAGAGATAATCAGATTCAGACTCCTTGTGAATATCCACTGTTAAAAGACTAGTTATAAGCCTGATGCAAAGCTAGTCTAGTAATAGGTGTTCGTTGCATCGCAAATTTGGGCATAAGGAGAAGGAATACCTCTAGCTTCATTTATGCTGCAAATGAAAATAATCATAAATATACAAACCACCAAGGTGCAAAATGAGTTTTCCAATTCATAAGCACAAGCCACCAGGAGTTAAAACCTCTTGGTTTCTTCCCATAGTGCCCCAGGCGATAGTTTTCATATATATTTTTCCATGGTCAGAAGTCAGAGCAGACCACTGCTATCTAAGACCTTGACTTTTTTTCCCTGACAGTTACAATTATTACAGCCCGGGGGACTCATTTTCTCAGTCTGGCCACCCGCTGACCTAGCCTGCAACCAGAATACACTTTAAAACAAACAAACAACAGCTCGGCTCCCCTCTCTTCACTTCTCCTCCCCCAGCTCTGGAATATTTTTACACCGCGCCCCTTGCAAAAGGATATTAGCCACTATTGCTGAAGGCACAATCACATTATCAGCACCATTCTCTCTCCCTTTCTCCCTCTCCTCCCCCCAAAGATAAATTTTTTATGTTGCTATTTTCTTCTCTTTTGTATTTGGCATTCGATATTTACGTGATAAACTGCAGAGCTGCTACTAAATGGGCCCTGATACAACTTAATAAATACATAACAACATCCAGACTGCGCTGTATTACTTCACTGTGTCCTGGGCTGCTAAGGATCCTTGGAGATAATGTCTGCTAAATATAAGTTATACCTTAGTATAGGGAGAATAGATACTTATTTATTCTGGCATAGCTACCTGTGCATTAAATGACTGCTGTTGCAATGAGCTGGCTGATAATCCTGTCTCTCCCCTTTGTCTTTCTGAAGTGCACGCGTGCGCTGCGTTGCTCGCTCTCGTACCCAGAACCTTGCTGTGTTGGAGCACCTGCACTTCCCTGGATGGAGAGGTGAGTCAGGTGCAGCTAACAATTTTTCTGCCCGGAGGTTGTCTACTGGTGGAGCCAGGAAACGTCCACAAGCAAAACCTTGACATATGTAGGCTAAACTTTCAGACAGGAGTCGGTGTTTAGGGGCCCTGCGGAACCGAGGCGTGATTCGGTAAGGGAGCGCAGCGAGATGCAAATGCAGGGGCTGGGCCTCGCTAAAGAAAGGCATGAAAGGAGATACAGCAAACTTCAGGTGAAACTGCACAAACTTTTCTCTATTCTCATTGTCATAGTTTAGCGTTTCTGAAGTTTTTTGCCAAGTTTTTAGCATCTTTGTATTTCCTTTTTTCCTACAGAAAGCAATTCGAACCAGGTAATTGCTAATCACACAATGTACAAATATTCCCCCCCACACACACCAAGCATTGACCAACGTTCAGTGAGATTGCCCAGCTGTCCTGGAGTGGTAGGAGCCATCGCTCAGGGTCCTGGAGACGTGCCCCAGAGATCCCGTTTGGACCCAGGTTCAGAAGCTGTTCACAGAGTGCTGTTTCAGGTGTAGGTACCCAGGCATTGCCTTAGCCTTAGCCGATGCTGGGATGCATTTTTGTGGAAGCAGCATTTCTTTTTTTAATTCCTGATAATAAGACTAGTCAGAGAGTCAGAGTCTGAAAAATTAGGATGGAGATAACCAATGAGAATTGTACATCTGTGATTCACATGAGGTGGCGTTAGTTCCTATGCCTCATGTACTGGTGGTTTGTTATCTTTCTGGGGAGAAAGGAGAAACTATGGCAGAGTTTGTATTGACCGCAGAAGAACATGAAACAAAATACTTAATCAGTCTCTCAAATCTATATGTTTTTGAGGTGAGCTGTTTTGCCCGTGATAATGTAGATCCAGAGGATGCATGAATGCATAAACACACATACACACACGGAGGTACGTTCAGAAATCATTCCTCTAATTGTCACTATACTTTCCTTTTCCAAAATGGTTGGTTTTTCTTTACCAGAATCTTTTCCAACTGTGTTCTAATTGCTGAAACCGTCAGCATAAAGTACCATCAACCCAAATGAAGTGAGGCAGACTCCCACAAGCTGCAAAACTTTGCAACACAAAGCCACTTTACAAAGAGTTTAGCTCTATAGAAATCACAGTGAATGCTAGGAGGAATCCCAGAAAACTTTGCATGATGCTTCAAAATGCACCACAGGGATCCCGTGCTTGTTACCTCCTGACACCATCTTTCTGTAAAGCAGAAAGCATGCGGCGCTCTGTGGAGCGATTACCCCGGGGTCCTGTGCATTCAGCACTAATATTGGAAAGTTTCAGATCTCACAAAGAAGACAACAAGGACCTTTGATTGCCCCTGTTGAAGCTCCTGGTAAGAAGCAGGGCACTTCCCTCCAGCCCCTCGGAGCTGAGATGTGTGGATATTTTCATGCCCACTTGACAGGTGACTATTTTACCAGACAGGGTTGTCAGTGCTGCTGGGGGTTATCTGGATTTAGCTGTAGGCAGGAACTGAACCACAGTGAGCATTAAAAAAGCTCACTGTTCTGCGTTTGTTTAGAGACAAGCCATCTCAAACTTGTTTGAAGCCTTTTTTATTGAATTCACACTCTTGTGCCAAGCACTGAAAGATTTACTTTGGCTATTGCTGTAAGATGGAAAGCATATGAATGCGTGGCTGTCTGCCAGCTATGGGTGAGCCGTGAAAGGTCTGGTACAATGGACGGCTACATGGAACAAATGTGAATGCAGTGGGCAGCCGTGAGTGGAGAAAGGCTTTGGCATTCAAAGAACAGCTTGAGGTTTAATCCAGTGACTGAAGTAGGGTCAAGAGATAACACGTCTAACCTGCAAAGCTTTGAACTCTGCAGCAGCTGAGAAGCAGTGAGCTACAGGTAGGCACACGTGTCACCTGCCGGGGCAGCTGCCTGCCTCCCCTGGCAGGCTCCGGCTCTTCCGCAGGCTCCATCTGCAAAGGCGAAGACCCAGTTGGGCTTATCCAAGGCAAGGTACCGCAATTGCTGTTGTATATTTCTTGCAGATGTTGCCATAATTTTGTTGTGGTACAATTTGACATACGACTCCCTGCTGCATCCGAAAGGGGCACATTATCTCAATTAATGTTTCACAGCAAACGCGGCACTGATAGTATTCATGGGACTAAAGACTATTACCATTTGCATGGTGACTAGCACAAGAATTATGACTATGTGTGTTTTCTGCAGCAAAATTTGCCCTCGGGCTCCTTTTTTTTTTTCTTTTTGGCTTGTGACAATGTTCCCTTTTTCTTCCTCCTTCTGTTTTGATTTCTACTTAAAGTTTTATGGCTCTGTCCCCTCCAGGGTGCTATTATCTTGTATGCTAATAGGGCTATGCATATTCTATTAGCGTTGTCAGTGTGAGATAAGAGGCACATTCTGTAAGGAGCACTCAGGGGGTAATAATCGCAGCAAGGGGTCTCAATGTTAGTACATTATCAGTCATCTTCACATTTCAGTGGAGCCTGTTTATGCACCTCTTCAGCTGCGCAACTCAGACACTGAAAATTGCTGAATGTTTACGGAAACTTGTAGGGGAACATAATGGGATTTGAGATTGACTTGATAAAGGAGCCATCTCCCTGTTGCTTCCAGATACAAGATGTTTGTAACTGTATGCAGTAAGTAGGATAATATGTTATATGGCAGTTAGCAGCTAAAAGCAGACTCAGATCTGTATTTCAAGCAATAGAGCAGCTATCTAGGAAAAGATTGCGAAAGGGTGCACACCATCCGGGTTTCTGCAGAGATTTCTCTTTCTTTCTTTCTCACTTCTTACATGGTAACACGCGAGTGCATGCAGCTGGTTCACATCAGTAGGGAGATGGACAATTTCTACACCCTTTAGTCTTGAACGTGAATGATTAGAAGTAAGTGGGCCCACAGAAAGAAAATTGGTGACAGCGTGTGAAGGGCAAATGAGTAACTATTTGCAACACTCTTTGTTAGTTAAATAACATTCCTTGGTTGCAGCAGTGGGCAATGGCATGTGAAATAGGTGTCATGCAAATGTTTTTTTCAACTGTTGATGATGGCAGGGGCTGGTGAGGCAGAGGGGTTTCTGTTATTGGACGTAACTGGTGTTTCTCCCAGTTCCCTGGTGTTCCCACCAAGACTCGCAGGGCGGTAACCCTGCAGTCCACCTTTGTAGCCATCCTATGGCAGGTATCAGTACGCCCTTCGGGAAGAGTTCATCTGCTAGGGTGAGCTTCTGCTCCCACCCTCAACTGTGGCATTTCTTGAACTGTAACCAGCAAGTCCATAATTTACAAAAAATTTGGAGATTGGGTCCTTTTTTTTTTTTTTTCCTGCTTCTCTGACATCACAGTTTCGAGGAAGCCTTCCGCAGTGTTAGTTTTTCAGTGGAACTTGTAGGAGGAAAGGTAAAGCACAGTGCTAGTTCTTTGTATGTTATGTTAGAAAATGTGCATAAATGGCATTTTAATAGGGTTTCTGTATATTTCTCAGTAATTTAATTACCTCTGTTCCAGCAGTAGTAGCATATTTATATTCTGTCTGATGCCTGGATTATACTGAGACTCAAAGTTATCATTTAGTTGAGCTAAGGAAAGAAAAGGTTTTGTGCATTTTTTAGGAAGGTGAGATCTGTAACTGGGTCTAAAATCAGGGACTTCGTAATAAATTCAATGCCTGATTTTGCAGACAATGGGAAAATAATCTAATGGGGAATAAAAAAAAATAGAGAGGTGCAGAACGAACCTTATTTAGAATGAAAGAACAAACAATTTTTGGAGACAGATGGGGAACTTTTAGTGTTCATACAGTAAAACTCTTCCTTCCTACAAATAGAAAACTAAACACTCTGTCAGGGGCAAAGCCTTTAGGAGAGCCTGAAAGTGTCACTCGGTATAAATACGCAAATTCCTAAATGCAGAGGTGCCTAGTTAGATGATCGAAACTTAATTCCTGGGAAGTAGCAGCTGTGTGTTGCTACAGCCGAGCATTCGTAACGAGGAGAAAAGGGCTATGGTTTGGATCACTTCTGTAGTACTTAAGATTATGCATGGATATGTACACTCCTTACTTTAAAAATATTTGTCCTTGACATTTCCAGACACATGGCTCACACCAAATGTATGCAGCTCCATCTCCTGAGGGTCTTGAGATTAAAACCCCTGCTTTCTCACCTTGTGATCTGGCATTAATAGCTGATAGAAAAATCACATACATGACTGACATCTTCCTAGAAATGTGAGACTGTGGAATTAATGAATGCCATGCTGGAAAGCAGGGGTCAGTTTGGAAATAGGATTTCTGTTGCCAGCCATCCAGTCATGAACTGGACAATCTGCCGTTCATTTTTCTACTTTAGCATTGAGGAAAATTGGTCTGGAGAATAAAGCAGTCAGAAAATAAGCAGCCATGTTTCTTTGGCCACTGGAGGCTGATGGACTTTTATAACTTGTGGAAATCAGGCTGACTTTTTCTTTGCAGAAGAACTGTGAGCGCGTTCTTTACGACTGTTAAGTTCTCTGTCCCGCTGTTATCCGCGGGATCGATCTGCGGATGGAGAGGCGGAGGTGGCTCAGAGGGCTGATGGGCAGGCACTGTGCTAGGGTTGGGTCAGTGGTGGGGTGCAGTGGTGTCGGAGCTGAGCTACCAGCCTCTGGGTGCGTAGCAAAGGGCGTCTCCACCCTGTTTGTGGGAGAGGGCTGACTGAAAGCTGGAGAGAGTGGGCCACGGAAGGGTCTGGTCTCTGGTTTTATGTCATTTTCAGCAGGGCAATAAGGGAGGTGTACCTTAGGTTGAGCTTTGGAGAAGTCCTATCGCTGCAGCAGCAGTGCTGATATTTTTGTTGCCTGTTTTCTACTGTTTCTGCTGCATCTGTCTTCAGTTTTGTCCATGCTGATCTTGTCAATATGGCCGTGATGAAATTACGTTAACATGCTGAAATAATATCATTCATAAATGAAACAGCTCAACCCCTCTACAACCATTTTCACTAGCATGGATTTAAATTGCTAGCAGTTCCGTACAACTAGTGATGATCTTTTTTTTTTTTTTTTTTTTAGCGATTTTTTTCTTTTTTGGAAACTATAATATTTCATCAAAGAAACAATGTCTTTCTGTGTATTTTTAGCATGAGATAAAAACTTGGAAGCATTTTCTTTGGGGAAGATGCATTTCCTTTTGCCTTTTATTTCTTTCCGTTCTCCTGTTCCCTGTCTTTTTTGAGGAGCAAATGAAAAAGGAAACCAAAAAAAAAAAAGGAGGATAAATAGAAAGGTAGCTGGAAGAGAGAGAATTGGAAAGGAAAACCTTTTGGCTACTTTTTTTTCTTGGTAAAAAGCAGGAATATCTGAACAAAAATACAAAACTGCTGCAAACATTTCGTTTGAGAATGACGTGCCATTTCTCATTGCTCTGTCAAGGTAGCTCCCGCTGCCTCTCAGCTCTGCTGCGATCACTGTTGTTGCTTCTGGGTGCACACCGGTTATTTTGGCTTCCACAGTGAAAACGCAGAACTCCTGAGTCTGTCAAGTAAGGCAGAAACAAATGCAAAAAGGGAAAGAATGGCATATCTTCTTTTGCTCTTCTTTCTACATCTTGTCAGAAAAAACCTATGCCCCAGTCCCGTTCTACATCCAGGTTGTGCGTATGCACGGAGTGGCATTAATCGGAGCAAGGGCTGAGTCTGGATTCCCTCTAACTGGATTCCTCACTCTACGTGCGTTTGAAGGAAGGTTTAATTTAATCAATAGTAGGTTGTGTTCGGCTAAGGCATTCCTTGTAAGTAGACTTCCTTTTTAAAGGGTTGTAATAACTGCATTTGTAAGAACTAAAGGGATAAAACTAGTAAAAGACCTGAGACGTACCTACCTAATGTTTTCTGCACGTTCATTATTGTTTCCGAGCAGCTTCTGGAAGAATAAACCCCAAAGCATTGTGTTTACCTCAGTCTGTGGGCTCTGTAGGTGATATATGAGAAAAGCACCATGCTGCCAGCGTGCTGCAGACGGCCTTACCCTGTCTGAATTGTCAAACCCCTCACCGAAACGGAACGGGGAATAACCAGGGGCCCAAACCTGCCTGCCTCCGAGAGCTGTGCAAGAGCCACGGTGCTGGAAGATAAGACGGGACCCACATCCCCTGACATGTCTGAGAGCCATCCCATTTTCATCAGTGAGCACATGAACGTTGCACGGGGAGAAATGTGGAAGCAATTACTTTAAGAGCAGTCTTTTGGGCAATTCCCAGAGAGACATCAGACCCTGTATTTATGAAGCCTATTGCATCGGGCCCTAATGAAGCAATTAAGCAAAGGGTCCTCTGTGTTTGATCTAAATGTGGTAATTTTTACAAAAACATCGCCGAGTGATAGATACCCATAACTCAGAGTCCTTAATTGTACTTAATTTGTTTGGAATACGAATGTGCATTTAATTAAGCCAGGGCTTTGCCCACATGTTTAAAGAAGGGCTGTCAAGGAAAATTAAGACCCAGTTTGTTTTCAAAGTTACTGGTTTTTATCAGGCCAGGACAGCGATCTTCGAACAGAAGGTTACAGATAATTAGGCAGAGACCTCAAGCCAAAAAAAAAATTCAGAGACACTGTACAGCTGAGAAAGCAGGAAGAAAAACTCCTTGATGAAGAAACATAAGAATCGGCTGTTCACATAATAAAGTCATGCATGGCTAGGATTTGGTAAATGTGACCTGGTGGTTAAAATGTGTTTTGCGTTCTTCATGAGGCCAGGAGGATGGAGACTGCCTGTGTTTAGTGGCAGAAGCAGCTGGCTCCAGGGCCAGAATTCATGCCCCGCTCAAGGGCCACTGAATACGGGGAACTGATGGCATCTCCATCAAATGACAACAAAATAGAAAGGGCAAAAAGCATTTTTCTTGTTCACTTGGATTTACCAAATCGAAGGCATTGGCTGTGAAAGCTGGTTTTAAAAGCAACTCTTTCCCAAGCGCAGAAGTACAGTAGGTGCTTGTCATCCTCTCAGGAAGAACGTTGGTCTGATGCACGGAAAGGGAGTTTGTTCCTTGATGAGTAGTGCTTTTGACTTGCTGCTGCTGTTATGGAAAGCAGCACAGTGTGCTTTTTCATGCACAAAAATATTTCAATAGAAGTGACGTATAGGGGGGAAAGGATGTAAGCAAAAATGTTGAGACAAGTGTGAACTTAAATCTATATTTTGTTCTTTCTTGTTCAGTGAAAAAATAAAGAATGCAGTTAAGAATTAATAATGCTTCAACACACATGAAGAAAAGGCAATTTTTGATATTGAAAAATTAGTTTCTCAGCACAATAGCAAACGAAGTCCACGTGTGGACATGGTAACCTCCGCTTTCAGTGACTCTTCAAGAATCACATGCTGGTTATCAGTTTCTCAACACTGTCATTTTTAATGTCACGGGGAGGCATTTATGTCAAAAGATTGTTATTGTGGAGAATACTTGCCGTTGTGTTACCTGGCAGTCTAAATAGGTTACGTGGCCAACAAAGCAAGCTGTGCACACATCGTTGGTGAGTGGTGAACTGAAAGAGAGCGACTTGGCTACAGAAAGGCGGCGCATCCATAACAGAGCTGAAAATTGAACCCAGATTCCCTGCATTGAGGGAATGTAGGGTCCGAATTGCAAAAATCATATTTTCCTGAGTGTTTTGATGGGCTGCTGTGCCGGTGACAGCTGCAGTGGCTCTTAATTATTGATCACAAAACCTGCAGAGAATCAGTAGATTTTTAAACAAACAAAAAAAATAACTCCACACAGTGTTCCCTCCTGCTTCTGGATCTGCCTTTGCCTGATGTGCAGCTAAATGAAGCTGGCATCTCACTGTGAGATGATACCTGGCCTTCTCTTCTTGGGAGGCTCAATGTAAAAGTTGGCAAGATATCCAGAACAGCATCAGGCCTAATGTAGTATAAAATTAGTCGACTTAAAATAAACAGAATGAAATAAAATAAATCCTGTGGTATTAGAGTTCTCTTGGCTGGATTGCGCCGTGCCTAGCAAAGATTTACAGCATGCTGTTGCTGGAACATCAGAAGGAGCGTACAGCGGAGAAGTACCCTGCAAGCCCTTTGCCAGGGTCCTCCCAGCTCGCACCGTTACAGGCAGGTGAAAGTTTGGAGACCCCAAAATCAGCTGCTGAAGGGGAGGAATGCTGCGGGAGAGCAAGAGGGTGCGAGGTGGTAACAGTGAGGCCAAGGGAAGGCCGGGAGGTGCTGAGCCTGTGGCTGGTCCCGGGTGCCATCACGCATTCCAGAGCCCCTCCGAGGAGGTCTCTCTCTTTTGATGTGTCTGCTGAGCACATTGAACCAGTTTGCAAAGGCAGGCCCAGAACACAATTCTTCTCATGGTAAATGAGTGTGTCAGCCGTTTCACCCTCTTACTGGTGTTTAAAATTTTTTGCAGCAATAACAGAGAATTTGAAAGGACATCAGAGGTGGATTTACAGGACTCCTGGGAAATCAACTGTTTCCTGTTTCAACAGCTTCTTCATCATAACTTGCTTTCTCACTCACTGAATGATGTTCTATTAATCTTGGTGTGCAGCGATTACTGTTAAATGCAGAGCTGGGTTGAGCCTCGATTTGTGAAATAACCTTTTTTGTCTCTTCAAGTCCAGCACAGTAAACTTTGGGCAGAGGTCTGCTGACCAAGTGGATAATTGTGTTCCAGTGCATCCTGTGAATAATGCAGATAAAAAAACCTCGAGTGAATAATTCATTTTACTTCCACTCATTTTGAATTAGCCTATTCATGTATGTATCCTTTCCAGTCTGCCTGTCTCTGCACGCATGTATTTACATAGCGATGTTGTAATTCGCAGGTACTTAAATATCAAAGCAATACAGCTACTACTCCCTACATATGTTCCTGACTATTCTGCGTGATTGCATATGTACAAGTAAGCATTGTTGATTGTACTATAAAATTCAGGATTTGATTTTTAAGATGAAACATGACACATTGTATTTGCTGCTGTGATGGCTATCTTAGATTAATATTGAAAAAACTTGCAAATAAGGGTAAATCATTTTGGCCTGGCTACAAATTACAGAACAAGTATTTGGGGCTATTGAATGTTCAGATGCAAGTTTTCTGTGATGATGTGTATTGCTGAAGATCAGATTACGCACTCACAACTTTATCTTTACCTTGGCAGTGACTCCTGGATCCAAGCTCGAGCAAAGTCTGTGAGCAAGAGGAAGCACGTGCCTTCAGTGATGGCGTTCTCTGAGGAGTATGGACAGCACTGAAGTTGCCCGAGCGTTGTTGATAACGTGCCTGCAGCTCAAGAACTCTTGTAACAGGTTCATCTGAAAAGCAGAGGGAAGGAGCTTATTTGCTGAGCAGAGCAGATCTGTCGGAGAAGTTCTGAGAAGCACCTGAAACTTGCACGGACATCTAAACTGCGCATAGCTCGCGGCTGGCTCTGGAATACGTGTCATTCACATTGAAGAACTGTTGCTCAGTGTTGGGGGATCCGTTGGCCAGGCTGCTCATGTGTGGCTCCGGAGGACAAGGTACTGTGACAGCCAGTGGAACTGACTGGCCAAGGGTTTATGGAAATTCCAGTGGGCGTGTGTTTGCTGTGTGTTCTCCTGCCTTGGACAGCCAACAAGTTGTGAGCATGCAGCTCCTAATGAGGGCTGGCAGGGCAGATGGTTTATCTTTGACTGCCTGAGAGGTCCTGCTCTGCAGAGAGAGGCAAGTGGTGGTTTTGACTCCTTGTCATGGGCTTTTCAGTTTCCAGTCCATTACAAGTGACATAGCCCATAAAGAGCCTGTCTGTCAGTGCTGTCCCTGGAGGGGCGAATCTTCGTCCCTTCCTGCACTCGTGCCAGAGCTGTCTGCTCATGCTTTTTCAGATCATGCTGGGCACCAGGTGAAGAGGACTCCACTGGGAGCCAGACCACAGCCTCCCAGCCCTGCCAAACCCTGTCCCACACACCCCTCCTAGCACTTCATAGGTAATGGCCACTCTAGAGCAAACCTCTTCCCAAGTGGGGATGTCGGTGCTTAAAATAAATCCCTGCCTATCATTTTCCAAGTGGGTCAGGGGAAGACTTGTAAGCCTGTGTTGTGAACAGCTCTAACCTGCTGCTTGGGAAAGAAATGCCGCTGCAGACAGCGTTGCTCTGGATCCATCACCCATGAAAGAAAAAAGGCAACAAAAATCTGAGAGCTGTGGCCAGTCATGATATATTTAGTGAAGACACATGCCCAATATGTGAATCTCCTTTCTTTTACAGCAAGTGCACATCTATAAAGCAGTCAAGGTCATACTGCGCTTCTCGGTGGGAACGGCTATTCCCATTTTGCAGCAGAGGAAGGAAAGGGTAGATCTGCGTGGGATTTGTCTGCATTCAGTGGGGACCTTGCAGGCTAATCCAGGGGGATCCGAGTGGCCGTTGACTTGTCCGTGGCCAGCAGGGATCCTGCAGCAGAGCACGGGATGCATCCGGGGGCTTGCGTCCCGGAGCCTTGAGCTGAGCAGCTGCGACTCAAATAACCAATCTAGATTTCAGCACTGGTAAGGATGCAGCTCACTGCTCTGAGCCTCACCTTTTTTTCTTTGTCATTTGAGCTGACCTTCTGTACCTTTGCCAGAGTCCAAGTGTTGCTTTCAATGCCCATTTGTGAGGAGTAAAGACAAGACAAGCGTATATACATGTGTGCGTATATATATTTGCCAGAGTGTTCTCCCATATCGCACTGGAGTGAGCTTCCTTTTCTCTGGCTCCATAATACCCTATTTTTTCCTTATTATATCAATTTTACTCCATTTGTTACAGTTTTGTGTCTGATATTCCAAAAATTATTTTTCTAGGGTTAATCCCTAACCCCCAACAATGTCATTAGGAAAGCTGTATGGCAGACCTGAAATAGTTACTACTTAGAGCAGGCAGCCTTTTCAATTCATCAAAATCTTTATTTATAAGTCACGGATTGGAGAAACTGGAGCAACAATTTCTGCAGTATAATGCATTACTCTGCTATAGTTTTGTCTGACAGACCTGTGCTAATTACTCTGTGTGGTTTTGATACAGAGCCAAGAATGGGTTGTAAAAAAATGTGTATCACTAAAACTTAGGTCCCCAAAGTCAAAAGTAAAACAAACAGTGAGAGATCATTATCTGAAGCAGACCCTTCTAGCCATGTACAGAAAGAAAGTCATTCCCATGTTTTGTGTTTCTTTTTTTCCTTTAGATCTAAGCAGTATTTGGAAATACCTTGAGTTTGTACAGTTAGGGCAGACGGTGCATTTATTCTGTTCTATCCCCTTTTCCTTCTCTTTGAAAGACTATAGCTGGCTCTGGCGTGGACTCTTTGTGTGGCCTTCAGCAAGTCACTTAACCTTCCTGTGCATCAGTTTACTCATTTGTAAAAGGAGTATTATAATAATAGGCACCCCTCAGGGGCTCTTCCAGATTTAAATAATTAATGTTGGTAAAGCAGTTTGTGAGCCTCAGAGTAAAGGTGCTAAATAAAGGTAATATATTCATATTTTTTACTCCAGCTCCTAATAGAAAGAGCAAAGCGATAACCTGGTAGGTGTTGGATTTAAAGTTGGGAGTTAATGTTACAGTGCTCAGAGTGTATTTTAATTTCTGTGGTCCCAGTTCAGCAGAGCTCTTAAATCCATTCTTAATTTTAGAAAAACCCGTTATTTCCCCCAGGCAAGGCTCCCAGTCTGAAAAGCTGTTCTGAATCTGGCCCTGTAAGAGCAGTGATAGCAGAGAAGCTTCAGCTGTGCCAGTACGTACCTATGTGGTTTATCCTTTCACGTTTATGGCCTCAGCCAGAACATCACTGCCACAAGAATATAATCAGGAAGTCTCGTAAGGCTCGCAAAATTCATCCGGGGTGCCGATCAATAAATGTAACAGGAGAGAAACTACAAGCTGTGCATTTCCATGGAGGCTGAGATTCGGTGGGATGGATAGACGCTGCTGAGCATGACCTAATGGCGCTGGAAAAAAAAGCAACCACAGACCTCAGCATCTAAACAGTATGAATATTGAACCAGAGGTCCTTGAGTAATTGTCCTTTCTTCACTCCAGGGGTGAACAGGGTACATTAGACATTTACTAGCAGCAAAAGGCAGCGGCCATCTCATTA
>Ga0181612_126444_pt1 | contig 14387 bp, 11 predicted proteins | sample HoacroProtozoa21_FD_119630 | JGI IMG/M metagenome (GOLD analysis project Ga0181612, IMG submission 119630) | Hoatzin crop microbial communities from Cojedes, Venezuel. Combined Assembly of Gp0051906, Gp0051904, Gp0051908 | reverse complement strand
TTTTTTTTTTTTAAAAAAAAGAAGTTTTAATTTAATCTTAGATGGGATACTTGAGTAGGATTCTGCTGCAGAATGCTCCGCTCAGTGTGTAAGACAAATTAAGCTGCTGAGGTATGTTTTATACCTGCCCCACAGCCTCACCTCGTATGCTTTAAGTGTGGGTTTAGTCACTGCTCCCCGTTGAGGGCTGTTGGCTTGGATCACTCGCCAGAAATGTGGAGCGCTGTAGCTGGGACATGGGAAACGCACGGTTTCTGGTTTCATCAGTCCGTAGGGCTGAGTGGAAGCTGGTGTGCGAGGCTGGAGACTGTGCGAACCCGGGATGAAATGACACCTCTGCTCACAAAGCTCTCTCTAGAAGCAGCAAAACAGCAATCATAAAAACAATTCACAGCAGTACTCTGAGCATCACTAATCAAATGGTGCACTGGAAAAGACCCCTTGGACTTTGCGTGGCCTAGATCGCATTCTCTACCCCGCTGATGTTAAATATGTTTACAAATAAACAAACACTAACTTTTCCTCCTTACCTTTGTTCCAAATAACATCTAATAAGCATTAAATCGAAGCTTTATCATGGACTGTAAGTGAAAATTTTTCACTGAATTTTTTTATAAAGCACTGGGCCATGGAAGACCAATGTCGTGCTTGTCAGGGCAATCAAATAATTACCACAGTGCAAGTCCTCAGCAGTTACGCTGAAGTATCATCATGCTGGTTTTCCTGATGCGAGTGAGGCTGAGACCAGCCCTTAGACAGCCTTTAAAATTCAGCTGGATTCTGAAGTCGCGAGAAAAGCAGCAGAGACCGGTTCTTGTGGTTGTCATTTCGTTCTGCATGGCCGTCCCGAAGGCGCCGAGGCCTTTCTGCGCTCGTTGCGACGGGCTTGCAGGAGCAGGCGCCCGCGGGCAGCGTCTGCGGCACCGCGCGCTGCCCGCCGAGCGCGCCGGGTGGAAGTGCCAACCCGAGGGTGGAAGTTAAAATTGCCGACGCGTTTGCAAGCGCACTTTCCTCTGTGTTATCTCCAGAGAGCTGCTTGTGGCTGACCTTGCTCTGCGTTTTTACCCTTGTGCAACTTCGACTTGATCAACTCGGAGCAGCATGGGTGGGATTCTGAGGCTGTGGAAAAACTTGGTCTGGAGGGAAAAACATGGGTAGAGGGATAGCGACCAGAAGTACTGAGGTTATATTTTACTCCCACATAATCTCTATTTTCTATACAAATGTGCTTTTGGTGCACAGATTAAGAACAGTAAAAATATACCTTGTAATGATACTTTATTATAGAGAACGTTTCACAGTTCTATGTTGTGAAGCTCCGAGTTCCTTGTTGCGCTGTAGCGCTTTGAATTGAATTGAGATTTTGTGAGAAAATAGTGATGCAAGCACTGCTTCAGGTGGCAAAGGCAACGTGTTGAAAGGCAAATGCAGCAGTAGGTAGGTCGAGATCTGAGTGGCTTACATAGCTGTTACAGACATGTTCCCACCTCGTTTCTGCCGTGTACCAGACTTCCAGGTCATGTCTGGGGGGGGAATTATGTTAGTCATGAAATCTTGATTTTATGTTGAACAGAGGTTGGAGGATTTTTCCTAACATTCCCTGTTACGCTGGTGAGTGGCTGCGAGGTGTTAATACGGGGCTACCCGTTGGTTGCTCAGTGCTTCCACATGGAGCGTGCTCAAACCTTAATAAAACTTCTTACCTGACTGCCAGCCCTGCTGAATTACCTTTGGCTGTGGAAGACTGGTTTTCAGTCTCTCATGGTGGGTGGGAAGCTTGCTCTCTTCAGCACCTTGCCTTCCCGGGGCGTGCCACGCGTGCTTGGCAGCGCTCGGTACCGCGTCGGGGCTGCTTTTTGCTGGAGTTGCTCTCGGTACGTGCAGCCTAAGTGCTGGAGAGGGGCCGCGGTGCTGCATGGTGGGTCCTGTGCTTTCGGCCCCCTTGGGCCGTGCGATGGAGCTGTGGGCCTGGGGCACGTTGTGCTGTTGGCAGCTGGATGTGTGAGATCCCTGCACGTTTAACTCTTGCTGGCCCGTGCCTCCCTGCGGTGATGCGCTTGGTCAGCAGTTTTGTTGGTGAAAGCTGAATGTCATTAGCTCAAAGGGGGGAAAGGGGCATGGTTTTGGTGACTAAAATCGGCGGGGTCACTCAGAGCGGGTACTCTGAGCTTTGTCCGCAGCTGTACAAGCCTTCAGGCTGCTGCTGGATGTGGTCTCGAGCAGAAAAACTCCTCAGGGCGGTGTTGCAGAAATACGTCCTCGTTTGGACGGAGTGGGTTACGCATCCTCGTGGTCCTGAGAAGCTCATCTAGTTTGTCATTAGTGAAACAGAACATACTGCAATGCAAATGAGCGGAGTTGCATGACAAGTGGTCCCGCAGTCCTCGGTACTTGCTATTGATTGTGCAGCCTTAATTATTCATGCTATGCAAATGGCATTTCTCATCTTGCTCCTTCTTGTCTACATATTTTTGATACAAGACTTGCCTGCAAACAGTCTCGTTCTTTCAGCTGAGAGATGAGGGTTGTTTCTGGCAAAGCTCTTAACGTTCCTTTGTCGAGCGAGTGCTGGCTGAGCCGGGCAAGGCTCAGGAGCTCTGTCAAAATTAATCCGTCGCTTGCTGTAACTGCAGATGAAGAAAGGGGAGAGTTTGTGGAATATTATTTGATAAGAACAAAAGCTTTACAACAGTTTTCAGCTTTCCTTGTTTTCTGTACTGAAGCCCTTGTGGTCCTTGTTTTCTGGTCAGTTGTTTGGAATAGACATGTGGGAGTGTTCTTTTATTCATCCTGAATATTGTTTTGCATTTCAGGTATACTAAACCGCTAACCTTTGCAGACTGCATTAGTGATGAATTGCCGTTAGGATGGGAAGAAGCTTATGACCCTCAGGTTGGAGTTTATTACATAGACCACAACACCAGTAAGTGACACGTTATTGTATTTTATAGAGTGATTGTTCTGTGCCTGTCTTCAAATAAGCTGAACACGAAACCACAGAATTGTTAACAGCATGCTTTAGAGTAGATGAGATCTGCAGCTCATGAAATCAAAGCCTGTCCTTCATAGTATGAGTTACTTCCCTCTCCAAAGCAGGTATTTGAGACCTTTTGGGTTGCAGTCTTCAAATCGGCAGTCACGTTCAAGCTGATACCGTGGACACACCTCAGTAAGATTTGGCTCTGCCGAGGAGTCCGACTAGGTAGCAACGGTCTGGAGTTTGTTCTTAGCCTGGAATGTGTCCTTGTGGCGGGACCACTGGGAGCAGTGCAAAGGTCTTGTGTGGCTTCCCCTGGCAGGGATTAACCGAATGACTGCAGGAGGCCACGCTGCCTTTACCGGGGAGGAAACTCTCGGGTAGGCTCGGGGGTATCCCGAGAGCTCTGCAAGCTGGAAGAGAGTGAACTTCAGACTCGTGGCGTTCTCATGCTGTGTCCTCAAACTAAGCCACTGCCTGCTGGCTTCGTTAGATGGCTTGATAGACTAGAAGTGCTAAGCTTTATAAACTCATTTAAGAAAATACAGAACTTGATATATCATTACAGACCTTGTTAAGAAATGTGTATTGGGTTGTGGCAGAACAAATCCCCTGGAAAAGGTAAGAAACAAAATGAATCTGTGACTTTGGTTCTCTTTACAGAACAGCTTTGATTGCAGGCCAGAAGCTCACAGCAGAACCATGCCCAAGCCCTTATGGGGGTGCTTGTAACTCAGGCAAAGAGAAAAACTTTCGAAAGACAAAAGAAGTGCTTTGAAGGTGGTTGGGGTTTTTTTGAAATCTGCTTCTAGGACTTCAGCAATTTTTTTTTTCAGAAAATTACAATATCTTTCTTTAAATAAAAATGTAGAAGGCTGTTTGGTTTGGGTTTGGTTTTTTCTTCTTGGCTGTTTTCACACCCTTCCCTTTCTCAGAAAAGCCACATTTTCACCTGACCTGAGACTGCGCCTTCCAGGTTTTAGCAACTTCTCTTGGATATTAAAAACCAGAATGAAAAAAAAGTCTGTTTCCAAAAAGTGCTCACTACCCTCTGCAATACAGTGACTGAATGTCTCCAGATGTGAAGGTGACCCAAATGATTTTATTGAGCGCTTATGTCATCCCAGTATCACAGGGTTTACATATCTTTGGCTTTATCCCAGTTATTTTTCTGTGAGGCAGAGGATGTTGATTTTTCCTTTTACAGGAAGGGTTAGTGGGGAAGAAAGGGTGGACAAGCCTCCAGGATCCCACGAAAGAGATCTGCAGGGGAGAGGACTGGACAAACTTTGCTGGAGAAGGTGCTAAATTGCAAGGCCCGAGTCAGGGTCTCCTATAGGTCTGTCAGACCGTGTCTTGTGTCCCTTTCACTTCCCCAAGAAAGCACTCCGGAGAGTGAACGGTGAGGTTGCTTTTTGAAGACAGTCTGAATCGTAATGCTTTTTGCAGTCTCACTTGGGTCTGGGTTATTCCTGCGTTGACCACACTTAGGAAGAGGAGTAAGAGTTGAGTTTAGATGTCTTGTTAAGACTTTTTTACCACCTTCTGAATGATTCAATGTTTTCACGACTGTGTGCAGCCAGGAAGAGAGAAGAGCCTGAACAAGCTCTCCAGAGGAGTCAGAAATATGCCTGGGCTTCTCTTGACTTCTCTGGTGGTTGGAGGTTTGCTGTAGCAGGTGCTGGGATGGGGGAGCTGCCTGCCTGGGTGCTCCAGGCCTGGAGCAGCCCCAAGACAGGGTCACGCCACCTTCCAGTGACTCTGAAGGGCTTTGCTGGGTTAGGCAGCAGCGTTGGGTTGCAAGGTTCCTGCCAATTCAGCTTTACCTGTACAGTGCTTTTGGGGAAGCCGTTTGTTCCCTGTCCCTTCCCAGTGAAACATCTCTGGGGCTTGGTGGTTTTTCCCTTGGGTCAGTTCCCATCTCTGGTTTGTCAGGTAGTGATGTGGACTGCTGCAGTAGATGCAAGCCTCTGCAGGTGCCGTGGGAGCTGGCGTTGTCCCCAGGAGAAATAATATTCGGGCCACCTTCTGAAGTGAGCGTCAGGGTCACCTCCGACCACAGGAAAACCTTGGCTCCAGTAAAATGTTTCCAAGAGTCTTTTTCTTGTCTCCTCTGAACTTTCTCTTCAGCTTGAGATGTATTTTTATCTTCTCATTTCTGTTCCTCCACACTGGAGGAAGCTGAGTGCCTGTTGTCGCTGTGGCCCATCCTAGCCAAAACGGGGGCATTAACTTGCTCCGCCGGCATTTGCCTAACCGAGGATGGCTAGCTGTGGTCCTGCGGGGACACGGTTCAGGTACAGGAACATCACCTTGATCTGAAGCCTGCTGTGGGGCGTGGAAGCTTTCCAGACCTCCTGAGTGCTTCAGCTGGCAGAAACTGCAGCGTGTAGGTGTGACAAACCAAACATCATCTTCGTTGTGCGTTGAGTTGGCCCCAGGGTGAATGCGCAAAGGTCTCTTTGCAGGTCTGAGCCCGGTGTGGTCCGGGGCAGTTACCCCTGCCCTGTGCTACTCAAAGCGCCACGGGCTTCAAGGGTCTAGAGAGGTGGCTTCAAACCATGCTGAGACCTGCTCAGCAGTTGCTTTTAAAAAGTTTCACTTCTATGGGTTGCTGGAGCCTGCCAGGCTTCACCTAGAATTTCAGTTAAAAGGTTAAAAAGAAGAGAAACAAGATCATGACCCTATTTCTTACGCCAGCTCTAATCCAAATCATGATAAAGCAAACCATATCCACTTACCTTCAGCTAATCAGGAGGCTCATCTTTGTGGTTGATGTTGAAGTATATCCTCTGGAGAGTGTCCAAAACCTCCTTCCTCTCCAAGGTCTCTTGCAGATGCCCTGCGCAGAAAGGAACCGTCATCAGAGGGTGTGAAGGGGATGGAAGCATGTTGGTTCTTGCTGCACGCTTGAAGTGTTTCAGACTAATTATCAGAAATGAGCCCAAGGACAGACCTAAATTAAATTTAAAGCCAGGAGCCTTTAAAAAAAAGTGAGATGGAGAACACTTCTAACCACCTCTCTGAGGCAAAATAAATACAATTAAATTGAACTGGGAACCCAGAATATTCCTAATACAGTATTAATGCATAGCCCTGAGTGTCTCTCTCTGGGAGAACTTCTTTGGAATTTGATTTGCACAAAGAAGCAGTGATTTTCTTGCCAGGTGCTGATGCAAGCATAGTAAGACTACATTCTTGAAACATGAAACAATCAGATTTGTTTATGACAAGCTCAGCATCAAAAATTCACAAGACAACAAATGATGTAATAGCCTGCATTTGTGTAGTCCTTTTATCTGACTTTTGAATGTATTTTGCATTTCTCAGTAGCTGGGGCAGATCGAGAGCCCTTGGCCAACATTTTTGTAGATTGTTATTACATGTTTGCAAATCAAAGCTTGAAGCTGCAATCAAGGGGATACAGTTAGTGCTGCGATTACTGAAAAGGTTGAGGTGAATATTTAGAAAAATGGGAACAAAGCAGTTCGAGTACGTAAGCGCGTTGTCCATCCTCTCCACGAGCTGGCTTTGTCAGGTGCTGTGTGTGCTTGGGGCAGCGTCAGCGTTTCACCATCTGACGGAGGCGTTCAGGGTTGTAGATCTTCATGGTCTTCCTCCTGGTTGCGTATGATGGGGGGACTTCCCTGCAGCAGCTCCCACCACCCTCCTCGCGATCATAGGGAGAACGGGCTGCTAGCGTAGGGCTGAACTGCGAACACTGAAGCTTGAAGAAGCCGTAGGTACAGGTAGACTTATGAAGCAGTGTCCTGAATTAGACTTGGAGAGTTGAGGGTGTGTTGCCAGCATGCTCATTAAGCTTGAAATGAGTCGTGGTTGCTGGTACTCGTCCGTGCAGTCTGGTCCGGGGAAGCCGCGTGTCCGGGAATGTGGGAGCATCTCCGGGTAGCGCGCAGCAGGCTGTCCCCTCCTCGTTCGGCTGTGGAGCACAGGGAGTTACTGCTCCTGGCTGTGGGTAGTGGTTATCGGGAAAACGGGATTTGGGGGCAAGAACAGAGACAGGAGCCTGGGCTTTTCAGACTCTGACAGCTGATGTGCTGCTGTGTCCTCCTGGTTTTTCTTTTGCTCCCTCCGAGAGAGACCATAGTGCTGTCCGGGAGGGCCCCGGCACCTGCAGTTGGCACCAGTAGCTGCTTTTTCATCAGGTTATTTTGGGACAGTTTTCCAGCTCCAGGTTTAGCTTTAAAATTCCATCCACTGAAATGCTTCTGCCAGCAGGACTTATACAGGACTACTTCTTGAAATGCTGCTACAAACTATACTGTTGGTATCTTAAAAAGGGGGTTTTTTAATCATCTTTTGCAGCTTCTCTAAGTTTTGCTCTGTGACTTGAAATGCCGTGTGTTCTTTCGGGTCTTGAGATATTGTTAAAACAAGCCATGGCTGGAGCACGCTGTTAATTTTCTCCTCAGCATGATCGCGGACAGCTTGTGAACACAGCTGAGCGTCCATCCCTGGGGTGAAACCCTGCATTTCCAGTTCTGCTCCTAGGCTTATTGTCAGAGCGTTCCCTTCCCCACAGCCGGTGTACTCCAGCGTTAGTCTTGCGCCTGACTCGCCTAAGAGCTGCTCGTACCTTCCACCGTGGCAGCTTTTACTAAATATTTAAAGAGGCTCTTAAGATATGCAGATTAGATTCCTACTGATAGTTTCAAGCAGCTCCTTTTTATTAATTATTCATTATGTGGTAACCAGGCATCCTTATTCAAGCACTGTAGTTTAGGCAGTTTAGAGCACTTAGTCAACTGAGTATTGGAACCTGTTCCAAGCAAGAACATATAATAAATAGCCTTGAAAGAGAAATGAAAAATATTTTGGACACTTCTTCACAAAACCGAGACAAATACTGACAATAAATTTGCCTAATTAGTGTTAGGACTAGCTGCATGTCTGTGACCTTACGCCTTTTTCATTATTAGAAACCTGAAAAGCAATGTATTGATTGTCTTGGGGTCGTGGAGATGGAAGTGGTGTAGCTGTTCGTGACTGCGTTGCCTATGTTACCAAAAAATATTTCTCTTACACTCCGCCTCCTGTATTCTGCAGCGATCTACTGCTGTGCCTGCTTTCAGGGAAGATGTTTACTCCCCTCCTGAGATGCTGTTTGTGTAATGTCATTTGAGATGCGTCCATGAATGCGTTCTGTGATTTAATGAGCCTATATTTCTATTTACCTATGGAATCTGAGTGAGAAGGTTTTCTTTCCCCTTTTTAGTAAAATTCACTTGGCAGCCAAAGAGGCCGGGCAGAGTTGTAATTGCTTTCATGTTGTCAGATGCAGTATAACGCAGTCATGTGGCAACAATCTTTTCTGAAAGTTTTTTATCAGTGAAATAATAGAGATATTTTATTAGTAATGTTATAAAGCGGTTATAACTAAGTAGTCTAAGGGTTAATGTCAGTATCTCAAAGCTTGTGTCCACATACACTTGTTGGATCTTTTAAGAGGCAGCGCCAGGTTGGCTTCAGCAGCAGGGGAGTTGGAGAGTTGTACCATGATTTCATCATGAATTGTTCTATACGGTGATTCAGCGTGGCAGAGCTCATCAGAGTGCACTGTGGATCGGTGGTCACCTCCTAAGGAAAAAGGAAAATGTCCTTATTCCACTTTTTTATTCGGGGGCAGGGCAAGGGGCTATTTTAAAGTACTGCCATAGATGGTGGAGCTTCTCCAGGCAGCAATACAAACCTGCTTTCCGTTGATCTTGCCTCCTTCTGTTTTCTCTCCAAGAAACTACGCAGATAGAAGACCCTCGGGTGCAGTGGCGGCGGGAGCAGGAGCATATGCTGAAAGACTACCTTGTCCTGGCCCAGGAGGCGATTGCTGCGCAGAAGGAGATCTATCAAGTGAAACAGCAGAGGCTTGAATTGGCCCAGCAAGAATATCGGCAGCTGCACGATGTGTGGGAGCACAAACTGGGCTCTCAGACCAGCTGTGAGTAGTCCACGAACTCTTACCCGGTGACTTTCTCACTCGTGAACCCCCCGGGACAGTGAAATGCTTGAAGCCGCTCCTCTGATGGAGCGCTGGGGTGCGTCATGCCGCCTCGCTCCCCACCTTCGCTCCGTTTGTCTCAAAAGCAGTAGCTGCCTAGCACCTGCTTGCTGAAGGATGGTTGTTAGGAAGCACTGTTGTGGTTGGCTCCGTTGCTGGAGTCAGCGTGCACATTTTTGCGTTCAACAAACACGAAAAAAATGTGGTGGTTGGCTCAATGTGAAGAGATGAAGTTACATGGTCTTTTCCTTGATTCCCCTGTCCAAAATATAGAAACAGGGCAAGAAGGCTCATCTTGGAGAGCATTCCCAGGCCATTCCAGAGTTCAACGCCTCAGGTAGTTGAGTGACTCAGGGAGCTAAGGCTCTGTATTTTCTGCCACGTAAAAGCTGACATTGTGGATTATCCCTCCACATATGGAGAACATTGTTTTGTGCTACATGTTCTTTGTCACGCAGGAAACATCAGTACCTGTTACTTCAAGAGTTGGTGCAGAAATGTTTATAGAAGGCCAAATTTCCTCCTTATTGTTACTACTTAGGAGCTGGAAAAAGTCCAGAGAAGGATTTATTTCCTGCAAATCTTCCAGTATTTTTTTTCGTTGTAATCCCTAGTATTGCAGACTTTTGATGTTCTTGCTAGCCACAGCAGTGGACTGACCTCCCCCCGCTTCGCTCTTGCTGAGTTCTGTCTTACGGTGGTGAATTGCACTGGCTGATCCTGTGCCTGATGTTAAAAAGTATTTAAGTAGTTTTCTGTCAGCTGAAGGATTCTTATTTGACTAGGGTCCCGTCCATCGTCTCTGAAGTACAGTTTTGGTCTTTTCTTAAGAGCACTCCACCTAAGTACTGGTGTACCCGAGCTGTACGCTAAGAGCGCTGTGAACATGAATTACATTGGCGTGATGCGGTCTGTCTTTAAAAATACAACCGAACAAAGAACTAGAAATGCTTTCCCGTGTTTGATAGGGCATCAACTGATGGCTGCAAGGATCCAAAGATCTCCCTTGCCTACAGCTACCTCTAGCAGCATTGCACACTGGGGAGCTTCGGTACCTTCCGAAGCAGAAGGGTTTTAACCGCTGCTGAGAAGAGAATTCTGCTCTTAGTGGGACATTGATTTAATCCGGTGTGACACGTTGTGTGATTGGTCTTGTCCTCAAGGCCATGAGAAGGCTTGCATCGCATTTTTCAGTTTCTTCTCATTCTTTGCTTTTCTTTGCTTCTAAACATTCAGCGGATTGTTTACTCAATGAGGAAGTCTTAAAAAAAATAAATAAAGTAAACCTTTATGCGATGCCTGTCCCTTCAGTTCTGTTCAGTGCCTTTGGAAACGCAGGAAGCCACAGCGCTGAAGGGAGCGAGCGTGTTTGGGAGCCAGAGTTAAGTGTGTTAACCTGGAACAAATCGAGACTTTGGAGATGCAGGGCGTGCTCTGGCCTCTTCAGTACACACTTTTTGGGGAGTACTTGACTGCACTATTGCCTTTCCCTGCCTTTGAGGGGTGAGGAGAGATCTGGAAAATGGGTAAAAGGCCTACACCAGCCATGTGTGGAGATCTAGGTGTGATGGGAGGGCTTGGTTTGTGGTGGGGCTGGCAGAAGAGTAGGGAGGAAGGCAGAGCTGCTAAACTGGGTGTTGTGTTTCTTCTAGTGCTCTCTAGCTCGTCGTCAAGTTCCAAGTATGACCCGGAGATCCTCAAAGCGGAGATTGCTACTACAAAATCCAGGGTAAGTACTACGAACGGACCTTTGCTTGCCACGAGTAATCTTCAGATATTTCCCAACCTCGTGGCAAATACTAAAAGGAGATGCCAAGGCGGTTGAAAGACCTAATGTTGCCATCGTTAACCCAGGAGATAATTTATCAGAATTCTCAGACGTTGTCATCTTAGGAGTTTGAAACACTTTTTCCCCTTAGACTTTAGACTTCCTTGGGAGCCGGCAGTGCACGCTGCCGCACGGGTAGGCGGTGGGGTGTTGAGCTGCGTGCTGGCTCCTCGGCGTGCCGCCGCGCTGGAGAGCTGCGAGGTCTCTCCAGAGACTGGCAGCTGTTTTGTCCTGGGCTTAGTGCGGGTTGGTAGCCGCGGCAGCGTGCGCTCTCATGCAGAGCTCGGTTTGAGAAGAAGAAAGGACTAAAGTAAAGTAGGTCAGTCTGGCCTCCGTGGAGGAATATAAAACAGCAAGCTGTAGGGTCAGTGGATTTACAATACGCGTTGTCATCCTGCTGTGTTACTCCTGCAGCGGGGCCTTTTAGCGTGGTATCTTGGAGGACGGCTTCTGTCGCTGCAGCGTCACTCCCGTCCTGGTGCTTAACGGGCTTTTTTTTAATGACTGGGAAGGTTTTAAGCATCTCTGAGTAAAATCGACATGTGTTTCATTCCTGTCTCTTGAATTTTTCTCAGCTTTTCTGCTGATGAGGTTGGAACTTCCCTGGAGCCCCTTATTAAGTGGTGCAATACCTGGGCACTGGATAAAGCCCTAGCCAGTGACAGCGTCCTGGTGAGGATGCGGTCAGGGCTGTTAGCTGCTGTTGAGATGAACTGGTTGTCTGCAAACTGTTTCGAGTACTGTCTACGCTGAATAAGTGTTGGATTGAATGGGTGGTGCTGTACCTAAATATTCATCTAAAATATCATTCTAAAAATGTGACACCTTGCTGCAGGTTAATAAACTCAAGAGAGAAGTAGCTCACATGAAGCAAGAGCTCCAGTACAAAGAACATGGATTTCAAACACTGAAGAAGTAAGCTGGTTGTCAAGATTGTATTTTCAGTGTAGAACATCTCTGGCTCGTAATGCATCTCCCTCTACGTTTATAAATAGCTGCCGAAATAACGTAAGCTGAAATGTGTTGCTGCTGCTATCTTTAGGCATGTGCAGCTGAACACAGTACACCACCATGGGGGTAGTTCTCTCAAATCAGTGCCTGTATGTGATTGACCACATCAGAACTGACTTCATGGCAAAAAGATCTCGAACCAGGATCTCGTCAGTTAAATGGGATTCTGTTTTACTCGGTATTGCTCAATACAGATGACACAGTACAGCCAATTTGCTTAATTAGAAGAGCCATTGTTTTAGGGCACTGAGGAAAAATTGGGGTGGAGTGGAAGGGGAGGAGAGTTTCAGGTGCTTACCTTTGTGTGACTAGACATCTGGCATGTTTTAAGTAACGTCACTGGTTAATATCTGATTTATTATAAACATCAACTGCTGTAGAATTCCTTTGAGAAGAGGGCAGAGTGAGGCAGCTTGTAATTAGACTGTGCAAGCAAATACATCCGTGCATGGGAGGTCTGTGCCTGACTTTCAAAATCATGACTGAAAATCAGGTAATTCTCACAGATGGCTAAGCTGATCCTCTCTGGGTTAGAAACAGGGTCACTAGCAGCAATCTGCCCAAACGTACTGTTTTGGGGGGTTCGTGTGAATCTTTGTCCTCCCTAAGGAGTCAAAGAGACGGTATGGCTAAAATCAGAGTTCTGAAGCTCAATGTATTCCTGAGTGGAGTAACTTGGGCGATGATGAGGGGGAGTCTTTGTTCTTTGTTATACTTCGGAGTGTGTTTTTCTTAAAAATTATGTCAAGATGCATGCATCTGGAATGATTAAATTAACTGGACTCGATAAATGTTAGCTTACTGTATTTTATTTTTTAATTTCCATGCAGAATTGACATGAAAATGTCTGATACTCAAGGCGGCTACAAACTTGATGAGGCACAAGCCATTTTAAGTGAAATGAAAGCTCTCAAGAAGGCCATCACATCAGGGGAGAAGGAAAAACAAGACCTCATTCAGGTATTGGAACAGGATGACCTCCCAGTATTTTGTATTGCTATTTAAGTAATTTAAGTAGTTTGCATTTCAGACATGTAAATGAGATTTTTATTAACATAAAGTAGTTCGGTATTGTGGTTGGACTGCAGCCTTTTTGTTCTTCAGGTCCTGAAGAACAAAAATAAGAAGTGTAAAATACAGCACCTAAAATATAGGTGGTGAGCGCTTGCTTGCGGACGAGTGTTTGTCTCGGGTGTTGCTGGTGAAGGATGAACCAGCGGGGCTGTGCTGCTGCTGTCAAAGAGCAGACCTGGAGGAGCTGCGAAGACGCCGTGGCCTGCTGGGTGTCTCCTGGTCAGAGAGCCAGTCTGCCTGGGCCGGACGGGGTGCCGGGGGACGCTGCGGCGGGGGCAGTCCAGCTGCGTGTGCGGAGCCTGGGTGCGCGCGGTTAACGTGGTCGCATCTTAGTCGTGTCCTGCAGGCTAAAGCTATGTCGCTGCTGAGGTGCTTTGAGCAGAAGCGAGCTCACCTCATGACTGCTTATTGTTTTAGAGCTTAGCCAGGTTAAAAGACAGCTTTGTGAATGACAGAGGATCCCAGCCGGACCTGTGGGCCAGCAGCGTGTCCGCGGAAAGCTCCAGCCCTGCGCTGCCCCGGCAGTACCTGGACGTCAGCTCCCAGACGGACGTGTCGGGAAATGTGAGTAATGCGTGAGGAACCAAGTGCACGTGGAGACACTCCTCTGAACTCTGTGGAGTGCTGCCTTGGTACAGGTTTCCAGGCGTGGGCAAGGAGCTATGAAATGATGCCTTCTCCTGCTTTCAACTTCAGTGTGACCCTCGCTGTTGCGTGCAGTGTAAATGTGTCTCTAACAGCAACCTGCTGTTTCCCCATGCTGTCTGGATTAGAACAAACTCTCTGTAGCAGTGATGTGCTGCTGGACAAGAAACACTCAGCAGCTGCATCTGGGCTAAGCTCTAGTGAGGGCTCTTCCCTTAGCAGTGCCTTTGGCTTTTAGCATGTTACAAGTGAGAACGATGGCGTATGTGGAGATATTTTAATGCCATCGAACGTGCAGTACTCAAACCGTCAGTCCCACTTGTGCAACAAGTTTGTAACTGTCAGGTTGGTTCCTGCCTCAGCAAGGACTTGATCAGCACTGTGGGTACGTTGGGTGTCTCGCAGGACGCCACAGAAGCCTCTCCTGTGAACCTTGACTCAAACGTTTGCAGCCCCTTTCAGTCACGGCCACGCATGTGACGAAAGATCTGCAGATCTGGGTGTGCTGGGATGTCCCTTGTCTTGCAGGCTTTAGAACCAAAGCAAGATGTCATCCAAAGCAAAGCGCAGCACGGCACTTAATGATTGCAGGCATCGTTTAAGAAGAAAGATCACAAAGCTGTTTGTGCGTGCATGAAAGTAGAAGCCCGAGATAGATGCAGTAGATTTTATTTTTCTGATGAATTAGGCCAAAAAGAGCCTCTGAATCTTGTGGGGTTTTAAGTATTTGAAGAAATTGTAAGACGTTTAATCCAAGGCAATATTTTCCTATTCTGTGATTCGTTTCACTAGTAAATGAGTTTGACAAGTGCAAGTGTAACTTGTGACGTCATCAG
>Ga0181612_162640_pt1 | contig 14389 bp, 6 predicted proteins | sample HoacroProtozoa21_FD_119630 | JGI IMG/M metagenome (GOLD analysis project Ga0181612, IMG submission 119630) | Hoatzin crop microbial communities from Cojedes, Venezuel. Combined Assembly of Gp0051906, Gp0051904, Gp0051908 | reverse complement strand
CTCGCATGCCTGCTGCAGCTGTGTCCCATCCTCAGAGCTCCTTTTGATTTTATGCTTTTCCTCAATGGGTGGACACTGCTATGTTTTTCATATAAACCTTAATTTTCAGATGTAAACCTTAATTTTACTAATAATTCCACAGCATCTAATACTGATTCCAATTTCTCATTGGAAAACTCATTCTCATTTTGGATTGATAATTTACTGATTTTAATTTTAAAAGAATTGTACATCATATTTTTCTTGCAAACAAGAGAAAAGCCAAGTATTCCTTACTTTAGGTCTTAATTCCAGCTTTGTGTTGTGCAGGCTTCTCCCTCTGCCTCAGCAGTGTCATATCTTGCATTATGATTTCTCCCCAGCCTTTCTGTTTGGGGGTTTTGTTTTTAGCTTCATTTATGGAGGTGGACTTTTTTGAAGCACGCTGATGTATTTTATTTGAGATACATAAATATTCATGAATCTCTTAGATCATGTAGTCTGCATAATTCTCAGGTACTTTAAACATTGAAACAAGGCTTGAAATCTCACACATCTGTTTCAAATAGTAAGGCAACGTGATTGTTCTTGGCTGTATTGCTGCTACATAGCTGTGGGATAGCTAAGCTGGAGACTTGAGCTTTGTGTGTCTTGCATTGCGCTAAGGTCCATGATCATACACACAGCATTTGCTTGCAGAGTGCACATCCAGTTCTCCTAAGACTCTTGTCTCCTGAGTTCCTCTTCCAGCTCAGATTGACTGTCAGTTTTGGCTGAGGTTTTTCAAAGGAGACTAAAGTAGAGAGCTGCAATGAACGGGTAGACTTCATTAAAATATAATGGGAACGGGTTACCTGAATGTCTTATTACCCCTTTAAAAGTTTTAGCCTTTAGAGTTCCAGTGGACCATAACTGTCCTGCTATGACGTTAGAGAAGGCAGGAGAAAGCTAGTTGAAGGCTTTGAATGTGATGGAGAACAGAGAATGGGCTACTTAAATGGAGATGTAGAGAAAGTGGTATTAGGTAGTGTGTTTGTGATGACCCATTTTGCACTTGAAAGCTTGTAAATGTTTTTCTGAAGGGTATGTGGTGATTTCATTCTTATGCAAGAGAATAAATGTGTTAAAAGATTTATTCAGAATGTAGAAATGTTTGTTTCATAAATATGTCCGAGTTATATAACTGATGTAAGAAGTTTTGTCTTTTTTCCTCAGCTGTTTGTGTATTCAGTACCAAAGAGAGGCATAAACTGCAAATTATTTCAACAATCAAAGAGTCTTAATAATGAGGGAATGCTATTGAGGATGCGAGTTTTTAATGGAATTTCCTTCTACTGATTAACATCAGCTCAATATTGTGTGGGTATAGCTTTAGTAATCAGTTTTTAAACCAGGGGTTGATTTCCACTGGCATTCAGAGACATGGGACGTGAGATTGTCCGGATTTGAAATTTTAAAGCTAAGAGATTTTTTTGTATTTTCTAAAGTCCAGTATTATTGTTTTTGGTGGTGTTCTGTATACCTCCTGAGTTACATTCAAGGCAGTAGGGTGATAGGTGTGAGTGAGGGGTTTAGACGTTGCAGAACTGTCCAAGGCAACCTACTCATTTCTGAAAGGCAGGAAATGGCATGATTGTTAGCATTTACCCCTTTAACTTTCTGCTGCCTGCTCATGCCTATTTGTGAAGAGCAATTTAAATTTACATACTGGACAGTCTGGGATATCATTTATGTTATGTTTATTGGTTGGACAGTTGCATATTTTCAGTATAGCATTATTAGAAGTGGTGTTAGCTGACTGTTCTTGTACTTAATGCTGGAGAACAATTCCTATTCTCACAGCAGCTAGGAGCAGCAAGTATAGCAGACAAGATCCTGATTGCCATTAAAGTTCTATGACTTAAAAATTGTTCTTGGGATCATAAATGTTTTTGTGTCAAGGGAAGTTTAAAAGTTGAATGCCAATTTTCCTGTTCGTTTTAACTGCATTAATTTCCCTACTAAATGATAAATCTACTAGGTTACCTTTTAGTAGCTTTATTACAGTGGATAGAACTCTGCCACAGGTGTATCCGCCTGCTTGCTACTGAAGTCAGTCATAGCATCTTTACAGGGGCTAATTTAAGCTGAAAGAAGCATTTTAGGTGAGTGATTAAAATGAGCCTGAAAAAACACAACACTGTACAGCAACAGTCAATTGGAGTTTTCTTGGAGCCACCTCTGTACTGTATGCTCTGCATTCTTGTATACAAAAGCAAACAGTGAGCAGGATCAGGCCTGGAAAGTGAAAATTAGATTAATCAACTCACAAATTATAAAATAAGACCTCCTGGAATAATTTGTGGTAATAATTGAAGCAGGTAAATTATCTTGGGTAGGGGCTTTTTTTTTTTAACCTTCTACTGTACTGTTCATTTTAGGCTTATAAAATAAATTTTATTCATCTTGTATGAGCACCTAATGATCTGGATCTTTTCTCCTACTAATTTTAAACTATTTAAATGTGTTTATAGTTTGAAATATGTTACTTTTTTTAAAAGGAAGAAGCTACAAATGAATCTGCCCCTGGAATTAAAAGGAGTGTGCATGCTTTACATACATGGTGGGGCCAGAGCTTCAAAGCTATTTATTTTTCTTAAACTCAACTTCTGCCTTTGGAATGGTGCCAACTACACAATCCCAACTTTCACTAAGATACGCTCCTTCAGAGATGAATTAATTCTTACACCAGAGATTGAGAGCATCACCTTTGTATTGCTAGAAGCCCCAGCTCAGTTGGGATTTTAGCTCCTGGGTTTTTCATATAGAGCAAATTAAACTGCTGGAATAAAAATCTAAAGGTCATTGAGCAGCCAAGGCTTGCCTTTTTTTAACTAATACTGAGTTTTTAATCCAAGTACACGCATGCACACTGTCCACCCTCCCTGCTCCCCCAGAATTAGAGTGGTGGTTTATAAAGCCACCAACATCAAACTTGAGTCTACCAACTTTATCCTGTGGTGCAAGGAATGACCTTCCCATATCAAGAATACAAGGTGGACAGGAATAATGTTGTCTTGCATTTTGCTGGTTTTCGGTGTTATGCAACAAGTTGTTGCCACACTAGCCTGCTATTTTTCAAAGGAGCATGTTTTGTCAGCTGTTGAGTCATAGACTGTCTGTTGCCAGTCATTAGGAAATTTCTTGCACAAAGCTCAAAAATAACTTTGGGAATTTACCTCCTCTCCCTCTTTAACCTACAGATACGTTACAGAGATACAGATCTGTATATATAAAACATGAATACACTACTGAGGATTTGAACTTGGAATGGGACTCAAGAAAAAATATGGTGGTTTTCTACATTTTTTGGTTGGTGCCAGTGAGGAAAGTAAAAATGGTATACCCAGCACTTGGAGTCCCGTTCCTACTGTAATCCACTTGCTGCTATTTAGCTGTGATGTGACAGTGGATATTCTGCTCCCGGAGTGTTAGCTGTTAAAGTGGTGCAGCTATGGTCAGGAACCTGCTGGCTTTGTGTGTGTTTGCTTTCTGCTTTTCCCGGTGAGTTAATTGCTGGAGGAACTGAATTGGAACTGCTGATGGATGTATGAAAAAACGATGCAGGAGTGTCCAGGTTTACTGTTGCTGGCAAAGTGAAAGCTCCCCAGCTGTCTGGGTAGTTGTATGGATACACATTGCCAGTCTTCTGCGTCAGAATCACGGGAGAGGTCACAAGTTGGGAAGAGACAGACACTGCTACGTCTTTCTTCTCTTTGCAGTTTGTCAGGAAGGGAGAGCAGCTTTGTGAGTTTTAAACAAGAATAAAGAATCTGTATTACTTCACTGTTTCCCTCCTGGCCCTTCTCATGTTGTCTTTCTGGCCGATGTGGCCTCCTTACTTGACCTTTTTGTCCCTCAGCCACTGTAAGATTCCTGCTTCTGAAATATTTCTTGTATTTTTATAATGCTGTAATCAGAGGTTGATGAATCCCAGAATGCTTCGTGTATGAAATTCTTCTTTGCTTTTATTACCATCTGATCAATGCTAATGTTTTATGTTCCCCCGTCCCTCCTGCCCCTCAACGTCTTTAGCTTTTAATTCTCCTTACCAGCTGAGGCAGTTTAGATGCATGAAACCCCTAAAACAGCAGTGTTTGTAACTGGGTAGTGCAGCGACCCTGCTCTGTGGGTGCCCTCGGCGACGTGCCCAGTTAGCAGGCTGGCAGGAATATTTGTTGGGTTGCGAGAGACGAAGCCCGGCAGGCGGAATGGCTGAAGTGGAGTTGAGCCAAGGCAGTGGGGGCCCTTCCTCCCGGTCTGGGCAGCAGGGGGCAGTGTGAGCCCATAGCACCGCCAGCAGAGACATCCCAGCAAAAATCGGGGAAAAAAGGAAAAGAAAAAGTATTTATTTTTACTCAGTATTAGTCTTCTGACCTAATCAGTAAAAAAGTCATTATTCACACAACACTGGGCAATATGCACTGTAATTTTTAACAAATAATAGGAAACTGTTAATGTTTTCACAGGAAATACAGTTCTGTCTTGTGCAGCAATGGTCATTTATCACTGCACTTTGTGAAATCACTCATTTGTTCTAATTTGAATGTAAATGACTCTAAGGTTTTACAAATAAGGTGACAGACTCACATAAATGTAATTGCAGGGTTCATCTCTCTCTTTTTATATATCACTCATTAAGTTATGAATTAAATACATCGTATTAAACCAGGGGCATGTCCAATGATGATATTGTAATGGCAAATTACTCTATGCTATTAGAGGTGTATTTTTTATTCATGGACATTAATTTGTCATTAAGCGGCATTAGTTTAGCACTTTTATGTGGAAGACGTGACCTGAAAGAGGAGACTTGCAGCTCTAATATGAAAGAACAGGAATACAGGCGTCAGATACACAGAGCTTTTTTTTTTTTTTTTATCTCCTCTAAAGAAGCAGAGGGACATTTTACTTAAATTTGCCTTAATCTAAAGCAATTTGAGCTGTGTTAAGCCATTTTGGCAAAAGTATTTCTGAAACATGCAAATGCTTTGGTTATAAAGTATTTACCAATATGGGAAGAGCCAGAACGCTAACTACAAAATGGTGACTATAAATCATTTGTAACCTATGAACCTGAAGAGAACATTGGGCCTGAAGTGAATTACAGTCTGATTTTCTCTCAGAAGTGTCACTGTGGTAGAGTTAATTGTCCATCTTTTCTTTCCTCTGTACTGACGTAGCCAAGATAGAACTGGTTTTTTTTCTGCTTAATTATGAAACAAGTATCTTTTACCTCCTCTATACTTTGCATTTTTAAATGCGCTATTATTATTTTCCCAGGGGTCAATTTCAAGTTTGAAATGTTAAGCAGAATCTTTCTTAAGAAAATGAATGACAAAATGTATTTGATGGAATTTGAGAGGCAACTTGGCACTTGAAGCGTTAAACTGAGGAAAATAGTGAATGACTTGGTCTGTTCTGTCTTTGAAAGATACTAAAAATACCTTGTAGATTTTATTTTCATTTTACAGTCACTTTAATAGAGGAGAGTATCCTTTCAAAATTTTGTTTACTTAATGGTAGAGATGGACTGAAGTCATAAGGATCCAAGTCAATATATCTCCCAGTTTGGCAGTACTTGCCTTTTAGACTTTTCTTTAGACCATCTCTCGATAAAGGCAAAAAGTCTGAACTTGAGACAAAACTATGTCTTGATTCCCTGCCCCTCTGTTATGTGCTGTTTTTCTGATGCCTTAATTATTACAGTTTGATCCATCTCTCTGAAGTGCTCACACACACTCAACTAGTGTGTTGTGCTAGCTGAGAAGAAAGATTCGTAATGAAAATGACCTAAGCCCAAAGTGCACATAAGTATTTGAGAAATGGAAGTACCCTGAATTATCATCCATTTTTAACTACTGTTAAACACTATTTCAGTACTTAATAGAGAAACATTATTCACTGAACCGTTTCAGTTTCTAGGGGAGCACAAAGAAGGAAGCAAGTTCCATGTAAGGCTGTTGATGTTTTCCAGTAGATCTCTTAGCAGCAGTAAATGAAACAGCATTTTAGCACATCCCATCATTTACAGTGTTTAGGTTGCACAACTGCATCAGAGTAGAATTTGCCAGGGAACCAGTATCTTGCTTCAGAATTGTGGTGTAGACTAGTTCTATTTAAAACAAAAACTCCATTTCTGTTCAGGGTATTGAATAGGCCTTGAACCCAGAATGAATATAAATGTATACATGCTGTCTTACTGAATCTTCAGCCAATATGTAATCAGAGCTTTGAAAGTTATAAATTGTCCTCATTCATCTCACTAATTCTAAAAATTCAAGATACAAACCTAAAGATTAGTGGTATCAACAACTTTATTAGCCATCAATAGTGTCCTGCAAGTGTGTTATTCCAACCTGAAAAATGTTTGTAACTTTATTCACTTGTTTTCCTGTGTAATCTATACTAAACAGCTGTTTATTAATTTGGAGGAAGCTGCTGCTAAATTTCTCATCTGTTTCAACAGTCTTGCACAAATTTGTGATTTCTACCACAGAGTGTGTCTAGCTACATAGGTGGCATTGGATCCTGGATGGCTTAAACCAGGACTTTTATTTGCAGTTCAGCGGGAACTGAGCTGGTAACACATGGAATTGTCTCCGCAGTAGTTTTTATGGGAGCTGTTGTGTCCTCTGGATTAGAGGGATAGTGATATATCAGTTGGACTTGCCTCATAAACACTTTGACCTTTGGTGTGAAAATTTCCAAAGCCACACAAAGGAGGGTTTTTCTAAATTCTGCTTCAGTGTTTTCTCCTTGTTTACCATAAGCCACATCTGCTCTAATTATATATGCAAAAGGCCTTGAATTTCCATAGCATCTAAGGACACCTGTTTATGATAGGGAAAGTATTCTAGTAACCTCAGGTATGTTCAGCCTCCAAAACACATTGGGATTGGAATTTCCACTGACTTGAAATGGGATGTTGTGGATGTGGGGGGAGCTAGCGGGACTGGCCCACTGTCTTATACCAGGCCCAGAATCAGTGTTTCTATTTTGATTTCACCTTTCTCACAATATCTTTACTCATATTTGCAGCATGACAATCTTCACGGGAAACTGAAGTATGCAGGGGAGTATTTGTGTATAATGGTGATGTCAAGGACCCCCAGAGATTGATATTGAATGTTTACTGTAATTAAATACTTGAAAGTATTTGACTACCCTAGATACTGTTGTGAGCCTTACCTTGCATATGTGTTATAACCCAGTGGTAAAAAGTCCTAATCAACTTCTGGACTCGTAGCACCCTTCAACCATGGACCAAAAGTTGAACAGTGTAATAGAACTTCTTGAAAAGGAATAAAACAAGTAGTGAAAATGATCTGGGTGTGTAGCGAATATTTCAGGATGGAGGGAAACAAACGACCTTAGGTATGTGTATCCTTTAATAAGCTGTTGTTAGTGTTTTACTTTTAGGTGTGGTTGAAATCTTTAAAATTTGGGTGTTTTAGCAACATTTCTTATTAAAATTCATATTTGAAAAGGATTAATTTTTATAATGTTACCTGGAATAATCACTGACTAAAAACTTTTTCAGTAAACTCTAGTTAGTTTTTAAAAACAGTGACTGTTCTTATTATATTAGCTGAAGAAACAGATTCTTTTTGAAGTAACTGATCTATGTCCCTCCTCTAAATGCCCTTCCAATTTTCCGTTAAAGGGTATCTGGCTTCATTTTGATTGTGTTTAAAGGGGGATACAGAAGAGAGGCCCTTCATACAGTTCAGGATTTTGAGATACTGGCAACCATCTGTAGTTGTGAACACTTAGAAATTAGGCCTACAATGGTCTGTTCTGCTTTTAGAGGTGGTGTCTTCACCTGTCTTGAGGCCAGTGAGACTTTCATCATTTGGTTACGTGTCTTAAATATATGATGCATTGATTAAATATTTTTGTTTTCTGTTTCTATGGGAAAAAAGCCTCAGTGGTAGAGCAAGGAATTTTGACCATTAGCTGTCTGAGATTTGGTGTGTATGTGGGGTGTGTGTGTGATTATTTTTTATTCTTGTGAAGAACTGCTAGAAACTAAGTGAACAAAAGTCCGCATGATATTTGGAGGCTTGTGCCTTCCTGATGCTTAGGACCTTCAGCAGTATGAACATTCACATGTGTTAGTTTTGGGAGGACTTGTGACTTGTTTGGCATTACTGATGGTCAGATGTAGGTAATGTCAAACTGGACATTGTGTCAAGGTCCACTTTTTACATTTGGGCTTTGCCCTTCCTAGATTTTCTTTTTTTGAGAGACATTTATAATAATTTCTGACCAAGAGAGTGATAAGTGAATCCCTAGTCAATAATGCTTAAAATCCCCCTTGATCCTCACACATACCGAATTCTTTTTTTTTTCATTCAATGATGCTTCCAGAATTTTTTCCAATCTTTTATTTTTCTTCGCTTATGTGGGCTACTGCTATCCCTTTTTATCCTGTTTGCCTCCTGAAACCATTTCTGGTTATTAAGTAGTAAACCTGCTAATCGGCACAGCTCCTAGTCATGGGAAAGAGAGATGTTCTTTTCACTGCATAAATTTAGGGACAGAGTGTTGTGGAGGGTTTTATTTTACTGAGACATAATACTTAGACAAAACATGTTACAGACATTTTGCTGATATATTGAGCTGTATAAATAACTTTAAATTGTGTTAAAGTTGGGGATGGGATGGAGAAGAAAAGAATTATCTAACTACTAGAACTCTGGAGTGGGTTCCAGGCATGTGAAGTTCTGTTTTTTGTATCTTCTGCATCATGGGAAGTCTTTTAAATTTTTCTTTTGCCCCTCCTTTTTTTTTTTTTTTCCCAGTAAAATGAGACTTTTTCTTGGTTTAGTGCTGTGAGAAAAAAATTTCTTGGTAATTTTTGAGCTGAGGTCGAATATTGCAGGAGCATAGATATACCTGAACAAATAAGTTTTCCAAATAAAATGGAAGTGTTGCCTTTTTATCATTCACATACTTATAATCGGGTTGTTTTAACTACTGAGTACCCTCATATCTTTCTGCAGCTGCAACAAGTCTTTTGCTCTTCAGAGGAACATGAAACTACATACCCTCAGAGGTCAAAGTGCACAAATATTTCCTTCTTTACCTGTAGCAAATTAGCAGATTACTTGTTTTATTGCAGTCATTTTCTTTTTTTAATGCAGAGTTGCAAAATGTTTGTAGTCACACAAAGGCAATGCAAACAGTCCCGTACTTCCTAGTCCAGTGGCCAGGGTAACTTTGATCCTACCTTCATGAGCCAGAAACTGTTTGCTGAAATTTGGTCAGAGAACTTTTTGGCTTTCGTACATTCTCTCCATTTTATAAATAACTTTGCTCAAGATCAAATCCTCCAGGAGTCTTTGTTTAAAAAACTAAGTTGAGCACCTTAAATCTTGCAAGGTTGGTTTTCCAGCCTATAGTAGTTTCAGATCCTTAAAGTGTGGACTTCAGAACTGGGACCAATATTTGAGCAGTAGTCTTAAAAACACAATGTTGATGCAGTAAGAGGGATTGTTTCTTTTATTGGATAGTACTGGGTGTGCATTTAATGACATGAGCCTTTTTTTCTTTTGCCTTTTTTTTTTTTTTTCTGCAGCACTGTTCTTGGAACTGATGCTATTTCTGACAGCTTCTTAGTGGCTCCTGATGGCCTACAAGTGCTGTTCCAAATAGAGCCTGGTATATTTTTTGTATTGGCTATGTTACTGGTTCTCAGATACCGTTTTTTTTAATGTGATTTTTTTAACACTTTGCCAGGAAAGCTAGACAATACTTATATTCTGTCATTCTCATAATTTGTTACCCCACTGCTTTTGCAGAGTCTTCTTCTGACTCTGCAGGCAAAACTTGCCATTCTCTAGTTCAATTAAACTGTTAACAGTATTGGACCAAGAATTGATTCCTTGAGGACTTTGCTGGAAAAATTTACGCTGCTTTGTAACTTACCATTACTGACTTCATTTTGAGATTGTCATTGACCAATTCTTTGATCCATCTAAGATGCATCCTACTGAAAGTACGTAATATGTGAAATTTATGAAATATTATAATGCTCAACTTTCTCTAATAGTCCTTGTGTTAAATTTGTCCCATTTTGTTCTGCCAATATTTCTTGTAAACTTGGGAAAATGAGCTCTTTTGAGGTTTCCAAAACAGAAGTTCTCCAACTGCTGATGCCTTATTCCTTTCATACAAGTCAAATGTCAGTAGACAGCTGGGGTGATGTGATTCTTATGATGCATTAGGAACTACTGATTTAAAATTGGTGACTGATTCTGCTTTGTGTATCAAAGTTATACTCAGTATTGAGTTATTCTGCACTGGATTCAGCCTTTCTGTAGATGGAGTATCACATACTGCCTTAAAATTCTGAGAAAGTTTTGTTGCTTCGGCAAATATTTCTGAGATATGAATTTGGCTGTGTTAATTAACCCATCATTCCACACATCTTAGTTTGTTTCATTCTCTGGTGATATTAGATGTCCAGCTCACTACAGTTACCCTTTTCCATTCTCCATTTTTAGATGTGTTTATTAGCTTTGTAATCTGTAAGCATTTGGTGACAGGCTGTTACCTGGGATTCTGAAGCAGAGACAAGTTTTTAAGAAAAGTGGTCCCTCAAGGGAACCAAAAGAATAAATACTAGGGGAGGAGGGAGCAGGGAGAGAGAGAGTGTTGTTAAAACTAAAAGATAATGTTGGCACAGGAACAAATGCATATACGCTGTCTGAGTAAATTAAGCTGGAAATTAGGAGACAGAGTCTAAAATCAGCTGAGCCTTCTTGTAATAGGAGTTGGGAGCAAGAACAGAGGAAATTTTAAGATGGTTCTTTCTTAATTTATGGCAAAGATGATTTGATGAGCTTGTCCAGTACAGTAGGGAAATAGTTTTCCACTCCTGCATTCTCGTGGCCTTAAACAGGTGTTAGAGTCTCCAAAAGAATTGGAAGCAATACTGTTGTACAGTCCCATTTTTCTTTATTCTTCTTGTTGATGGTAATTTTCTTTTTTAACTGCTACTCCTATGAACTTTGGAGCCCTAAAGGACAAAACTGGCTCTTTCTGGATTTGTCAATTTTAGCAACAAAGAATAAGTGAACATTTACCATAAAATATTGCTGGTGGTTGATGGATTAGCCAAATAGTTTCCAGCTTTCCTTAAGCATTGTAGTAACTGAAGAGTTAGCAAAAATATAAAATAATGAATCATCTGTAAAGACTGTGTACCAGTGTTCTGTGATTTCTGCTGGAGTAAAGAATGCAGGATTATGTCATTCTTCAACATATTTGAAGAAAAGACAGGCTTTCATAATTGGCAAAAAACTGTAAACGTTAATAAATCTGATGAAATCCTCCCTTTGGGTTTCTGTTGTCTGAAATGGTATGAAAGGGCCAGGTCGAGGGTTAGATGATCTCCATGTTCTGTTTCATCCCTGAATTTTTATTTGTTATACTGATTGCTACAGTTATCTTGCCAGGAATATGTGGCAGGATGTGAAGCCAGGTGAGATCTGTGCCAGGTACAGTTGAAAAAACAAACAGGTTCCCACAGCAGCATCTGTTTGGCAGGGCAAAGCAGCTATTGAAAACTCAGCAGAACCTTACCTGTTGTTGTTCCAATGGTACCATGAAACTTTAACTGTGTAGTCTTAATGTTTCATTATTACATTTCTTTCCATGATACACATAATCATGTATACAATGTATGAAAGGTATGTATAATAAGGGTCACTTAAAATATTTAATTGGATTGCCATTTGAATATATTTGTACTGCTTAATAACTCAGATTAATCTATTTGAGATTCTACAAAACCATTTACTCTCTTTTAACAAGTCATCCTGTACTGTGCCTATAAATACATCTACATTCTGCACTGGTCTTGCAGTAAATGTAAGCACAGTTGTATACATTGCAAAATTCTGACCTAGCTGTGCCACTGTGACCAGGCTTCAGCAAAATGTCTTTTGTGCTTCAGCTGGTTGGATTTGGTGTTTAGCAGAGGAAAATTTCAAGTAAGATCTAAAATATAGTTTTTGAAGGATTTCTGCTTATGCTTAGTATGACATAGGTATGTCTGTTGCTGTGCGGTTGAGTACGTGTATGATCCGTTAGTTCTTAGGTAAATGTGTGAGGTTTTGCAGAATGAGAACCTTTGATAAACAAAGGAAGAGCTGGAAGCAACAGAATCGAATTTCTTTTCTCTTAAAATTGTGTTGATCCCTTTTGTTGTCTGGTAAGTATATTTTTATCACGACAACTTTTCATGTTGTTACTATCTCTTATCTATTTAGAGTCTGTCTTTGCTATGGTTTATGTCAAGGTTCTCTTCTGAGTGGTGCAGCTGGTTCATAGTATTTAACATAGCAGAGAACCTGGAGGACTTGAGGTCAAGATCTTGTTGTGCTAGGTGCTGCTTAAGGATTTTGAATGAACATATCCCTGTCCCAGAAACCTCACGCTTCCTTTTTGCTTTAAAGAGGCTGAATCCTATTTAGGAAAAAGGGAAGTCACCATGCAACTCTTCTCTGCTACCGCAGCAGGGCTAGTCATTTAATACCTTGATTTATAACAGTGTTGTAATCTAAATAGGAAGCAGGTGGAATTACAACTGGGTATGATACTTTGGATATTAATGGCTTGGCTTGGTAGCGGAATTCTAAAGCTGTATATACTTTTTCTGTCTTAATTATGCATTCATTAAAAGCTTTTATACCCAACAGAATAAAGTAAATATTGTTTGATCTCTGTAGTGTGCTCCCAGACTGTAGATTTGCACAGCAGGGTCTTGATAATCTGAATAAATTGTATTTCCCCAAGGAGTTTATCTTTCAAATAAGGTCATAAAGAAATGCATTCTTTCCCCTTAGTTCTCCTTGTGCTTTTTCTGCTATTTATAACACGGAGCAGAGGAATAGAGGTATATTGTAGTCTGCTGTGTACTTGGTTATGATTAACTCTAATTTATCAATCTGTTACATCATTTTCTGTGGCTTGTGCAACGCAATTATTCTTGAAAGTACAAATGAATAAAGATGGATTTGGAAGTAATTTAAATACAATGTTTATATCTGTTTTTCCTGTTTGACAATTTATCGTATCTCTATATTAAAATACACCTCTGTATTAAAGCATGGACAATATCAGACCATTTATTTTGAATATTTAATATTGTCATCTTTCAGATTGCTTGTTCAGAAAACTGATTTGCTTTTATGAGGGTTTTAAATGTCAGCTCATTGTTAAATTGGTTTGGCATCTAAAGGTTGATACTACTGAATCAGAAGACCAGTAGTGTAGAACAATGGATTCTCCTACTTCAGAGACAGGGGATGCAGGGGGATGTATAATAAGTAGCATGCACAGGGTCAGAGATAGTTTCCTCATTTTAGCCATAGACCCTGATAAATAATTTGACCAATTTACTAAATTGGTTTCAGTTGACTGTGAGATTTTAGAACTATTTCAGCTGCTAGTTGTAAGATCTGTACGTATAATCTTACAAATATTTCCTTAGTCTTGATTGTGTTTCAGCAGCGTAACATATCATATTAGAAGAGATAGGATCACTACCTTTCCCTAATTCTCTTCAGCTCTTAGTGACAGTTCTGCTTGTGTTCATATTTCATCTTTCAGTTCAAAAAAGATAAGTGGCATATATTTAAAAGTTTATAAAAACAAGATTAAAAGTTTCAATAACTTACATAAGCCTGTTCTGTATTGCATGTTTTTAAAGAACGTATGCTGCAATACAGTACCAGAAGCAAGTTGCACACAGCTTTTAAATTCTTGTAGCTGCTTTTTTAACACAAAATAATAAAATCTGTGGAAACAGAAACAGCCGGAACTCTTATTCGTCACCACACCTAAACTTCCTATTTAGTAACCTAATTAATTTTTAAATAAATTTTTTGTTTCAGTTAAGGGTTTAATTTGAGAATCTATTCAAATCAGACTGAGCTGACAGTGATTGCTTTGATACTTTCTGTTGGATTTTTTTAAAGCTAGAAGGTAAGGTGCATTTTTTTTTTTTGTAACTAACATGTATTGCATTTTAGTCTGATGCTTCTGATAGTCTTACTGCATATGAAGAGCTAGGTTATCTGATCTGTGGTATACATCATGCAATCTCAGTGTGACATTTTTGCCCTCTAGTATCATCAGACAGCCATGTCCAGTGCTGTATAATTTTGATTTGAATATTGGTATGACAGTCTGATAATTTTGATTTGTAAAAGCTAATGCACTACTTGCTTCTTTGACTGTGAAATACAAACAAAAATGAATGTTTCTGATTGCAGGCCAAGACCAATTTAATAAAATTTTCTTGCAATATTCATCAAGCAGTAAACCATAAGTCCAGCAGGTCAATAACACATTACGT
>Ga0181612_118669_pt1 | contig 14389 bp, 10 predicted proteins | sample HoacroProtozoa21_FD_119630 | JGI IMG/M metagenome (GOLD analysis project Ga0181612, IMG submission 119630) | Hoatzin crop microbial communities from Cojedes, Venezuel. Combined Assembly of Gp0051906, Gp0051904, Gp0051908 | reverse complement strand
TGTGGCTGCCCCCTCCCTGGCAGTGTTCAAGGCCAGGTTGGATGGAGCTCTGAGCACCCTGGTCTGGTGGAAGATGTCCCTTCTCATGGCAGGGGGTTGGAACCAGGTGATCTTTAAGGTCCCTTCCAACTCTTAACATTCTATGATTCTACGATTATAATTCCTGGCTTCACACACTAAATGTGCGCTATATGTGTTAGATACCACTGAAACAGTGCCACAAGACCTACAAATTTGCACAAAAGAAAGCAGAAGAGTTAGCAGAAAGGCCAAACACCTTGAAGTAGTAAGGGACACTTAGTAGAGAGCTGTAATTAAGAGTGGCACAGCTCTGGGTGGCTGCAGAGGTACACTCTGGTCCAAGTCTTTGCAAAAATGGCACGCTAATCAGCTGCTGAACATGCTCAAGGGAAACGGCAATCAGTGATGTTTATATCAAGATCTGAAGAGACTTCTTGGTGACCATGTAAGCATCTGACCATCCGTGCATGAGAAGGCAAGGTGGATCGATGAGTCTTCAGCTGTGACACCCCAGTCTCCTGGCATTGCCATTGCAGTAACTACCCTTCCCTGCATGGAAACCAATGCCTCTGCTCAGGGATGGGTGAGACGAGAACATCGGCAGTCTACGATACAGCCCGCTTTCCTAAGCCACAGCTGTATTTCCATGCAGCTTTCTTCTTTCAAAAGAGGAGGGAAACTATGGACATTTTTTCCAGGTTTTTGCAATGTCTCAATTTGTCCACAGTGTACGCACAGATCAATTCCAGAGAATGAAACCAATGTGAACTTGTAACATTGCTGCACTTTTAAACATCAAGAATAAAATCAACAAAAAATCTTAGCAGAAACCCAAATTTCTGTTTTGTTTTTTTTTTTTATTTTTATTGACATTTTCATGGGGGGAGTATTGATCGTATCTCAACTCTGGAGTTGAGGTCTTTGAAATACTTAGCTTTTACCTTGCAGTAAAAGTTGGAGAGATGGGCACAGATGATGCCCCACTTCCAAACACCTCTCTGGAAGCTCCAGTCCAAGTCCAGTTATCTGCCAGCATTGCTTTGTACAATACAATTTTCCACTTGATTCTCTCTCTGCTGTTTGCTTTACATGTCTGTTAATACATAAGCCTGTTCTTTTTTATCTTGCTTGTATTTTTGGTGGTTTTTTTCTTTCCCTGCTTAGTACTAAACTGCAGCACATGCATTGTGCTTTCAGCTGCCTGTGATCTGTCAGTGGGCCCAGGAGCTTAGCCTTAACGGTCTATGTAAATATTGCCTCAAAATTACAAATATTCAGAATGGCAGTAATATATGAGGCTTTTGTTAAAGCATCTTGTTTTATGGGCTTAAATACAGGCTGGGAAGCATGGAGATGTTGATGTGTTGTTTGTACAAGGGACACACACTCACGTGTACACAAAAGCCCAACATTGTACAAATAGCAGTTCAGGCCATAAATATCATGGCAAAATTGCTCCCAGATCAAAACAACCCCCAAAAGACACATGACTGAAATGAAATCAGACGGCATTACTTATGGGGCATGTACCCTTCTTTTTTTTTCACTCTGAAAGTGGGCGGAAAAGAAAACTCCGGTGCTGAGAAGCGTATTCTGGATCAACACATTTAGAAACAAAATGTACCTTTGTATCTAAAAATCTGAGCGTCATGAATATTTAACGTGGGGAGGAAAGAATGATTTTGTCAGTGTGTAAAGCAGTCCCAGAGAGGCTCGAATTCTGCCTAGTTTCTATTAGCTTTCCTTCTCTGTAAACAGACTGAGTCATTTGCTGCAGGAGAGGTGTGTGAGCACAGGGAGGGAAAGACACATGGATAAAAAGAAAAAACCCCAGTGCCTTGCGAATGCATAGAAATGGATTTCCTGTGCAAAGTGCTGCCTCCATCCTCATTTCTTGTGACGTATTGTTGGGTCTGTACAGTCAAATTTAGCTGCAGTTTTCAGCCCAACAATGTCACAAATTTGGAAGGTCTCCTACACTGCTAAAAAAAATTATGAAGGATGCCTGTAGTACCTCCTGACTAACCTCCCATAGAGCAAAACAGAGACCCAGAGCCACCCAAGGGGAAATCTGATATTGGTGAAAAAGAAAATGGAAAAGATATCGGCTCGTCCTCAGTTGGCTGAAACCGAACCTGTTTCCTGTCGAAAGACATTGTGGTTATTGGGGTGTGATGGGTTCCCCATGGACCATGTGAGCTACATGCACACCATAAAGGCTCCAAGATGCAAACGTAATGACAGGCAGGAGCTGACTCTGATCCAACATAGCAGGGACAGTCCAGGGGATCCAGTTTGGTGATCCTGGCATGGGGAAACCTCTGGACTCAGGCAATCATATCAGCATGTATTCATGTTGAAGACAGCAAGCCTTTAATTTAAGAATATCTCAAGGGTTTGTCTGTGTATCAGGGCACCAGTGACTTTAGCTTGTTGTTCTCCATTGCGTTTTTCTCTGTATTTGCTGAGATCGCTCTACATTTTGTATTCTGTAGTCCAGTCTTTGGACTGCAGCAGGGCTGGGGAGGTACAAAATTAAACCTGCCTGTGCCTCCTGAGCTGAGAGTGGGATAACGTCTAGGGGCACATGGAAAGGGAGATTAACCCTGGCAGAGGAGGGGGCTGCAGCTTTCCCATCCCCACCCTGCACGAGCACATCCCAGTGTGGGCAGGGGACAGCATGGGTTTGGTAGACACTGTGTTTAATAGCATTTTGCTCCTTCCATCTTTCCGTTACTCCAGTTTTCATATGAGAAGGGGCATAGTGCTCATATAGTCTGTCTGGACCAGTCCTGCTGTTTTGCAAATGGAGCTGGTTTGGCATCAGCAAGCAGCTGAGATTTTTATCTTTTCCTTCCTAAGTTACTTTTTTCCCTCCTGCCTTTACCATGCAGGTGCTTGGCGCAGCCATGAGTCAGAGCCTTTGAGATGGGCTGCTAGTACCAGGCTGCCATCCAGAGGGGAAAGATACGGTGCTGGGAGTACCAGGCACGTACTGCATGGGGAAGACATACAAAAGGGATAGCTCTGGTCAGGAAATCAGAGCAGGGCTTTACATCTAAGGTGAGAAGGGGTTTAAAAAGAGGTCAGATGTTTAAAGTAATTTTCAAGATCCTGGCGGCTTGAATCAAACCCTTGCTGCAGAATCTTTCCTGATGAAATTCCAGATCACAACCAGCAGCAAAATTTGCAAACGAGAAGAAATAATAATAATTTTTGTACGTAACACTTCTCACTGGAGGATTTCAAGCACCTCACTCTCTGAATCTTTACAGCTCTGCTTTCCCTGCTTCTGGACTAACAACTCCGCCTCCGGCCACAGGCTTGAGCCTTGCCATCTGTAGGACTCCAGACCTAAACCCAGACTGTGTCACTCGAGCTTTTGTGGGGCAGAGATGGCTGAAGCTGCAAATAGGACATAAAGCAGCTATTACCTGTTGTTTGAGGCAGGACCTGTCTGGTGTCTGCAAGGTGCACTTGATCCCCAAACTCTCAGACCGTGTTACGCAATTGCTATCGGTGAGTAAGATGAATACACTCCGACAGGACAGACACACCTATATGATCAATATCTGTTAGCTTTTTCCACCCATGAGTTGTGTGTACGTATGCATATATAGAGCTGGACATATCTCTGAACACATTCAGGACCTTCCCAGTGACTACATATAAATATGTCCCAGTGCACTTATTATATATAAATATAGAGACACTGTGCTGCTCCCAATATAAATTTTTGCCAGGTCTTCCTTTTGCAGTGTGATCAATAACAGTTCTAGTGCAGAAGGTGAGCAAAGTGCCTTGTTAAATTAATAATTGCACAGGAACCAAATCCGTTCTATTAAAATCTTTTAAAACCTTTACAAAATTTCCACTCTATGACCAGTTTTCCTGGGAGACCTATAATTATTGAGAGTGGAAAGAAAGGAGCATAACTAGCCTCTCTTACCAGCCGCCCAATAGACACTAAAATGGGGCTGCACCGAAAAGGTGGCCCCTGTGGAGTTTCTTGATTGAGACACAAACCTGTAGGTTTGCACTGTCCGTCTCCCGGCAGGGTTTATAATTAAAGCTGTGTTGCTGTTTATATTCCAGCAGCACCTGTAAGGCCCGCTGCACAGGGTGCTGTGCAAACAGAGAGACAGCAGGCTTGCTGCAAAGGATTTACAACCATAAGAGAAAAAGCGTGCTGAGGGGGGTGGCTGTGGAGAGGGGTCAGGAGGAGGAAGGACAGCGATTTTTCAAGGTTGTGTGTTAACACAAAACAGAAGTCAGGAGCCTTATGGCCACACAGCTGGCACTCTCTGCCAGGCCATACTGCCTCTCAAATTTGGTCTCCAAGAAACACACATGTGACTCGACCCAGGGACATCCATGTTATATTTGTGTGTGTGATCATACTGTGGGGCTGAAGTGATGCTTCCAGCTGCAGCTGAGGTTTCTGGTGTCCTATAAGGTCCCATCTGACTATAGGAATTCCCTAAGCCAAGCGTGTTTAGAATGGACTCTGATGCTGAAAACTCCGGTGCACCAAGTGCAGCTCCGAGGCTGGGGAAGGGCAGCTGCTCTGCACTGTGATGGTATGAGACGGAGGTCTTGCTCCTGGCCGGGACTCAAAGGTAAATCTGGGAGGTCTGCCTGTGTGGTTCATGCAAGCAAAGGACAGCACTAGAGGATGCTGACAGAGTCTGGGAGCACTGGAGAGGAGGAACCCAGCAGGCTGCGGGTAACAGATGGGCATCTTGTACAGCAAATCCCATCGCAGTGTGTGCAGTGAGGATCACTCCCAGTCAGAGCAGCCAGGAAAGCATGCCAGCGCCTTGTTCACCAGAGCGTCCTGCCTGCACTCAGTGGGAAAAGGCCAATCATCTTGTAAATGAGGTGCTGTCTTCTCTGGAGAGGCCATTGTTTCCGTGAGGCTTTTCGTTAGCTTTGGTGCCATCCATCTTAGGCAGCATTAGTAACATAGGGAAGAAAGGCAGGAAACAAGAAAGTTGGTAAGTCGTGGGCTGTGTTTGGTTAAACAGTGTCTCCAGGCTTCAAAACTAATGCATATGGAAGGGGGTGTTATGTAGGGACACTCAGCTTCCTTTCTCCGAGTTAATTAACCTCCTTCACCTCCGTGCTGTTATAGACACAAGCAGTTCTACTGCATATGTCAAGGGCATAATTAGCACAGACTGAGCAAACCACACACACAGAATGGAAGCATGCCTGCAAGATGGACAAAAGTGAAAGCCAGCCATCGGCAGGGTCTGTTAGCCATGGCACAGTTGACCAGGTATGGCAGGAGGAAATCTGAACTGCTGGAGGGAAAGATAAGGGCTGCCCCTTTTCCATTCCATCCATTTGCTGTGCACAGTTACAGGGCATGGATGGGAGGCTGCATCCACCAAAGGAAAGCAGACTCACTCTCTGTGGAGATGACCAGGGGTAGGGGCAGCTTAGTGATGGAGGAAAGTCTTCCTCAGTTCCTATTCATTGTACCCAGTGGACTCAGACCTCCAGCATTTCCAGGTTCTCGGTGCTCAGAGGACACAACCTTCCTCACTCATTCAGTTAGCATGATGACAGATCCTCAGGTGACCCTTCTTCATCATACAAGAGAAAGTCTCCACCCTCCCTGCCACCTCTGCAGCTCTGCCCAGCCCTGAGCTCCCAGTACCTCTGCAGCCAGCACTCCAGACCCTGTCTCCTCCCTGGTAACCCAGGTTCCATATTCCCATCTCTCAGGATGATGACATCTCTGCTGTCATGAAAATGACCCCACATTGGCAGGGAAGACTGAAGTGAAGTTCAATGATGTTTCACTGGTGGTGGGAAACTGCACTGCCTGAAGGCAGGTCTGCAAGGATCCCTGTGAAGGTGTCCACCATTGTTTACACAGCTCATTTCATAGGACCATTGTCCCTCACTCTTCAGTTTCACTGGATCCTTCCATGCCTGCTGATCAGCTCCATCCATGCTGGTTCCTCTCCTTCCTTCTGCTTCATTTATTAGGTTCTCCTGTTACATCTCACCTGTCATACAGATTGCAAGCAGCCTGGTGCAAACCTGCTCCATGGCCAAAGATCACCAATGCTACTGTCATGCAGAACCCTGTGAATGGAGGGTGTGAAAGGAGCAAAATAGAGAAGGCAAATGATTCCCTGTAGGGCCTCACCTCTTCTGCAGCTCACAGCCTCTGACATTGCTTCCTCCCTTCTCCCCAGAATCGCAAAACACACATGCAAAACATTCCCAATCTTTAAATGTTGCTGTTTTAGAGGAACATAGTGCTTGTTCCAGCTTCAGGCACTAAATCATCCCTCTCCCCTGGACGTGTGCTGAGGAAGTAAGGCCAGTGATGAATGGGGCTGTCCGTATTTACATTGGGAGCAGAACAGCTGTGTGAATCTCACTGTGCAATGAGTACTCTGTGCAAACTCGGCATCCCCCTTCCTTCCTCCCCCACTGCTTGCTGACAGTGACTGATTGTGCACTTTTGCAGAGTATTGCCCAGCAGCATGCATGACTCCCAGAACCTCCTGAGAGTGAGGAGGGAGGGAACCTAACCCTCAAGTCATCAGAGTTGCTGTATTTCTTTGGTGAGTCTTATTTCCTGTGATGACTTAGCAAACAAGCAGGCCACGGAAATAAAAGAGAAGCGCTGGTGAATTGAAAGTGAGAGAGGGGAGGAGAAAGGGTACTCTGGCTGTTTCTTGCAAGGAACTGCATCCAAGACATTGAGAACCTACCGCACTTATCATCCTTCAGACAAGTGCTCAAGGTAAATATTGATGCCAATATGCTCTGGGTAAGCAGATTGCAGTTCTCTGCGTAGAGCTCTTGGACTGTGGGGTTTAGAAGAGCTCATAATGTTGGCAAGACTTGAGCAATATGTGGACAACCAGTACAGGCTTCCCGCCCCTTTTCCCACTGTTTTGTGCCTGCCTTGATCTATGCTGGCTGCTACCTTTGCTTGGTGCCCCAATCTCAGCCCTAGGTAGAAGGAAATATTTTAATCTTCCACCAGATCTCTATGCAGTCCTACCACTGAACTTCGCCCCTTCCAAGCAGACTCCCATACTTGTGGATCTGCCCATTTTCCTCATTACCTGTATCCTTTGTAACCCAGCAGGAAAGTTTCCAGACATGACCATGATCTGTCAGGGGCTTCACTGCAATTAACACATCTCAGCAGAACGCTTTGCTTTCACCAAATCAGCATATTCTGAGAGGAACAATGTGAGAGTCCCATATGAGTCAGAACATTTCTGATCATCTCTCCATTATATTCCTTAGCTGATGGAGATGTGCTGGGTACAAGCAAGAGAATTATGGAGAAAGGAATAAGCTGTAGGCTTGTCTACATCCCACATACCTGGAGGTGAAACAAGAGGCTAAAGAAGGAAAGATGCTTAGATATGTCTCTGACACCTTCATCCATCATTTTATATAAAAAAACTTAAATTATAGCAGTAGGGTGGGCAGCTTCACTCCACAGAGAAGAAGAGTCCTGACAGAGTGTCTGAAGATGAAGAAAGGTGCTTGGCACTGTGGTGTGGAGAGGCCTCACTGTGTGAGGCTCTTACCTGCTCTAAGTAGACCTGGGTAAAGAGAAGAGGAATAATTACTGACTCCATTTGTATAGACTGCTTCTGTGGCAGACCAGAGGAAGGGTCACCTAGAGATCCCAAACTTGGCATAGGTTCCCCTGAGGTAGGGTTTAGCCCACAGCTACCATCCACACCTGGAGCTAGTCTGATCCAGCTCAGCACAAGCTGGGGATGGACTAAGATTCAGGGCTCTGCAGTCTGAAACACACCTCCCCACCATCACGGGCTGCGTTAATCGCTGAAGGGCAAAAAGAAAGAACTGCAAATGGAAAATGGCATTTTCAATCTGCTGGAGTGTCTGGGGAGGGGACACAAAAGTAGACTCGGGGAAAGCCAATAAGAAGAATGGCAGGGAGCTGGGAATGGTGCCTTGCCTTATTCCTATGCTGCTCCACTCCACAGTCAGATAAAGTGGTCCCTTCTCTCCAGCCTTCTCCTTTCTAGTCACACACTCAGTTGGTTAATTCTCTCCTCGTCGAGATCAGAGATTAGATAGAGCCTGGATTTATAGCTAGTGAAAATAAAAAGAGCTGCTCCTATCAAGGATTCAAATGATTAAATATCCCACCATAGAAATACTTTTAACTTCACTTACAGTACAATTTCACTTACACGCTGATGCAGTTGACAGCACTAACAAAAGCTGCTTGAGTAATATGGGGCCTGAAGAGAGAGAGAAAGCAGCTAGAGGAGAGCCTGAGAACAAGGGATAGGGACAGAAACGGAGAGCGAAAGGGAGGAATGGGATTAGATAGTGAGATGCAAAGAGAGGAAAGGAAAGGCAGGAAAAGGAAAGGAGAGGAGGAGGTTGGCTCTCTCTGCCTGCAGCATTAAAAGTACAAGAGCTAAACCAATTAAACAATGAAAGGAAAGCAAAGGATTAAATGAAGGGCTATGTAAAACAGCTCCTCTAATCCAGCTCATTTACCGCTCTTTATTCTCCATTTCCCTCTCATGTTGATCCTCAGATTCAACAACGCCAGACCCGTAGTGCCTCGCGCCTCGCACTTGCAGGGTCCTGCTGGCACTGTGGCATGCCACATTCACTCTTTTTCCACCCCTGCCCCTGCCTTATGCCGGCTGAGGAGGCGGCGGCAGCGGTGAGCGATCACAACACTGGGGATGCTCCTGGGCAGGTGAAAGAGCCTGTATCAAGCTTTGGTCGCACCCATGGTTAGACTGCTCTTGCTCTCCAGCCAAACTCACTTAAGGACAAGCTCAGCAATGCACTGAGAGCTTCTCTGTGAAATGGGACTGTCCTTCTCTGTCATCATTACTAGCAAATCAGAGGAGGGTTCCTGTCGGGGTGCTGCTGGAGAGCCCCATTATGGACAAAGCCTCTAGGCTACTGTGGTGATCCAAAGGACAAAGAGGAATTTTCAGGGCAGTTTCTGCTCCTTTCTTCTCTGTGGCTCCTCTTTTCCCTCATTGCCTTCCTTTTCACAGATTTACAAACACAGGACCTGTAAGGTCCAGAGTGGACACAGCCCCAGCGCGCACGGAAGGGTTGCACCTCTCACCCAATGCTCATCGCACCAGAGGCTGCAGAGAGCAGCAGGGGAAGGAGCCTTTCCACTTCCTGTGCCCCACATCCTCCATGCCCAGCCAATGCTGGGATCCATCACAGCTTCCCAAACCTGCTGTGTGGGTTGGGCAGTCCTGCAGAAACTGTGGCAGTCATGGGGAAAATGACTGGTGGCAAGAATGCAACATGAGATTGATGAGGACTAACATCACTCACCCACCTTCTCCTTTTCCCCTCTTTCTCCATTTGCCTGATGTCCAAGAATGATTGTTTCCTTTCTGGCTACTTCTTACAGTTTTGATCTTGGCCTCAGAGAGAGCAGAGAGATGGCAGACCGAGTCATTTGGGGAAGGACTTGAGCACTGGGTGAAAGCGTGGCTCCCTGGAGGAGGTTTTCTGTGCCTGGTCACTGTCTGCAGGGATGCTGTGCTATTTGGAAGTGACTTTTTTTTGCCTTCAGCACTCCAGAGCTACATATCATTTGAATTCACCCTCTCCTTCCCTTTCAGGAGACAGAAAGGCCCCAGCCGTACTTGAAATGAGACAGATGCTTATGGAATTGTGGTTTTAAAAGCATTTTTCAGTTGAGTTCTTTCCTTTGCTACACAGAGCAGTCCAATGTGAGCTGACTAATAAATGCATTATCTTTTTTTTTTTCCTTTCCTTGGAGGGTTTGATATGGCAGCTCCATAGATCAGGCTGGTCTCCAGGGATATTTCTGCCCTAAACAAAATGGAAATTGTCTGCCCCCTCACAAGCCCTCAGTGACTCATACAATAAAGAGAACCCATAAATATTTGGGTAATTACAGTCCGTTCACCTAAATTCCATAAGAGGCAGAGCACTTTCGCACTTCATGTCCTTAAACAGCTGCCGCGTGTTGCTGTTTGCTGCCTGTGTGTTGCCGTAAGCACCCAACTCCCCGTTGATTATCAGCTTCCAGGTAGTGTGCATTCAGCTCTTCATAAGTAGCTAGCAAAGGTTGGGAACATTTCACAGCAAAAGGATGAAAAGTTGTGGAATGAATACTAAGTTCGATACAGTGTTGCTTGATACACAGTACACACAGAGCCAGTACCTTTTGCCTAACGCCCCCTCATGGGTCACCAAGACAACACTGTAGTCACCTCCTTGACATGGAGCTCAGAGGACCCCTGCACCTGGAGCAAGCATTTGCTGAAATCTGCTGTAGCTAGACTCTCCAGGGCAGTGACAGTCCTAGAGATTAATGCATTGTATAATGTTATTATTACTCTGTTGTTGTTAATATTTTACTGCTTGTTGTCACCACTGGAGGAGGCAGATCCAGCTATGCATATATCTGATCTGGGTGGTCTACAGTCTTTTGTACATTCTCTGGAATCCTTACACCAGCCTCGTGTTATAGCTATTTGATGCTGCATATAATTACCAGAAAGAGGAAAGTGGAGAATATGTATTTTAAAAAGAGTGATTCAGTGAAGGTTTGGACTATGTTACTTCCTTCCCTCCCTCCCTGCCTCATCAGCTCAGGGTGAATTACAGGGTGTGCAAGAACACTTTTAAAAAACCCTCCTTGAAATTAGCATGTCTGGAGCAGCACTGTCTGCGTGCCGCAGCAGTCTGCCTTTTCTCAGTGGCTCATTGCTGCTCTTTGACGACCTCTTGCAGCGTTGCTGATGGCCACAGTGACAGGAGGGCCACAGGTTTCCTTTTGCCCAATCCAAGGCAGTCAAATAGACATGGAGTGGATTTGCATAAAGTGTCTTTCTCGCCTGACTTTCTGACAATCCTCCACTGTGAGAAAACCGGGCATCATCAGCTTGCTTGGACCACAGGCATCCGGCAAGCACGGAGGCCGCACTACCCCTGCCAGAGGGAGGGATGGACAGATCTACAGAAATACATTTGGTCTGGTCTACAGAGGGGAGCTCTCCAAGGAGCTGGTGAATGGCAACCGCAGCATGGGAAAGGAAAGCTGTTAAGCTAGAGGAACCCATCAAGGGCAGCCTCCTGCCTCCAGAGGTAACGGGGCCCAGCTACCTCCAGAGAAGGTCTGTGCAACCCTAGAGCCTGGTATCAGACCTTGTCAGTCACAAACTTTTTATTACAACCCGCTGCTTTAGCAAATGCTTAGTTTTATCTACTTTTCATCCCCCTCCCTCCCTTTTTCTCCTGCTACTTAAAATTTGTTTCTTTCCTTGCTATGGGTGACAGTGCTTCTAATCAGCACTTCCCTTGTCTAATTGCCTCATTGCAAGCTTCTCCCTGAACCTGTCAGACACAAACTCACACTTCTTGCCTTACTTGTCACAAGAAAAATTGTTCTTTTAAATGTGTCTGGGAGAGGCACAAGGACATTGAATACTCCAGGGAGAGAGAAGGATGGAGGAGCGACTGACTGTAGTTACCCATTACATGGTGTTTCTAAAAGCCCTCGCCCAACTTACCTGGAGATCCACAAACACAGAAAAAAAGAAAATTCTCTGTCTCAAAGACAGCACAGTCCAAAATATGTTGACACTGAAAAGTCCCTGCGGAAGATACACCTGCTGTGATTATAGCAGAGGACGAGTGGATTACTCGGTGAAACAAACCATCCATGGCAGAAGGGATTATTTTGCATGTTAGAGGAAGATTTGGGGACTTTAAATACTAATACCCCATTAAAGATTAATGTATCTGTTGCATAGAAACCTGCTTACTGACCTGTTCACTCTGTCTCAATCACATCAGATGCCCTAGTAGAGAAAGAAGTTTGCAGATTTTTGCTGTACCAGTGTTGCATTCATGTAAGAAATTTCTGTCCTGTTTGTAACTGAGCGGAGCTCTGAGTTTTACCTCCCACATTCAAGTCCTCTGTTATCCACCTAAATTAAATTATTTGAGAAGCGTGTTATGTTCACCCCTGGTGATAGCAGAGGAGTCTTTCAGGCCAAGGTATTTGTGGTTGTCATCTTATCTCCTGATAAGAAGATAACAGTGTTCTTCCATGCCACTGACACTTTAGCTTTAGTGTAGGTAGATTTGCCTATCAAAAGCTGGCAGAAAGATGGAGCGGGTTTAGATGTTTGTGTAGCTCAGAGTAGCTTCCCTTGGTAAGATAAAAGATGACCTTGGTCTCACCTCCACCTGCTTTGTCTCGGACTAAGCAGGTGACAAGACTGATGTCACAACTTCAGGTCTTGTCTGAAGTAATTTGGAGGGCTCTGACTTGATGGCGGTTGTATTATATTGGTGACGTGATGGTCTTGTCCTTTGCGTTTCACCCCCCAAGAGCAGATTCTCTCTGTGGCACAGGACAAGTCACTTCAGACTAGGGTCCCTCTCACTTCTGCAAGTATTAGTCAGGAAGAAAAGTTTTATTCGCAGTAAATAATATCTTTGTGCTTCTGTGCCTTGCCAACAAGTGAAGAGATCACAGCTGTTTCCTTTTCATTTTCCCTTCGTGTTTTTGAGGGAGATTTTCGAATGGGGCTCAAAGAGGGCCCCATGGCAGTGGTGTTGCAGAGCTTGCTCTTGGGAACATTGGCAGGAGAAAGTGTCCAGGAGCTGTTTGGTGGCTTACGTCTGGCGTTGCTCTGTCCTTGCTGGCTCGCTCTCAGGGCAGCTTTAAGAAGTTTCCCCAAGTCCTCCTCTACCTGCCCACGGTTTCATTACCTAGGATTGGTTGCAGAGCTGGGAGTGCTGGCTGCTGGGAGGCAAGCTGGCTACAGAGCAGCTGTGACCTCCCAGTGAGGCGAAAGTGCAGAGATATTAGCAGGGCACAATTAGAGGGCGGAGTGGAGAGGGGGGAGATTGACTGTGGGCCACTGCCAAGTATTTTACCTGTCAAAAAATTACTTTAACCTGCACATTTAGGCTGTAAAAACATTTCTTCAAGCAAGGAAAGATCTCCTGTTCACAAGGACAAAGCTAAGGCAGCATCTTCTGCTTGTGTCAGAAAATTAATTTAAAATAAAAAATGGGAAGAATTCAATGGCCGGCGAGAAGAAGAGAAAGAGAGTGAAAACCACGTCTGTGCATGGTCTTTAGTCCCTGCCCCTCATGCCTCTGCATTGCAATGCGGATAGGGTATAGCTCTTTTTTCTATGAGCAAAATGTAGGCATCTATGCCTTAAAGTCCAATTAAAAGCTCCCAAAGTTGATGGCAGTCTCAAAAGAGATGCCACCTTTAAATCACCTTCTGTACTGATTCACTGCTCCTCTCCATCTCACTGAAGAGCCGTCCTCAACCCCACGCACCCCGTGAGAGCCTCGCCACCACCGCGGAGGCTGCACTCCACCGTCCTCACTCCAGGTCACCTCCAGGACTGAGAGCTTCACCTAGCTCCTGCGCGGTTCCTCCAGATTTATGCAAAGTAAAACAGAACTACTTTTGGCCCTTTTTCTTACTAGGCCAATAATTCTTTTCCTACACTTTTCGAATGCCTTGTCGTCTGAATGTAGGATACAACTGACTCAACCGATGCATTTCATGTTGTTTGTGAATCATTAGGCCTCCCTTATGAGGGCTTGCATCACTCCATGCTCATCTTTATAATCCTACCCTAATTCTGGGCTTTGGCCAAATAGCATTCAGGCTCTACTTTTTTTCATTTACTTTCAGTTCTTCACGTGTTATTGAGTTATTCAGGCACTTGCCATTGGGATGAATTGGAAACACACAGTGGAAAATGCAGTTTCTCAAAGGAAAAATTTACATTTGCTGAAGTTTGTACGCTTATTTTAAAAATCAACATGCAATATACAATTTGCCCAGAATAAGACAGATTAAAAATAGAAACATGGATTAAATATTTCAATTTTCTAAATGTTTTCCTTGAAAACAATACAACAAAGTACCAAATGTGTTTTACTTATGACACACTAAACACTGACTTATAAAAATTTTAAGCTGGACACTTATTCTTCTTTAACAGCTAGGCTCTCTGGAGAAGAATTCCTCTTGTACTGTTGATTCATGGTGTATTAAGCTCATTACAGACGTCCAGGATATTTTTGGATATGCTTTCTAGAATTTTTTTATCCCTATTTTTGCAGCAAGCTGGCGATACTACAACTCCAGCAAGGAACGCGTCACTAAAGACAAAGAAGTTTCAATACTGAACTGATCCGAAAAATTTCAGGGAAAATCAGTAAATCAAACCAAAACATTTTGATTCACTGGGGTTTTTTGCTATTTTTCAAAATCGGAACTAATTGCAATGGAAATATCCCAAATAAAGTGTTCTTTCACTTTGGAGGAGGGTTTTTTAGGTTTGTT
>Ga0181612_136712_pt1 | contig 14390 bp, 17 predicted proteins | sample HoacroProtozoa21_FD_119630 | JGI IMG/M metagenome (GOLD analysis project Ga0181612, IMG submission 119630) | Hoatzin crop microbial communities from Cojedes, Venezuel. Combined Assembly of Gp0051906, Gp0051904, Gp0051908 | reverse complement strand
TTCCAGCCCTGCCTGGACACGGTGCTGTGCAGCCTGCTCTGGGTGACCCTGCTTGGGCAGGGGGTTGGACTAGATGACCCACAGAGGTCCCTTCCAACTCCTACCATTCTGTGATTCTGTGACAATCGCTCTCTTCAATTTTATTTGGGGGATCATAAAGAAGATCCATCTTCAGAAATTCAGAATCAGATCAGATCCTTCAGAAATCTGGCCAGATCCTTCCAGAAGTTCCAGCCAGGCCTAAAGGAAAAAACAGGTGACAGTGAGAGTGGCTAAACATTGTGTCCAGAGGGGCTGTGGAACCAGGCAGCGCCCTGCAACACCTTGTCTACATAAGGTGGCCCTGCTTTGAACAGCAGGGCAGAGAACAGACTTCCACAGGCTCCTTCAAACTGAAATCAGCCACTGATAATCACAGATGAGCACTGCTGTGCATTCCCCAGCACCGAGACTCGTCTCCACACAGACAGGCGGCTTCTTGCAGCGACTGCTGCTTTCAGGTTCCAAGCACCTTCCGGGCGAAGAACACCCAAGATCTCATCTACCCAGAATACAGGACGGTCCTGATCATGCTCAACAATACTACACAGAGATCCAAACACGCTTCCTGCATTGGGATTCCTTCCAGATTTCTGTCAGGCAGCCCCTGAGGGAAGTCATTCGTCTTTGCCAGATGAAGTCATCATGTCTCCAAAATCTGCTCGTACTGCCACAGATGAGAGGAGGTCTACAGCAGGGGTAAAGAACTAGCTCTGCTTTCAAAGTCAGATCTAAAGAGAGAGTATTTTCAAAAAATATTACACGAGAGGTTGAGACAATTTTTTAAACACAGCGTTGGACATCCTTCATACAACCTTCACCCAACTCACAGAGCCACAGAACAGATAAACTGTCTGCTGGCAACGGCTCTGCATCGCAGGGCACATGACACTTCCTACTGCAGAGATGAAAGCCTCTGCACACAACATTTCACTTCAGTGAATCTGACATGATCTTTACCAGATTCCACTTCAGTAGCTGACCAGAACATGGATATTAATATTTCTTGGCTGAAGAAGGCACAAGCCCAGACAGAAACTGAGGTTTAATGGAGAAGGTGTAACACCCTGCAACAGCATTGCTCCTAACTGCCCAAGTGAACCACGCAGTCCCCCAGACGCTCCCGGACACGGGGGGATTTGGCAAAGAGGCACCACCACCACGACACATCTGCAGGACGGCCAAGCTCAGCACTGACACTGCCTCACATCACCCACCAGCACTCCAACGCAGCCACTTCAGTGCTGTCCCGAAAAATCAGCTTCTACCGTCTGATTAGCCACCGCTGCCGTGCCTGCAGACCGGCATCAGCAAAGGGACCCCATCCGTCCCTCTGCTCCTGCTGGTGCAGATTTCAGACAAATCTCCCAGGAGGGAAGGCAGCCTGAGGCTGTGTGGGTACCAGTCAGCCAGTGCCACTGCTCTTTGGGGTCACAGATCGGTTCATGGTCTTGTTTGGCAGTGTAGGCTTAGCCTGACACTTTGGGGACTTTCCCAGTGGGAAGATCAGAACTTTTTATTTTAATCCACAATTAACTAATTTTCCTCAACTACATCCTGTAACAACTCCACGTATGCTGATACACAAAATCAGGGTGCATTCACCCGCAATAATAGTTCTCCATGTCATTCACAGAAAATAAAAATACAATCCTTAATAAATAGACTAAGGTAACTTCACCCTATTTGCTTTTTAAGATATAATTTTCTTCTCCTTCACTTCAGTGTGAAGTCTGTCCTGAGGCTCTGTGCTTCTCCCTGAAATCCCTTTCTCACCGTTGCTGCAGAGGTGTCTTCTGAATTCCAGCCCAGCCCTGGCCCCAGAGTTGCTGAATATTATTCATCCCAGGGATCAGCAAAGGACCAAGGGCTTGTTCTGAATACATAAGCCACACAGTTTTGATATGCTTCCAGATTTCTCACACCTCTTGGTCCCACGATGGCAGGCTGGAGATATTTTCTGGGAGCAGTCCAGCACTTGGCAAGACTGAAGATGAATGAGGATGGGGAAATTGGCCAAGCTCTTTCAGAGCACAAAGTAGTATGTTACTTATCACAGTAGATGCTTTGTCTAAGTCCAGTAACACAGTGCATTGAAGACAAACTGGCAACCCTTATCTTCCTGGTGTATTTTGAAGCAGCATTTATCTGTCTGCCTTTTGTCATTATGTCACACACACACACGAACAAAGTGTCACTGTGGCAAATGGCAAATTGCACTCTCCAGTTTCAGAACGTGAGGGCTCCCATCACATACAGCACGTCAGGTGACCTGCACGGTCGCTGAGGTTCGCTGAGCCTGGTCCTCATACGACCCAACATAACTCCTCTGGTCTCTCAAGCCTAAGAAAGTTTGTACAATTGCCAAGCACCTTCATAAACTTTCCACAAAAGTCACCATTACACAACTCTGTTTTAGTTTGTACCTTGGAGCGTGGAAGCCCGCACAAGGGAAATGCGACTTTCTGCTAAGCTGTGAGGCTGCCTGAAGTATGAACTATCAAACGTGAGTATTGCAAAATCCAACTTAGCAGAAGTGTACGACATCCACTTGCACTGCAAGATCTGTCTGCAGGAACTCCACTCCAGCTACAGAAGCACAGCAAGGGAGCGCAGCGCCAGCCGCACGCTGCCAGAGCTCGACAGCACTGCGGGGACAGGACCAGAGAACGCAAGCTCTGCTTCACTCCAGGCCCGCGGGCGCGGCAGACGTGTACAGAGGAAGAGCCTGCAGGAGTGAAACCACTGGCGCTGTGTCCCCGGCTGCTGCTCAATGAACTCGCAGCATTACACTTAGTCAGTTTGTCAGGATGTACATGAGCTGAAGCCACCACGACGCCCTCCCCTTTGTTTCGGACAGCCCTAATATTAACCCTAACGAGCTAAACCAGTATACCAGTTAACCCAACCAATCACCCAATTAAATGTTCCCATACCCAGTCACATACATAATGAGAATTCATAAGCTCCATCTTCCTTTCCAGAAAGGCGTGGAATTCCAGCACATTTACTCCCCGGTAGGGCGTGAGGATTTACTGCTCGGGTCCGGCCCGTGTCAGCTCCACACAGCCGATGCAGAATTTTCAGGAGGAAGGAGCTGCAGGTGGGAGAAGAGCCTCAGAAACCTCCTTCTCCTTCTCCCCCCTATTCCATTCTCCCTGCTCAGGTCAAATTCCAAGTCATGAGGCCGAGCAACAAGGCAGAAGTCTCCTGTTACTTGGTCCTGGCTCCGGATTATTTTAACAGCTTTCTGTAAGGGTCCTCCTATACCAGGATGCATCGTTACTCTGCCCGCACTTACTCCTGGTGTATGGCAATTCCCCTTAGATCGGCACCTTCCTTGGGGAAATAGCTGCGTGAAAGACTGGTCATCAAAGAGCTCCAGGTTCTCACCTGTATCACTACCTTAATTAAAAGGCCTGTAAGCTCTGAAGTGGAATTAACTTCAAATCTCCTGTGCTCGTTGCCAAAGAACAGAAGCAGCAAGCTAATTTCTTTGCTTTCTTTTTAACCCAGCCCTGAGCTCCACTGACATCAGGCTTCTAAGGTCTCATCACTGCTGCTGCTTCACTTCTCAGCAGGTTTGCGAGAGCTCATGGCCTGCCTCTGAGAGGCCTCCTCCACGCTGGAACCGCTCCGCCATGCTCACTGCGGGCTGCTTCACTCGTCCTCCAGAGCCTCGCTGGGCCTTCTCTTCACACCCCGCGCTCTCCCCGGCTCTGCTCAGCTGATGGATCTGTTCCAGCTCAGGCTCGCTTCAGAACAGTCAGGAACTTGGTTTTAGGTTCTTTTCTCTCGAAGAACATGCTAATGTGGCAATTCCCAGTAGGGGACATTTTTCTATTTACTAAAGTCTTCAAAGAGAATAAGCAAAAATCCTGACGATGGAAATACTTGCTCAGGAGCACTAACTCTTCCCATCATTAGTCTACGAAAAATAGGTGCCCACAGGAAAAACATGGGTTACCTCTCATTTCTGTTTCACCACGCACTAACCTCACCTGGCTCACCGCCCACACCATACCGAGTATCTTCGCAGCATCGTTACCAGCAGCAAAGCTTGGCAGTAGGTTTTTCTCCCCTTTAATCTCTTTCGGTACATTTAAACTCCTGGTGTTTTTTGCTCTGAAGGAGAAATGCTTGAGAGGGTTGACTGAATGAACTCTGAAATTCACACCCTGGCAAATTGGACTGATTTCCTAAATCCATAATTACAACATTCCTCAGAGATATGCATTCTTTCAGAGCGAACAAGGGAAGATTAGTTTCCTGTCTCTTCCCATTTACATGACTTCTCTGTCAAGAGGAACTTTTTTTGTTTCTAAACAATCCTCTGTTTATGCGGTTCTCTTCTTGGCAGGGGACTGGTGAATTAATCTCGCCTAAAAGTATAACACAGCCAAACTATCAATTGCAAATAGCCCGACCATCTTTGTGCAAAGCAGCTGATTTGCACAGGCCTTTAGAATCCAATATCCATCTGTGCAAGCACTCAGCCAGGTACCGATCGATTACAGGGGTTTTAAATAATCTGGGATGATTATTGAATGACCGGACAGTTTTACCGCTGACTGGATAAGAAGGTGAGAGTGGATCTGTGCATGGGTGTGAATACGCACAAGGCTTAAGACTTGACTAAAACTGCGCAAATGTAGCTCCCTGCATCCGCACGTCCCCGAGCACGCAGAAACTACCACAGGGCAAGAGCATCGTGTTGCCTCACACACAGAGCTGCAAACACATGCAAGCAGAATGTGTGTGGAGCCCTGTGGGCAACCTATTTGCTTCCCACTTTTAAAAAAGAAGGGAACACCTCCCCTCCTTCTGTGCTAGCAGGAAAGTTGTGTCTCCGGTCCTCCTCTTTGCCTTTCCCTGTTTCTGCTGGAGAGGCCAGTGTCAGTGCTCTTGACAGGGTTCCCTTTGTCTTAGAGCAAGAGTAACATGAGGATTTGCTTGTCTTAAGCGAGGCTGTCCCCATTTTCCCTTTGTGGTACACAATCCTATAGCTGATGCAATTTGGAGTCAGTAACAGGTATCCTGGCAACTACTATATCAGACGCCTGCTCTAGCTTTTCAGGAGCGTGGATGTCCCAAACATTCCTATAAAGTTTTGAATGATAGTCCTTCCTATATTGTTTCCTACTCCTAAGATGCTTCTCCCGTTTGGCTGAATTAAACACAGCACCAGGGCACATCAGTTTGGCCTAACCGCTTGCTGACGCTCTTAACTCTTTAATCTAATACTGACCTCTCAACCTACAGCCATAAGCCAATTAGCCTCTTTTTATACCATACCAAATCTCTTTCTGATGAAGTTGTACTTTCGAACAAATGCATGCTAGTGACAGAAATGTAATTATGCTGCTTAGGAGCAAGCCAGCCCTGTCTGGCTGCAGGGGGTTTAAGGTCAGAAAACATCTCTAACACACCAAAACCCTTTAAAGGAGATTTTTTTTTTCCCCAGTGTGTTCTCTCCAGTTTCCTTTCTTCACTCTCCAACACTTAATACATCTGCACATAAAGGCTGTTTGGCCACAACTTTTAAAACTGAGGTCCTGAGCTTTCAAAGGAATTACTTGCCAATACCTCACTGAGGCAGAAGACAGATGCCCAGCTCCCATAAGCTTCTGCTGAATCCCCAGAGCTTGGCCTTGCAGCTCCACGCTTCAGTAAATGTGAGCTGATTTTCCAAAGCCATTGAGCAAACACACCTTCCATCACTCCAGAGAAATTTTTGGCTGATGTTTTGAAATGTGTTTGACATTTTTGACAATTTGGTAGATAGCCTGGAAAACAATGGCAGTTTTTCTTAGCTTCTTTGTACCTACCGTAAAATTCCATCAGAACTCGTTCGTACGTTTGTATTTAAGCAGAACTGATTTAACTAGGAACGGCTGGATTTGTTATAAATATAACTACCATAATTATCATTAGGGACACCAGCCCCCCACGTCTTATAGAAAATAGCCCTCTCTAAGCCGTGCAGGAGGTACATGCATTTAACTGCATATATCATCCTTTGATAGACTTTCTTTAGATAGTAAGGCACGGAACACACTGCACGTTTGGCTTTTCCCATGTATTTTTCCCACAACAGCTGTGGGTTGGTTAAATGAGAAGTTCCCATTTCTTTTAGACCAACAGTGCTAACTTCATTAGTACAGATGCATATTTTACTGCTCTCTATCCCGTAAGCAGAATGTAACTGAAGAATTACATTATGCTTTTCCTGAGACAGTCACAGATGTGCCTGTTTTCTGCATCAGCCCTACCAGTAAGTCCTTTTGCTTTGCAACTCTGATGTTATTTCAGCTATCAATAAATATATGACACCATTTCAAAACTGAACTGAAAAATAGAAGGAATTCTATACTTTGCCTGCTACTTTTATTGTCCATTTTTTCCATGGTTTAATATTCCCTTAGGTACAATATACTTTCACATCATGTTGTGGCTGTATGCTCTCCCCAGAGAGCTCCAACAAGAATAGTAAATCTAAAGAAAAAGGCACGGGGCAAAAGCAGAGGGATTGCCAAAACACTCCCACCAGCACGGAGCTTCTGGTCCGTCCCTGAAGAGGGGCCAAAACGCAGGAAAGGGAATGAAAGGAGCAATGGGAGCAACCAGTGGACCCTGGGGGCAGCAAGACTGCCAGTTCTCAACTGATACAAAGCAATTCCCTCAATCTTGGCTTCACAAGACAGATACCAGGTCTTAAACCTGTCACCAGCCCAGGTCTAAACACCATCTATTTTGCAAAGGAGAAATGGAAAAGAAAAAAAAAAAATCTTGTCTGTCTTAAACAGCAGCTGTTAGGAAGCTGCTTAAAGATGTGGAAAGACAAATGCAATTCTCTCGCAGAGAGCTTAGCAGGCAAAAGGCAGGCAAAACAGAGACAACGAGCAGCTCCCGCATATTTATAGACGCCCCCGAGCGCGGAGCCACCTGGGCTGAGGGGGGAGAGCTCCTGCGCTCAAACACCCCGTCGCAGCAACACCTACAGAACCATGAACATTTATTTCAGCTGATGATTCCTCCCTGAGACTTTTAAGGCCAGAAGGAACAAAACCAATCACCCACTGGTTCTCGTTTCCTGCTGAACAAGAGGCCATGAATACTAGCAAGGGACTCCACACCACGGCTGGTTGAACTAGTTTTGGTTTCTACCTTCCAGGAAAGCAGCCAGTTTAGATTCGACATCTGAGTGACGAAATCCATTCTATCCCTGAATAAACAGTTCATTCAAACACAGAGCGAAAGGTAATTTGACATGCAGACTTATACAGAAAGACAAGTCGTTTATTAATCACCTCCTGAATATCATTCCCATTTGCATTCAACAGAATGCTTAATTCCCGGCAGATATTAAGTTCCTTACACTGCAGGGATTTTCCTGTACTCAAAACAATCTTGAGCCAATTTGAAAGTTTGCCTAAACTCAGGACTCCTAGGGAAGGACAGTAGACGTGGATATTTACAAAGTGGCCTTTTTGACCTCTTGTCTTCATTAAAGATTCCCCAGAGCAGGACTACTGGCCAGGCGTTCTGGTCACAAAAACTTTAAAAAAATAATTGCATTCTTCCCTTTAAATTCCCCTTAAAAATCACCTCCTTGAGAGTAACAGCTATTACATTTTATTCCAGAGGTAGTTACATTTTAATTGAGGTCAAAACGGTCCTGCACAGAAAGAGTATATTAGGACCTTGGCATCAGTCTCTGAGGATGTATGCCATTTAGAAATTAATTGGTTAAATAAATAAGATTACATCAAGTCCTTGCTGTAGTGTAAGATAATTTACACCTATTAAGGACCAGGAATTGTCAAAGTTTTTCAAATGTATTACACACAAAGGTGGGTACTCTACTTTTACGCCTTTTGTTTGGGCAGATTTCTGAATATCATCAGAATATGATCTGTAAAGTAGCATAACAATCCTAGAATTTCAGTGGAACTAGAGTTCTACATTTGCTGTGAATTACTAGCTTCTCACCCCTGGTCACCCAGAGAACGAGCTGGCACAGTCTTTGATTTTCATGGTCAGAAATTTTAAAATAAGTAAGCTATCTCCCTGTCACAGCTGGAGGAGAGGCGATTAGCCGCAGCCTCTCCCAGCGCTGGACGTGGCGAACAGCTGGCTCCAGGGCTCACCGGCTTCGTTCTCATGCCAGACTAGAGCAGACTGACTGGCTGCAAAACGGGGGCCTGAAAAACCCAAGGGCCACTTTTCCCGGTGTTGCACCCCCGTACCCTCCCTCGAGTCGCACACAGCAAAACGAAGGGCAGAGTGGTTCCAACCATCAGCTGGCAAAAGGGCTTGGCTCACGAGCCACAGCTCACAAGGAGCGCCCAAAGAACAAGGAACACCTTTTCAAACACCAGCGCTTTTTCTGAGCATTAGTTTTGGAAGGGTTTAATATTTTTACATTTCAGAAACTAAGGGACAGTTTCCCTCATGCAAACACTAGCACAGAAAGTCTTCTGATTTAGCAACAAAGGCCCTTTGGCTGAAGGTCAATAAAAGTGGAAGCACCATTTCCATGACTTCACCGTTCCAGACACCTCGCAAACAGGTGATTGTAACGCTGGCAGTCCTAAACAAACTCATCGGTTTTAACCCTGCCCAACACTGATTCTAGTTATCACCCCAAATGAAGAGCACCGTCACCCAGTGTTGCTCCACGGGAGAAGGAATTTCACAGCAGTCAGTCCAAACAAGCACACATACACTTCTTGGGCCAAAGGACCCTGAGGTAATGTTTTAAACCATATCAACTGGTTAGCTCTGCCGCAGCCATACTATTTCCTGCAAAAATACTCCGGACGCTACAATCATCAAGTGTGTGTGTGCCTTCTGGGCTCTAACTGTTCAGAAATACCCATAATATTCTGTCGTTCCCCCTGCACAGCTACCCCAACCTGTCCTCATCAAGCTGAGGCTGTGCCCTGTGAACGGCATCGCGGCCTCGGCGCTTCCCAGCAGCTCTCTCCTCACACCGACGGGCACAGCTCCCTCGTGGCAAGGCCCAGACCCGGAGGGGTGCAGGTGACTCCACACAACATGGGTGCTTTGGCACTGGTCAACCAAGAGGAGTCCAGAAGGGCACAACTGCAAGGTCACCCCAAGACACCAGTGAGAACACTGCACACTACAAGCGGTGCAGCAAAATACCCTTCTATTCCCAAGCCCTCTGGTAAACCAGGAGAACTTCAGGTCGCCAAAGCACAGGTGTCTGCTGCTGTCCGAGATGTCCTCGGGCTCCAGCTGCCACCCGAGAAGAGAGTGCTCCCTGGCAGGACCCACATCATATCGCCAACCTCGTGCAAGTATCTCAGATACTACCTGACATCTAAAACATTGGCACGAGTGACATTTGCAGTAAGAGTTGCTTCCCTACCAGGCTCCTCACAGATATTCTTGCTCTCTGTGTGTTCACTTTCTGAAAGCTTGGCAGATGATTGAAAAATGCTTTCCATGCTTTTTAGTCTCAAAGGGAGTTTGTCCTGTAGAATTTCCAGGGACACCTCAGCATTCAATAAGCCCCTCCTGCTGCCGGCCAAGTGCCCTCCGCAGCCGCTGAGCAGCGTCCTGTATCGGCTGTCCTGTGGTTGCTCTACCCAACTCTACCATCTTTATGCAGCTGACCAAAGTAACGAAAAATACGAAGCATGCAGAAATGGAAGCAGAAGGGCACGCAGCAAAGCAGGCAATTGGCTCATGCCCTGCCTTTTTTTCCTGCCTATCTACCCTCAATATCCTACACACCTTCCCCTCTGCTTGTGAAGACAGGCACTCTCCGGTGTGTTTCCACGCAGCCCAGAATCAGTCAGGCAAGCTCACCAACAGCAATGCAGCTGGCACTGTGCAAGAGGAGTGCTCCTCCCCTCCCTCTGCCCTCCGGGTATCTCTGCTTGGAGAAGACACAACAGGAGCTCTCCCCCTGGGCCGACCGGGCGTGCCAGCAGGCAGTTGTGAGGAGGGCAGTTTCCCCAGGGTATGGAGACGTTTTGATCCCTTCGCTTTCCCTCCTGCTCCTCTGCCTGCCTACGGCTGCCACCCCTGCCTGCGCAGCCCCAGTCTGGACAGCCCAGCAGCGGCGCGGGCGCTGGCAGGCGGAGGGGGCAAAACCAGTTTGCTGCTGGGCTGGAAACAGGTTCTGTTGGCCCCACAGTTAACTACCCAGTTTCTGCCTTTTGTAGGAGCAGTCAGGATCACACCTTCGATTCATCCCACGGGGCAGGAACAGGAAAATTCTGTACTTGTACTGCTCAGGGCGAACAAAAAGAAATACCAGCCCAGAAACATCTGTCGCCCACCGTACCGAACATGGCATGGCCAGTGCCACCGAGCGAGGAGAGACACCGCTTTCACCAGGGCCCTTGATAGCTGCATGGTTCAAGTCTTTGTTACGGCTGCAGCACAGAGGTAAACAAAAATGGGCCTTAAACCCATGAAGACTTCCATCCTCTTTGGACCTTTTTGAAACAATGATCCAAAAATTCTGACTGAGAGTTTGCCGTTGTGGAGTGTTTGGGAAGTTTTGGTTCCCATTTCCCCAGGGGACCCAGAGGCCACGCTGCATCCCATCCTCTGCCTCCCACCCAGCGCAACGTGTCCAGAATCCCAGAATGTTTGGGGTTGGCAGGGCCCTCTGTGGGTCCCCCAGCCCAACCCCCTGCCCAAACAGGGTCACCCAGAGCAGGCTGCACAGCACCGCGTCCAGGCGGGGCTGGAATATCTCCAGAGAAGGAGACTCCACAGCCTCCCTGTGCAGCCTGGGCCAAGGCTCTGTCACCCTCAGAGTGAAAGTGTCCTTAACACTGCATCGCCAGGCAGAGCTGGGAGATACAAATTGTCTGTGAGCCTGAAATAAACACACGAATGGGACAGAGAACACAAATGCCAACTCCCTCCAGCTCCACAAAGAGCCTAATGGATTTTTTTGGTCAAAACGTGTCAGATCATAGGTGAAGCTCTGAGTGGAAAGTTGAACCTTTCTCTCATGTAAAGCCCAAATTTTCAAGAACACTGAAGTCCTGGACAACCTTAGTTTTTGCACTGAAAACCAAAACTTGCTCAGAGATTCCTCCTTTGTAACTTCTCTTTCGTCCAGCGCAGCCGTGCTGCCAGCAGCGGGAAGCAGAAGCCTACCTGCACAGGCGATGAGTTTGGTTTCCTCCAGATGCATAGGTACAGATTCTGCTGGCTCTGAAGTGATGCAGCACTGAGAGTCGCGACTGATAACAGGGAAGTTTAAGCCCTACTTGTGTTATAATTACATAGTTGTCAAAAATACATAAGTTGGCAGGATGCAGAATATACAAAGTCTGGAATACTTTGGGAAAGAAAAGATGACCTTCTGCCACAGTCCCTCATGCAGTCGAGCTCTGTGTCTGTCTCTAAGCAGTTGTCTTACCAGGCACCAAACAAGCACTCTTCAGAGAGCATCTATTCCCAAGCCTCCTGCCTCCACAAATGATTGACACCATCTGCAATCGTGCATGTTAACCAGGAGGTTTTTCCCACCGTCCACCACAGCATCAACAGAAACCCCTTCACTGCATACACCAAAGTAGATCCAGAGTTGTGATGAAGATGTCTGCTATGTTTCACGGCTAATTCCATCTCAGTGCTTGATCCAGCAAGGCACCAGCACTTGTGCTGGCCTTCAAGCTTGTGAGAATCAAAGAGAACCCTGCAAAGTTCTTTCACTGGAAAGATCCCTGAGATCAAGAGGCAAGACCCCTTCCTTTCCTCACAGTCTGGCCTCTGGCATGGGTACACAGAAGTTAAATATTCACCACTGAAAACACTCAGTAGATTTAACAGTTGCCACGAAGCGCTGCTGGGCATTTTATCAATGATCTCTGTCTTAAAAAACACATCCTAATGCCTTTTGAATTGTCCTTTTTCCTGCTGACCCATGAAAGAGAGAAGAAACATCTCATGTTTAAAATAAAGTCATTTTGCTGTTGTGTATAGACAGCGCCTAAGATCTCAAGCGCGGGAGATCATTAGTCATCAGGCTGGCCTCTTGCCGCTCAGAGGCCCACACTGACCACTCCAACGGATTTTCAAAGGCAGACTCTAGCCGATGGTGAGAAATGCTGCACGGCTGCCGAATGCAAACGGAGGAGTTAAAGGAGCAAAGTCTCACCACGAGGTTGCAATTCCACAGGGATATCGTGGACACATAAATAATCACTGACGGTTTGTCACCATGGAATTTCTTGATATTTCACTGTCATATAGAACCGTTCTATGATTCTATGATACATGTATTTATTGTAGTATCAGGCCAAGACATGGTTGCCTGAACTCTCCTGTTTATACACCAAGAAACAAAAAACCTGCTACCCTTCTTCGTGTGTTATTAAAATTACTTGTGTCCTACAGCACAAGACGCAGAAGTCACGATATCTAACAGTCACCTAACAAACCTAGTGAAAATGATCAGAGTGGAGCATGCAGAAGGAACCTAACGTTTGACCTGACTTACACCCCTTGTTAGCCGCCTGAAGAGAACTCTCTTTTCCCCTCTCCTTGTAATTAATTAACATAAATATTTGTAGTGTTCACTTACACTGTGTATGAAAGTAAAATAATGCACTTGATAATCTTATCTAAATGCTTCAGCCAAACAAGAGCATTTTTAAAGACATAACAGGAATTAAAGTATAAATTTTCTTCCCTGCATGTACAATTTTGCCATATTCTTACAAAGTTATGAGGAAGTACAAAATTGTAATAGTAGGACTACAATATCCAGATCTGGATATTCTGAACATCTTAAAACAATCCCCAAGCAAATAGCTCTCAGAAAATGGGAGAGGAAAATCCATACTCACCTGAATGTGATCCGTCCAGTTCTCCTGAGTCATGGTTTTCTGAAAAGACAAAATTACTTCTGAGCCATCTCCGAAAAGGCAAAATGCTACATGCAGCAAGCCAACATTTAACACACCATCTCACACCCTGGCATCAGCTGTGACTGAGGAATGCATCCTGGAGCACACGGAAAACCTCTGCTTCTCCTATGTCACCAGCCAGGGCATGGCAGAAAAACACAGCTTAGATAAAGTCATTCAGACAACTATTACACTACAGCATACAAGACAAAAAAAAATCCTCCTATGCAATTGAAGTACACAGGCAATGGCAGGCCCCTACCCTGAACTCTCGTTATTACCTGGAGCTGGGTCCTGGGCTCGTTTGCAGAAAACTAATCACCTTAACAACACTCTGCAAAGTGCAGAGTGTTTCTGAATGCCTCAAAGCTCACATGGTGCTCTTTCAATGACAGAGACATAGCTGAGCAAAGCTGAAACAGGCCGTGGTCTGGTGGCACACATGGATCCTTGCTGTTGCCTTTACCTCAGATTTGCAATATGTCCACAGACCCCGCATCTCAACAGCGAGCCCAGCGGAGAGCCATCCCCACAGGCTCCAGTAAAGGTAGTGATCCCAGGAACCATCCGCAAGGCTGAGCCCTCAGAAACTAAACCTACAAAGCTTTCTCAACAGCCAAGTCATGAAAAGTCCTCAGGGATCATGAGGTCTGGGAAAGGAAACTGGTCAGTTTATATCCCCATTGCAGTGCAGTTCAGAGCCAACCTTGGGGAGAAACTCGGAATGGGACCTGTTCTCCACTCTGCCAAGAACACAGGCTGCATGAGACTGACCAGCCACTGAGGCTTGAGCCTCACCCCCACTTCTGGCAGAGGTAACACTGATTACTAGTGCCACTTTTACGGAAAGGTACAAGGGCAAACAGGGAGTAAGAGCCTCAAAGAAAACATCTTTGAGATACACAAGCATGTAATTAAAACACTAGTGAGATAAAGGAGCCATTTAACCAGACCTCATACACAGCTGAGAATGGTAAACAGAGAACACCAAAGAGCTCTCAGAAGAAGGGACTGTGTCCAGAAACAGCTGCCAAATGTACCTTAATGGAAGTAACTGGCCAGCTTGGATACTTCAAATCAAGCAAATACTCCAAAACAAAGGAAATGGAAGGCCAGAGAGAGCAGACCACCAGATCAAGAAACCATTCCACTGTGCTAAATAAATACACCTGGATAAATGCCTTCTACTCGCTCACTGCAGATGACCAAGCTCTCTAGAATGATGTCATCCAACATCATAGCTTTGAGATGCAGGACGTTGAAATGCTCGATCCTCCCCACATCTTCTCTCAGTGGATCTGGCAGGCAGCAAAGACAGATCAGAGCCTTCACTGGTGGATCAGGAGGTCTTGCAAGCAGGACTGCCTGTGCCAGAATGGTGTCATCAGGTCACCACCACTCAATCCCACCTTCGTGTTCAAAGTACCGAGGGGTGAGGGACCA
>Ga0181612_180466_pt1 | contig 14391 bp, 11 predicted proteins | sample HoacroProtozoa21_FD_119630 | JGI IMG/M metagenome (GOLD analysis project Ga0181612, IMG submission 119630) | Hoatzin crop microbial communities from Cojedes, Venezuel. Combined Assembly of Gp0051906, Gp0051904, Gp0051908 | reverse complement strand
ACAAACGACCCAACCAAAAGGTAAAAGATCAGTTACATCTCTAGGCTAGAAAAAATTGCCTTCGTTTTAAGACAAAGCCACAAAATTGTAAGTCACTGCTGAATTTTATGTTCAAAGGCTTTTCTTTGAGAGGTGAAGTGTAACTAGATAGAAGTGAATAACCAAACGCCTTTCCCTCTCCCCTCCCTGCCAGGCTGTCCCCTGGCAGACTGACTTCTTAGAGGTCTGCCTGGTTGGATACCACTAGACCAACTTTTTGGGAGACAACTTGGAGTTTTTAAAATCTCCTATTCCTCTGCTCAAACAGGGAGCAGCAGATGTCAGCTGAGCCTGTGTGCTCAGGAAGACAGAGGTCTCAGCCCACCCCTTGCCACCACAGCATCAAAAGGCCAAGCTCTGAGCCAGCATGTGCCAAGCACTGGGATAAGCTGAGCTCTAGCACAGGGCTCAGCACACTGCAGTCTGCCAGCAAACACCCCATCCTGCTCCCCCAGCACCAGGGCAGACTCACAGCCCCACCACACCAGTCATCCCAGGCCCAGGACCACTGCTCCAGCCTCCTCTTCCTCAGGCACAGCCTTATTGCCCCCCAGAAACCAGCTGACCCTTCCCAGAGCAGGCTGACGAGGAGGCACCAAACATCCTACATGCAGAGTCATTTGAGACTAGAGAAGAAAATGTTTTCCTCCCCAATTCAGTATTAGTATGTCTACCTGCAGACCAGCATGAGCTCAAGGCTCAGTCACAACTGAAAGATGTGCCTTTGGTGTCAAAACACCTTTAGGGTGTACCTAATAATCATTGTCCGAAAGGAAGGAAACTTTTTCCACAGGGGTGCTAATCACCTCCTCAGGAGGAGAGCAGAGGAAGGATAGTACCTGGGTTTATCACTTTTTGCAAATGGCTGCCAAATTCATCACTCAGGAGTTTCCTTGTGATGTATTATTTAATAACATATAGAAAATACATTATAGATGCAGGGTCTTTTCTTTGCCAGTTGATTTTAATTTTATTGATTATTCAGAGCAAAATCACAATAAGTGATTTAGAGAAGCATTTAGTCTTTGGGCAAAGATACCAAAAGCAGCTTTTCAATTTATAGACACAATTTTTGCTTCAGCAGTTCATAGCCTGAACAAACCCTGCCTTTTGTCTACAGCAGTAAAAGCAATTTTTACATGAAAAAAATGCCAGGAAACATGAAATGCGTTTAGAAATTGGCCCTTATGAGGATATGGTGTGTACATAGACTCTTGATTAACCCATGCCCTTTGATGGTTGTACTGGAGCTTGATCATGAATTCACCCTGGCTGTGAAGACGTGGGAAGATGATGCAGGAACCCTGTCAACACCAGCCTTCCTTCTCTTTTGAAGGATTAGCAAGTTTCCCCCCTTCTATTCACTACAACACGACTGAATTTTCAAATGCTAGCACCTAACTACTTGAATTGCACACAGGAAGAGGCCATGTCCTAGCCACAACTCATTTCTTCTCCTGGAAGACAGTTTTGGCAGGTTACCTTAAAGTATCAAGCTGCTTTCATCAAAGGGCCTAGTAAAGAAAATTAGTACCTCTGAAGGGCTAGGACAAAATACATACTTATTAAAGCCAACATAGGAACTTCATATACAATGCACCCAGGTTGCAGAGTCACCCATTACAAGACTGCAGAAGCGACTAGTTTTGAAAAAGAATTCCTCTCTCCACATCTTCCTGGCTTTCTCAATCTTTATGGTATCTGCAGCCTTAGGCTATGCTGAAGAATTTCAGTTCCACAAGGGCTGAAGGAAAAGGAACTTAAGCTTAAAAGCATTTCTAGATCATATTCCAAGTGCCTCTGCATTTGCTTCCCATGCTAGAGAAGGCAGATATCCTCATGCTGTGATACTGCAAGGGTAGTCCAGAGCGTCTTTGCTTTGTAATGAAGTTTCTCTGAAACCATTTGGTGATCTGCACCCCAAAAATCAGCACTGAAAACACCACATCAACCAGATCACCAGCCTTGGCGTGCCCAAGTCACACCAGCAGCTCAGGAGGCTCTGGCATTGGTAGCAGCCTCTCAGCTGCTTTACTTTGGCTGAAGCTCTTTTCCTTCCCCTCTTGACAGAAGGTTCAGGGATCAGCCTGTGCAAAGGCCCAGTGCAGCCATCAACAAACCACGGAAGTCCCTCGGTTGCTGCTTTGGGCAGCTCTTTGCAGCAAAATTTAACAATGCCTGGGTGCTCCACCAGCAAGCAGCCACCTGCCCCTGCAGCACAGGGCAGCCTGCTCAAATGCCTGCTGCAGAGCCTTGCTCCCCCATCCCCATCTCATGGCCGAGTGCTTGAGCAGAAGCCTTAGGCTTCTTGCTGCTACTTGCCATGGTCACACCACAGCAAGCTGCACATCCCTGGGGCACACCATCTTCCTCGTGCACAGAGATGCCCATAGCAAGCTGGCACCTACACAGGTGGTTTTGCAGCCATGCAGGCGAACGAAACAGACTGCAGGCCTCTAAGCAGAGGGAGGTGGATCTGACCCCCGATCGTCCCAGCTGTAGCACTTTAAGGACTAGGTTAATGAGCAATTCCAGAAACTCTCCATTCATGAAACACACACCATCCTTGTTCTCTGCATGAAGAAGTGATGGTATCAGGGGGAAGTGTACTTTGTTCATGACCCACAGCTGGGAGTGCTTTCCCCTACAGTTTTTGCTGTGTCAAGCTGAGCTGGCATAACCTAACCCAAGCAGGTAATATCACTGTACACCACATACCATAACACGTCTCAGGATGGTCTCTGCTAGACTGAGACTAGTTGATCTCTGCTGTGATATCCCCTAGCATCCTCTCCTGACCAAGCATGAAGCTTCATGGCTCACCTGTTTTGACTGGGGAGTCAAACTGCAAGGCCAGCACTGATGCAACTGTCCCACCATTGTCCAGACACCCTCAACTTTCTGTTCCCCCTCTCCCAAGTAGCACCTCCTTCCCACTCCCCTGTCCATGCAGAGCCTCTGGCCCTGTTGTTCTTCACATGTGCACCCGGAGAATCTCCATCCTGCCCATTCAGCGATGAGCTTCTGGAGCTACAGTTGTTAGAGCTGGGAGTTACCAGTGTCCCATAGCAAACAACCAGGAGGCAAGAAAATGCTTTTACCCACCAGCTTGATAAGAGAAATGCACGTATCTCATGACTGGACAAAAATTTGTCCATTTAAAAATAGAAAACCAAGGGACACTCCGTAAGAGTAAGAAGGTCCAGAAATCAAACTCAGCTCTGGAAAAGCCAAAAAGCCCCTTTATGGTCAGTCATTCAAAACTCCAGTTCATCAGGGCTGACACCACCTGCACTGAGCATCATACCTCTGCTATATGCCCTCATGGCCTGAAAGTCCCATGAAAACCAACTCCCAGCACAGCAAAGCTGAGTGGCACTTTCTACTGGTGCTGCTTAGCCAAATTTCTGACAAGGGTAGGCTCTTGCCAGTGCCAAGAACATTGTGCACTGTCAGCACAACTTATTCATAGCAGCAGGGCTGAACCAGGGGGCTCGAGAACACCTCCACCACCCCCGTGCCATAGGGTCTGCTGCAGGGAACCCTCCAGCTCCCCCCATAGTAATAACTTCAGCCTCCTGCTCAGAGCACTCGGCTAGCTCCTCCCTGGTAGAAATCCTCCCCTGACATTTCATGCCCTCTCCCCAACACCAGGATTTTATTGCAGGCCTTCAAAACAGCAAAAAGCAGCCTAACTCAAACATTTCACAGTCAGAAAAGGTGTCTGAGGTGGATGTGAATCTACAAAGTTCCTGGAGCTGTTCTCTTGCTTCATAAGAACCAGCTCACCCATCTTGAGCTGATTCACTCTCCCACTCCTATACACATCTCCTATCTCTGCCAATCTAGCAGCTATTGCTTCTCATAAGCCTCCAAAGAAAAGAGTTAGACAAGACTTTAGATCTGTCCTGAGTGATCATCTACAGGAATGCTTTTTAATCCCTAGAGCACTTTGCAAAACAGCCTCAGTATTACATTGCTATTCCATTTGGAGGCAAAGGAACGAAAAAGTAGAGAGGCCTGGGCACCTGGGAAAGTCTGACTATTATTTCAGGCTCATGTATGGCGTCTTAAACCAGCTCTGGTGAAGCTGGCACATTCATGGGGCAGAGCACTGCCACAACACAGTAATGCTTTCAAGGGCAACACGGTTTCTTCAGCAGGACACCCTGCCCTAGTAACTTCAGCATCTCTTCTGTCAGGGGTAAGTGGACCTGTTGCATACTAGAGGTTGTTTCTGGAGATACCACTGATCCCTTTCCGCAGCACTGTACAGGGGGACACGCTTCTAACAGCCCCAGGACGCAGCCTCCCTGGCTTTGTGCAAGAGGGCAAAATCAGACCTGAGTGATGGGAACGACCCCACCTCCCCACCACAGTAAAGTCTTTGCCAGCTAAAATTGTCACATGCTCATCTGCTTTGTATCACCGTGCCTGCTCCTTCCTCTGCAAACAGCAGCTGCCCTGGGAAGCCACCCAGAAATCAAGGCAGTGCAGACAGTTTATTACATTTGCATGCCTGCGTACAGTCCAGGGCGCTGCTTGAATCGCGGGTCAGTGGGAGCTGCAGGGACTCTCTGCTTCTGGGGAAATACATTCAAGCTAAAAGCAACTTCAAAAACGCATGTTTAACCTGAACTCTTATCTTTTATCCCTTTAAATATCCAAGCGGCCACTTTTGCGAGCCTGAAGTCTGGACTCCAGCAACATTTATTTCCCTCTTTCATCCCAGCTGCAGCTCCTCAGAATTTATCTCTATGGTTAACTTCCCCTTTCATAATATTAGCACAGTTGAAGCACTTGCTTTCCTGTTGCAGGCAGTGATTATATAGCAAATTAACCACAAGCTGTTCAGTCCAAGTCCAGCAGTTGGAAAGATGCTCCTCTGAGTAATGGTTTGTGTAGTTGATGCTTTCATCTGTAATTTGCGTTTGTAATAAATGCAGAAATAAAAAATGGGGTCTATATTTTAAAAAACAGCCTAGTATGGCAGGGCCAGGCAGGCAAGCTAATAGAAGGGAGAGACCTCAGGGGTTTTGAGGGCTGCATCCCAGGGCACTACACAGTCTCCTGCACAGGGAGGGGGAATCTGCACACATGCCTCTCCCACACAAACCATGGGCTCCCTGCCCAGCCTGATTTTGCACAAGAAGGGGCACAAAAAATTTTAAATAGAAGCCCTTGCATGGCTTGTACTAGCAATTACGTACCAACAATTCCCACCATCACGAAGACTGGCTGTGTGCACATTCCCAGTGGTGCAGGAACAGGCAGCCTACCTGAAGTTTTGCACGCCCTATGGCCTCCCTGCTAGTGATGCGGGTACCACATCACTTCTACAAGACCTGTGCAGGCTGTGTCAATGCTGCTGAGTAGCAGGGAAATACCCGAGCCAGCTTTGGCAAGCTCAGCCTGTGGGAGGTGGGTCTCCTCATGGACATCAAGCTCAGCTGGGGCAAGCCAACCTCACTGAGGAGCAAAATACCCAAGCTGCAAGTCAGGCACTGCATTGTCTTGACAGGACTGCTCCCAGCATTGCTGCTACCTCACCACATGCTCAGGGACATGCAAGCATGGTGACATTAAACCAGAGGCCAACAAGTTGAGCATACAGCTAAAACACTGTGGACAAATGGCAGTGCCTGGAAACAGAAGTCCTGCACCAGTGTCTTGGCAAAGGGACAGTACTGACCAGGGAGAGAATCTCCAGGGTGTCTTGCTGACCCATGAAGGTGCCACATAGCTTGTGGGGCCCTGAACAGCCATTTGGAAGAGGAAGGCTCTTCTGCGACAGCACTGGTCCTGTCTTTGCCTCTCACCTGTCTCCTCAGTAACTATGTTCATCGCTCCTTTGATCTGTTTCCGCAAGTTTAAAACAGCTCATGGCCAGTGCTGAGAAGCACACCAAGACATGATGTTCCCTACCTGTATTTACCACTTAACACAGGGTATAGCCAGTACGTATTTATGTGCCCTAAGGCATTGCGCTCTGCCAGCTGGGGAGGGTGGTCCCTGTTAGATAAAGATAATTACAGCATCTCATAGATGCCTCTTGGTAGATGCTCCTCTTTATCCCATCCATAAATCCCATGTTCTGGGGCAGAGACCCACAACCTCTCAGCTAAGGAGAGAAGAGAAAAAGACACCAGATTCTCCTCCCCAGGACAACAGCAGACAGGCAGCCACAAGCAGTTTCCCATTCCTTCGCCACAGGCATGCTCAGCCCATGCAGGTGTACATAACTCTGGAGCTATTTCATGGGACTGTTCCCAGTGTTCAGGACATGCAACTCCTGCTCGTTTGCTGAGGTGGCACAAGGGAAGTGGCTCTGCTTCCTAGAGAGGATACCCCAGTGAAAGCAAGGTGGCTGCCTGTAACTTTTGTTCCACAAAAGGGCCCAGCTCTCAGTTTAATTAAATAAGGCAAGACCAGGAGAGCCAGTTTCTTAATGAGATTTGGTAACAATTATTTGCTACAATTAGGAACCAACTAAAAATGTTCCTTTCTAACACTTTGGAGAAGCCCAGCATTTTAAATTGATTTATCTGATGTCAGGGACCAACTTTGTCTTTGCTTCTGTGCAGCAGTGAGCACATTTTTCAGCACTATACCAAAGTTATTACTTATGAATCATCACATATCTACACATTTTATGGAGCTACTGAAAAAATATATTAGCCTTCCTAAATGGGCAACCCCACACCACACTGCACAGGACTTGAGCCTCCCTTGTAAAACAAAATCCTCTTCCTACGGTGATGCTGAAATACAGCCAGCAGTAGGACATGCTCTGCTGTCTCCCCCTACCCAGCTGCAACAGGGTAGCTTGCAGTGCTGAAATAGCTCATCTTTCTGTCCCCCTCCCTGGCCAAACTCACCAGTCCTCAGGCTCAAGAGGTCCTGCAGGTTTTAACGCTTTGGACCTGAGCTGCTGCAAGCCGAGGTGGGACAAGCAGACAACTGAGCAGAGTCCTCCAGCTGCAGGGAGTCCAGGCAGGGCAAAGCAGGTGTTTGTGGGCAGGTAAGAGCCTCTTGCACTGAAAAAGAGTGGTTCTTCATCCATGGGACCACTATTCTTCATGGTCCTAGGCTTCAGGTCTCCACCAAGTTATCACAGCTAATACTCCTTCCTCCTGCTGTGCAGCTTTCAGAGGCTATATATGGGCAGGCAGCACCCACTGCTGGGAGCTCCCACTTTGTCAGTGGCCTCTACAAGCCAGGCAGCAGCAACTAGCAAGGAGGTACCTTTGCTGGGGAGACAGAAGGGACAGGGGAAGAGAACTGTCCTAAGAGACCTCTGGGGGCAGAGAATAAAGGTAAGAGACGGATGAACAGCATATGCACAGGAGGGAAGTTACACACATTGCACAGAGGGGAGAGGGGGAAAAAGAAGATTGAATCTTTCTGGAGACCAGTGAGATTCTATAAACATAATCAAAATGTAATAGAAACTTTTTGGAAATGCTGTTAGAAGGAGAAAGCATCAATCTTCATGGAACTCCACTCAACAGGCTTTCTCCAGCTAATCAATCATGGTCAAGACATGGGCCATCCCATCTGTCTGTGCAAGGGACCAGGAGGAGATTGCTAAGTGCCTGGGCTGGAGCTACCATCTCAGTACCAGGCAATTCATCATGCAGGAAAAGAAGGCGGGAGAAGGGAGAGAAGGAAAATAATGTATAACACTAATAAAGTTTCTCCCCCCTTCATTCCCAACCAATTTTTAGTAAAGGAACCCAATCCAGAGGGGTTGTCAGCAGGGGGTTGGGAAGGGGGATATGCACTGGGGAGGAATTCTGGTTACAAGATGCACTCCAGTAAACAGAGACAAAAGCCATCATCTGCATACCAGTCCCTCGGCAAAGCCCACACTCACCACCTCGGCAGCTGGCAGCCACACAGGAGCGAGTCCAAGCCCAGCAGGGCTGGTGTCCCTCTGTTCCCAGAGCTGGGGAGGATGCTGGCAGGGACAGCACTGCTGGGGAAACGTGGAGGAGAGCACACAGGAGCTTCAACACCTAGCACTGGGTGGAGAGGCCAAGCCTCTGCATGCAAACAGCATATTTATTTTTCCCCTAAACACTGCCATAACCATTTTGAAGGGCCCTGAAAATGTAATAAAGTGGAGCTCAAGGACTTACAGCATACAGCCTATTTCATCTGCAGCAGAGGATTTTTTATGTCACATTGCACCAACAGGCACACGCACAGGGTGGGGACTAACCCCGCAAAGGAGTTTTGCGCTTCACTCCAACCCCCACTGGCTTTGAGCTGTTGTCTCAGGCCCCACTGCGCAGAAGTCCCTTCCTTCCCCAGCCACCCATCACTCTGAGCCCTGGCCTCCCTTTCTTGAGGGCACCAGCAGCAAGAGGCCCCAGCACATGCCTTACAGCCAAGGGCTCAAATCCACATTGGCATGAAAAGGTACCATTTCCCCTGCTAAACGCATCCAGAAGTGATTCAGTGCAACATGGCTCCCTTTCTCTCCAGCCTCCTTCTTTTAAAACTTGAGGATTTCTCCCTTCCATTGAACTTTTGAAGTGGAAGACAAAAAGCATCTGATAGCAGCCTTCGCCAGTGCTAGTGATTTTAGGTACCATTTGTCCATGTACAACCCAGGTTTGACATGTTTCATGCTGCTCTTAGCATCAGACCTCAGGCACTTCACAAAACTCCCCTCATGTTTACAAACAGACAATAAAAGACTACAGCCTTTCTTCAAGCACTCCTTTGGCCTCAGGAAGAGCTCGTCCCAGCTCTGCCATTTCCAGTGCTTCCTGTGACACCTAGAATAGCCCAAGCATGCATCGGAAGACAGTACTGAGTTCTGCATAAAGGATTTTTTTTATTCCTCATTTTAATTACATGAATAGCCTTCCTACTGGTGTTTTGACCAAATTTTACATACATTCTTGTATGTTCAGCATCAGGTGAATGGGAAACCAGCACAAATATGCTCACATCATCTGCTTAGAAATAGGAAACCAATAGAAATTTATGCCCTAAGCATTTTTTTGTTGCCCTACATTTAATTTAGTGAATTGACTGGACTCTACAGGTGAAGTTCAAGAAGTGAAATAAAGTAGGCAAGAGATTTATTCTTCCAGAATATTTATTCTTCCAGAGCTGTGGCAACCCCACACCTTCCAGTAAACATCAAAATTCTTCCCTTCCTCCATAGATAAAAATAGACTCCACTTAAAAATGCAGTAACACAGGATTTTAGCCTATACTGTAAGTGTAAATATAGCAACAAATTAAGTAGAAACATCTAGTAAATAATGTTGACATCCCTGAAGGTGAAGTTGCTGGAAGTTTAACTCTTACAGGCTGGTCTGTGACCAGGTGGTAGGCAGACTCTGTTTAACCACTATAATGGATTTCCTCCAGGTTGTTCATCCCATCTTGTGACACCGTTTGTCCTTTTCTGTCAAAGTTATCTTCTCCTGTCCCTTCCGGCACTCCCACAATGAAAATGCCAGAATGAAATTTTTCTGGGGTTAATTACTATGAGAAGCCAGTGCAAAACCCTGCTCAGGCTACAGACACAGAGATTTTTATGAACACCTCAAAAACATGAAGTTGCTTAAAACTCATCAATCCATTGATTGTTGGGAATTTAAAACATAAACACAAGGCTTGTAGTCACCTGAACTTCTCCTAGATGTGCTTTTGAATACATATAGCCACCTGCACCTTGAGTCCTAATGTGCTTGTAACCATAGCTAGGAATTTTTTAACCCTTTACTGCCAGGGTTTGAGTATAAGGCACAGCTCAGCAAAAACAAAGATAGAGAGGTCACCAGCCCATGCAAGAGGTCCACAACTCTTTACTGAATTCAGTTGTGGCTCACAGGTTATATTCCCCCCTCAACTCTTGCAGTGAAATTTCAGAAGAGCCACCACCATGAAGTCCTACATGAACACAAGGCAGGGACCACTGCTTGAGCCAAGGCTCCCAGCTCTTCCCCTAAAGCCACAGCCCAAGCTCAGAGAGCACACAAGCCTGGAGACTTACTTCTTTGACCCCAAAAGCCTCACACAGGTCTCTGGGAAAGACAGCAGCTAACATGACTATAGCTCTTACTCAGACATCTTCACCCTTTTCCTTTTTTCTCCTTCCAGACAACAAGGAGAACTCAGCTCATGAAGAGAAAAACCAGACAGGATACCACAGCTCTTACACAAGTTCAGCCTTTCAGAGCACAGCATACCCCAAACAAAGTACCTCTCCTGAAGATCTGTCCTTCCTCCAGCCCCCCTCGAAGCAAATCAGTCTATGGGTCCCTCCACCCTCCCTTAACCCCTTTATGTGTTTTCCCACTCCATCCTCCACCTGGAAGGGGCAGGGTCTGGCTGGGAGGGCCCCAGGGAATTGGAAGCAGCTGCCGAGGGGTGGGTGGCTGTAGGAGCTCTCTGCATCCCAGGTGAGCACAATATGAGTTTGTTTTGCCAGCCTGGCAGAACCAATTTAGGTAGCAGTGTCAGGGACAAGTTTCCTGCAATAAAGTTCTTCTTTAGTTGATATACAGTTATTCTCAAACCATAACCTTCCTCCCTAATTACCACAAATGTAAATGACCTCTGGTGTGAGGTTTATTAGAACGATAATTGAGCTGTGGATTTTTAATAATAACCTCCTGGATTTTCCACTTGATTTCCTGATTTACTTTGTATTTCCAAGAACACATCTAAGGGTCTGAGCCTGCATCAGGCTGTTTATATAAAGTCTGACCACGACCTTCACTGGCTTTTCAAGTCACAGTCTCTTAAGTTGTTAGATGTGTCCAAGCTTTTGGGTTTTCGGAGAGTCTCAGGGATTTAGGCAGTGTGATGTGACTCCCACTGCCTTGCTGTGTGATGGGCATAGCTGAATTCCATTGGCACACTCAAGCATTTTACTTTTCATTGCCACATGGGCAGCCAAAGTGTGGGCCACATGCTGGTGGAAGGAGGGAATGCATCCAAATAGTGAGATGGCTTAAGAGGGAAGGAGCTCAGTACTGAAAGTCAGGCAACTCATCGCCTCGAGGAAAGCTGGGAGAAGAAAACACATTGTGTAAACTGCTAGAGGGATTTAAATACTCAAAATATCCTCTGTGGAGTTGGAGTTTGCTCAGAGCATTGGAGAGCTGATCTCCAGGCAGTGCTGGACTTCGGTCTAGAAGACTTCCAAGGCGAGAGAGGGAGATCCACTCCCACTCTCCAGTCTGATCCAAGCCATCTCCATGCACAGAGACATCTCAGGTGAAGAATTGCCCTGTTTTTTCAGGAAGCTAAACAGACAACAAAATCCCATCTTGTTTAAAGATTACTCTGTTAAAATGAAACACTGTGTTTTTACATTATTGCTAATAGAGAAAAGTACACAAATAATTAATAAATGTTAACTTGTCTCTGGGGCTTTCCCTTTTTTGCATGTTTATTTTTGTGTTATAAATGACATCCATTTTCCGCAACTCACTAAATTGGTGGATGAGGAAAAGAGTCCAAAAGAAGAGACATAACCCTCAAGGGGAAGAGCAAGCTGTTGTTCCAATCAAGATGTATCCTGACAAGTCAAGTTGGTGAAACCCATTAATTAGCACTTTTGGAAACAGTTGCAAAGTTAATTATTCTTCTTTCAGATGAAAGAAAGCTAATTTCTGGCATTTGCTTTGACAGTGACACGCGCTAACATTTTTAGAGTTGACATCCCTCAAGATAAATGATACTCTGAAGTGTGCGTGCAAACATTTTGACTGGGAGCTACTGTGGCGAGTTGACGGCACTGGCACCTCTTACTGCAAATATTTTGCATCTGCTGGGATTGTGATCAAAGTTTGGAGGCTAAGAGGAGGGTGGGGAAACTTCATTTGCAACTTCAGGGAGGGCGTGGGTGGCTTTGGACGGGAGGCAATAACATTGCGCAGGCAATGCAATCTATTTTATTTAGATAACGTCAATAGGGAACTTAAAGCTTTCTAGATAACTGTGCTGGCTGGCAAAAAGAAATCCATTTTTTATACTATCTGAATTTCTCTGCTCAAGAACCATCTTTTGTTCATGGGCTGGCAGCAGCAAATGAAAGAGAAGATCTCCAAAAGGAAGTTCTCTCTTGGTACAATCAGGCGCCAGCTGGTATCGGCTCAAGCATATTTGAAAAGTCAAGATTTGGATGCGGAAACTCAACAAAACTCTTATGCCAAACCCCAATGTCCTCACTGGGAAGAACATCAGTGTGGTTTGGGATTTAGTCCCAAAAGCCCTTTTGCAATGTTGGAAGCTGCTGTGATCACGTCTTACATGTACAAGGGCAGTGAGGGGAAGAGCTTATCTGTAAATGTAAGTTGTTTAGGCCTCCTTTCAAGAACGCATTTTGATTGCACCAGAACACACACTTCGGATCCCACTCCAATAAAATTCAAGTATATCCCTAAAACCTGGGCTTCCCCTTGCAATTTTTAGGGAGCTACAGATCCTCCTTTTTTTTATTCCAGCTCTTTACATCACTGGCATGACTCTACGACTGATCCAGGTTGAATTCTTTGAATTGAAATTTTCAGTTTCAGTCCTCATCTCTAGAAGTCTAGAAGGTTGGTGTGAGATCAGAAAGGAAAGCACGCCTGCCATGCAGAAACTGGTTTATGCAGGAGATTCATAGCCAGGAGAACACACTAAATGGGAACTGCTATTTGGACAATCCCAGGGTGACAAGCAAGAGAGCTAAATAACTAACCTAAGAAGGTCAAAATCTTCCTGGTAAGTTGAAGAAACCCCTGTGCCTTCAGTTGTCTCCTCCGAGCCATGCCTGGTTTGGGTCCACCGTGGGGCTGGTCTGGGAGGGGAGAATGCTCTCCATTGCAACCCCTCCAGTCTGCTCAGCTCAAAGCACTTCACAGCAATCTTCCTTTAACATCCCAGCCCTTAATAACTTATCAGCCCAGTGTATCACCCAGGGGCCAGATGACTACTTTAGGAAACTGTTGCTTGTTTGATAAGATTCTTCAAAAATAAGTGCAGGCAGGTACATGAACAAAGGAAATTGGAGGTAGAAAAAGTACTCCATTTACTTTTCAGTCAGCATGTGGTGAAAAAAAATTGAACTAGGAAGGTGATCTAAAGGACTCCTTGGTTGGTATGCGAATCACACACAGCAGGGCAATCAAGAATGTGGAAACACCGGGTTCAGAAAGCTCGATCCAATGTAGGAGGCAAACACCACCTTTTCCTTCAGCGGAGCCAAAAAAAATGACATGTCCTAGAATGCAAGCCCTTGCAGACAGGCTTGCTGCGCTGAGACAGTTTAGTAAGGACAAGACGCAAGAAAATAGAAAATAAATAATAATAAAAATAAATTGCTTCAAGCAGCTCTCCACTTTGCAAGGAGCAGGGAGGTGGCAGTCCTGAGCCGAGAGACTCGTCCTCCTGGCAGATCTGCTGCGCTCCTTTTTGCATATTCCTCCATCGTACAGAATACTTATTGCTGCACAAATTGCAGGGATTATTTTCTCTTAACTGCTAATGGCTTTAGAGACTGTAATTGGGGGTAGCGCTTTGTAATTTAGTGCCAGAGGGGAAGGTACCTGTACAGGAGACTAACTTTTTTCTGCGGGCATGCACGGTTACGGCAGGAATACTGGCAAAAAAGGGAGATCATTTACCACTTCCTCACTTCTCTGTGCTGTACTGGAAGGTTTCAGAGGTTTTGAGCATTTTTCAGTCAATGTAATCAAGAAAAGATTTTTTGATTTATCAATAAATCAACCATATTTCATGTCCTTCTACAGTGTTTGTGATAATACTAGGATTCACTTAACAACTGTAGTAGAAAAGATTTCAGTCTATATAGTAAAGAAAAATCAAAGATTAAAACAATTTACTTCTTATGACATGTGCTGTGTTGAGTTATGCCCTGAAATTATTAGTTATATACCCACTGTCTGATAATTTGCCCCTTTTATTTAAATCTGGTTTCAATCAGAATATTTATCAGCCTTGGTTTAGTGTATTAGTGTTTTATTTAGCAATGCATATATTTATTTACATTTTAGCTTCCAAGTGAGTCATTCTTCTGACTTTGCAGTCAAAGGTTAAACAGTTTGATCCATCCTGGGGCGGACACAAAATGTGGGATAAACAAGTACAGAGAAAGTGCAGGCCATGAAAAGCGGGTTAACTCTACATTTACACCCCTGACAAGCAACACTCATTCAGTATTGCAAAACCAGTCTGTACAGTAACACAATTTTTTTACACCTAGATAAGCAAATTACTTATCGTAATTCTTGTGGTGTAGTGAGAAAAGAAAATACGTGTGAAATTCGAGGGGAAAACCAAAGGTAGGAGAAGGAAATAGATGCTGCTGTGGTT
>Ga0181612_170457_pt1 | contig 14391 bp, 15 predicted proteins | sample HoacroProtozoa21_FD_119630 | JGI IMG/M metagenome (GOLD analysis project Ga0181612, IMG submission 119630) | Hoatzin crop microbial communities from Cojedes, Venezuel. Combined Assembly of Gp0051906, Gp0051904, Gp0051908 | reverse complement strand
TTCGGAATATGGTTTAGTAGGCGTGGTGGTGTTGGGCAGATGGTTAGCCTTGATCTTAGACGTCTTTTCTAACCTATGATTATATGATTCTATGTTTCTATATTTTCCATAGGATTTAGGAAGAAATTTCCTTCATTTTTCCACACAAAATTTTCCGTACAAAGAATTTCCGAGCCGAAAAATACAAGAGAAATACATAGAAGTGCTTTAGCTCTGGGCCTTGAGTAGGGAAGCCATAGTTTAAAGTCACACAGAGAGTCCATAGGAAGATGCACTCCCCAACACGGCTTAGCAGCGTGGTCCTTCCCCCACGGTGTCAGCCAAGCCTCTCCTTCCCATCCCTGCACAAAGGTTATTGGGTGTTGGAGACACAAAATGCAGGTGCCACGGTGGTTCAGCACCGACATGCACTGCAGGTGGGGACCTCAACAACTTCAGCATGGCAACAGCATTGAAGTCTGTCCCAAAGGGGATACAGAAAATACCAGCAGACACTCAAAAGCAGAGAGCCTTTCTGGAAACAATCGCTTATGAGGGGGTTTAGAAAAGTTGTCTGAGGAAAATATGCAAGAGTTGTCCCTTTCAGAGCTCATGGGATGTAATTTCAGAGGCATGAACGTTTGCAGAAACTAGAGTTTCAGACACAAAATAAGTATCTTCAAGACTGTAATTATGTTTTTAAAAAAGAGAGAGTCAACGATCCTTGGCCCTATATGGAAGCTGCACAAAGCACATTTAAATATATCCTAATGAAGTAGGTGATGATTGCTTGAACACTGAACAGTCCCTAACCAGAAGCCTCTTCTAGAGAAAGTTCGAAGTGCTTGTTTTTCTCCTGCTTGTGGCCAATGTTTACAGCCAAAGAGGAGAGACAGCACTACTTAAGCTGATAATCAGCTTTTGCTTCTAACACAGTTTCAAAAGCTAGCTGGGCAGGTAACAGTGTATGAGAGGTTTGAACGTGTCCAGGGCTGAATTTATGCTGACACTGGACTGTGCTGTCATGCACAGACCAAAGACATGAGCTATGCAGCTGCTGCCAACAAGCCCTGGGAGCTGTTTATTCTGTCCAGTGGCCAGTTTTTATCTAAGCATGCACCAGCTAGGAGCTTCTCTGGTGACGTGAGCTTGCCCAAAGCCACACTTCAAAAAGGGTTATCAGTTATTTTCAGAGGAGACCAACGCAGGCATTAGCAGAGGGTCAGAGGAGATGTCACACCCGCTCTGACCACTGCTCAGCCAGGTCAATATCCAACCCTTTGTGGTGTTCTGAATGCCTGATGGCATGGGACACTCCAACCCTGTTTATGTCCTCACTTCTTAGGGTTTTTATTTCAGTGATCTCTGTGACCTTACAGTGATGTTGTTCATATCCATGTCTCTAAAGGCATGGCCCTTTGAGGTCATGTCTGTAGCTAAGGTGCATCGAACAGGTAGATGGTGGGACCTCATTCTCCAAACTGACTCATCACCTCCTCAGTATCTTGATGTTCCCAAAGTAGAAGACAAAGGATTTTATTACCTGCTGCCTGCATTTGTATAGCACTTGCCCAAGCTGTATTTGGTCTCAAGATCAGTGGCCTCACAGCAAAATACAAAAATTTAGATTGCAACAGATTGACCTGGTGAGAGTTGCCAACCGTGGCTTTCATAGCTGCTCTGACTGACTCCAAAATACTAAGGTTCCTCTTTGCTTGTAAAAAGTGTGGCTTGCAGAGCCTGTCACAGCATGCTGTAGGGGTACAACTAGTTCGTTTCATAGCCACTTCATAGTGCCTAATGCAGCACAAAGATAATTTCACTCTACAACACTAACTCCCAGGTTGGTACAACAGATTAAACTGATTAAATCTGGGCCATATCACCCCATAGGGCAATTCATAATGTCAATGGGGTGTTAAATGGTAAGAATTGTCCTTTTAGCAGTCAAGTCACACACCACCCACAGCCCATTGGAGTGCCCTTCTGTAAAGGTCTGTGTCAGGCCACGGGCCATGATATCACACCTGTGAGTCACCATGAAGGACCACCTCACTGAACTTTAGGTAACACGTGTATCTGCAGCTGATCCCTTGGCCAGTTCACAAAGAATGGGAGGGAGATAACCCACTGTGTACACAACGCTGACAATACTAACTATTTCACAAAATCCCGTTTCATTTTCCTGGGAAAAGCTGCTTTTGATCAGGTCCTGATGGGGATTTCCAGATCTCGACTGAACCAGCATTTGCTTCACTTGTGTTCTGGGCCATTTGGAGGTGGTTTCCAGAAAGGTCAGTTCCCTGCTTCTGCTGTTACCTTGGCTGACAACCCCAGGACATGCAGCACAGTCCCAGCCCATACCTGGGACTTGTCTCCTGTTAAATCGCAGATGTCCCAGGCTGTTCCCACCAGCTCTGAGCTATCTCTGCCACCAATATCATGTTAGGAAGCCTCTTTGTGCACCTCAGCACCTCTGCAGGGTTTATTGTTATTAGAATTGGCTTAAAGGAAGCTTGGAGGCAGCCCTGACATAAGCCATTACCTTGTCAAGGGCATATAGTTGTAGCACAGCAATTACAGGACTCTGCAGAGCCTGGACCTACAATACTTGTAGCCCAGAAGCAGCTTGTACAGGCTTTTTCCTGAAGCAATGAGGTAAGTTAGTAAAATGCCATTGCCCTTCGATTAAAATGCCATTGCTTTTAGAGTCCCATTTGCACATACAACCTTTTCTCATTGAATGAACCAGAAAGCAGGGCTCTTCTTCCCAATCCTACCGCACTGAAAGGGTCTCCTGCATCCCCCACCCCAGAACACACTCTCCCAGCACAGCTGAAGGGAACCAGCACATCAGGGCCACCTCTGAGCTGCGAAAGACCAAGGGTCAAAGGAAAGCCCATGGATGGAGGCTCCTCTCTGGAAAGATTCGACTTCTCCAATCTGTTTGTGTTAAAATCTCAAGGGCATTTAAACCACGAGGTCTAAGGAGAGCAGCTGCTGCAGTGCCACTCCAGAAAGAAGCAGTGTCCATTATTAATGGGTATAACCCTGCTGGTTTGCAGATCTCCTCCTCTCTAACTCCTGCGCAATCATCACACGCACAGCACTGTAGTGCCTATTCCTATCCCAAGGCCTCCTTTTGAGATGCTCCTCACACAGCCTGCCAAATGTCAGGATGGACAATTACCTCTGGTGATTGACACGAAGGAAGAGAGCTTTGGCAGTCATTAGCAGAGGCCTTCAGTACAACAAAACACACTCATCTATTTTTCTTCCTTCCTAAAACACAGCTTGTGAAGAGAGAAAGAAAAGGAGAAAGAAGAAAGAAAAAAAAAGAGAAAGAAATAAAAAGAGAACAAGGAAGCAAGCTTCTTTTCCTTTCTGCAAATTAAGAGCTCTGTTTTCAATTTTTATGGTTTTTAACCTGAAGAACTGTACAATTCTCTTTTAAAGAAATATATAAATTGCCATTTGATAAAAAGAAGAAGTTTGCTCTCTAGTGGCTGAATTTAAATAGCTCAAAAAAACACAGGCTGTGAAAGAAAGGGAGAGCTTCATCCAAAATGTGCTCAGTTCCTTATCTTTGCGCCACTAAATATTTGCTCTTTGCCAATATTTACTATTGAACAACTACCTATGACCAGTGTGACTGTACTAAGGAAAACCAAAGTGCACAGTGTTAAGATCTAAACCTGTGGAGTTTCCAGTTGGAAAAGGAAATTACTTCTGTCTCTACATGCTTCCTGAGGTGGAAAGGTGCTAGGATGGAGTCTGAAGGGTGTACTGGTATGGAGGAGCACACTGCACAACCCAGTTGTCACTGGCCACAGAAAGCTTACAGGGAGTCCACTGAGGCAGTGGGTCATTCCTGCACTATGGCACTTCCATCCATCACGGTATTTTTGAGCTGAGATTGGCTTGTGCCACGAGTCAGGATGTCATGGGATGGGAGAGCGCAGGACCTGGGTAGTTGAGGTCAGGAGGGAGCAGCAGCTTTCCCCTGGCTGGGAGGAGGACCACAGATGCTGCCCAGGCTCCTGCACCCATCCCTGACTCCAGGGCACCTTGCAAAGCTGCACAGTCCAAGTCAGGATACAGAAGAGACTTCCACATTTCTGCACCTTTGCATTTCTGTCCCTGGTCTTCATCCTCAGGGATTTTAGAACAAGAAGATCCAGTCTGCTCCCCGCATCCAGTCCTGCCCTCCTGTTTCCTATCACAGAGACATCCATCGCAACCCCTCAGACCACATATAGACCCCAGCATCTGGGATCAGGACTGTGTTTCTGAAAAGTGCTTTTCCCAGGGTAGTCCCACTGCCTTTAAGAGAAGAAGGTCAGTGTCAGGTTGTCTGTGTGCCACCACTACCTCATTTCTCTGCTTACAGCATGTCTGGCAGGAGAAGCCGGGTACTGCAGCGTGATGGGATTAGCCCAGCAACGGTAATGAATCAGACGTTTCCTATTAACAGCTAAGAGAGAAAGGGAAAAACAAAGAAACAAACCAAAGCTACAGCCTCAGCAAAGGCAAACCCCATCCAGTTCTCAATTTCTTTTAGTGCTATTATTTCATGGAAAAGCCCGTGAGACCTTACGCATCAGCAGCCAGATGGAGAAGGGGAAGATGCAGATGAAAGCGACAGCCAGGTCTCGAAGGCCCAACCGCTTGCGAGGCCCATTCCCAGGCAGAGTAATTGCCAATCAGAAGCAAACTACTTTATAATTAAAGCATTGTATGAGCAAGGGGATGTCTGGGGCTTTTCCTTAATTGCTAGATGTGGCAGGGAAGCACAGAAGCATGGAGAGAGGGGCTCAGGCAACACTTGCTGAAATCAAGGAGGGTTTTGCCACCGAGCTAATCCAGGGCAGGAGCACAGCTAGGGCAGGCGCAGAGGCAGTAGCAATCCTCCAGCCAAACCCTGTTCTGTCTTAGCCCAGGAGAGCATCTACACCACCTCCTCCTCCACACAGCTGGGGCAGGCAGGGGCACAGCCAGGCCCTTAGGGATCTCATTCCCAAAAGAGGAGCCCCAAGCATTTTGTCACCGTGGATCATGCAAGTTTGGACCGTGCCCCACTGCTTCTGCTGCTCTTGCTCCTGGTCTGCTGCCCAGCTCGCACGCTGCTTTGAGGAGCCCTTTGCAGAGCACGGGCCCTGAGAAAGTCCTCTACTGGGGAGTCCTTCCCTTTTCTTCCCATCATTCCTTCCCAGAAGATACGTCTAGGTGTTTGGCCATGATGTTGACTACCTCTCTTAGCTGCCCTGCTCCTAGTGCTCAGGAAATTCTCTTTTGCAGCTTAAAACCAGAGAGAGAGTGAAGTGGTTATCCAATCTGGTCTCCATAACCCGGTCCATTTGGCCTCCCAGGACTGAGCCCCTCTTGAGCATAGGTACATCTTTGAGAAATGGCTTTTATGGGAGAAGAAAAGCGGGGTGATAAAGAAAGCCCATTCCTGAGACCGAGCACTGGGTGTGGGAGGATCTCACCCCACAGAGCAGAAATTCTATTATTGGATACGACTGTTGAATTTTAATCTTGAAACAAATAATGTATACTCATTTACAGAACAAAAGCATCCACACCTCAGTCATATTTCATCATTATGGCATTGCAGCATTTTGGAAACTTCTTAAAGTTTGAGGTTAGTAATAGTGTAGATGAAAAATGCAGAACCAGCTTTAGAAACCATTTCTGAGTTTAATCAGACCCCTGGAGACGAGGAAGTGACTGGGTTCGTTTCTAGGGCTGTCTTTGGCTACAGCATCATTTCCTACTATGAGCTAGTCCAGAGCGGCACAACATCAGTGAGAACCAGACCCAGGTTTTGGGGCTCTTCGCAAATCCCTGACTTCCCCAGTAATCACCATCCTCTTCCAAGTTTTTCCAGCACCAGCTGCTACGGTGTGCTCTCATGCCCAACATCAGCTGGACCACACGGAGCTACTTCAGAGCAAGATGCTATTAATCCGTCTCAGAAGGGACCACCAACCTGTTCCTCTGATATAGGGCAGCAACAATATTGCTGAGCATACAGTTAGGTTGATGTTGAGACTAAATAAACCAGAGCTATGCTGGTGGGACTGGTAAAACAAAACATTCTTCTTCCTGGGGTTCTTCACTTCAAACAGGCCTGAGGAAAAACAAAATGTGTATCAGCATTCTCCTTCAAATATCAGAGCCCTTCCAGGATGTGGAAGCATCATATATTCCCTTTTCTTCCCATGAGTCCTTCCAAGAGACTATACCTATTAGCTTGGCCATGATATTGGACTACCTTCTCCAGCTGTTCTGCTTCTCATGCGATAGAGTCTAATGCCAGAAAGGTACCACTGTGACTGTCTTTTCTGATCTCCTACATAACCTGCCTCAGTGAACATCCTGGAAGTGATCAGATGTCCACCTTGAAAAACACCATGAACGTTACGTTTCCTGTGAGGGAGAAACCACCACTTCAACCTTGGCTGAAGTCATTGAAGTCCAACAACTATTACACTTACTATAGGAAAATGCATCTTATTTTTGTTTAAGTTTGCTTACTTTCAGCTTCCACCCACTATTTTTTCTGTTCATCTGCTGGAACGAAGAGCATTCTGCCATTAAATATCTGTCCTCATCCAGTTGATGGTAAGCAGTGACCAGCCCTCTTCTCAGCCTTCTTTCCACTCAGCCAGACAGAGGGTGGTCCTGGAGACTTTCTAATGTGCTGCCACTTCTGTTCCCAGATTTGTGACTTCATGTTACATGTGTGTTGAAGCACATGTTGTTCGTTTGCACCCAGCTGAACAACTGATCCTCCTATGGCTGGACCTTAAACATTCTCCCTCATCATCTGCAGATGTCATCAGTAATGGGTCCTCCTTCCACAGGGTCAACAATATTTTCAGTAGAAACACAGCTTTTGGATAATCATTTGTATCTGTACTTATGGATTGATCCCCAGCAGTCACTGAAGACAAATCTAACACTGTTTAGGCAGATCAGAACCAAGAAAGTAGGTCTTCTGTGTAGGATGGAGGATCTTGTCTGGGAAGCAGTGATCCCAGAAAGGGCATGAGACAAGGAAGCAGGCTGAACACCAGGTTCTTGGGATGCCATGATGTTTGCTGGCCAATCTGATCCCTCTTTAATAAGGAGAAAGGGCAGATCTTGCCTGCCTGGAGGTATAAATCTGGCAGGGCTAAGCCTGAAACCCTGCCTCCCAAATGGCTTCCCCTCAGGAACAACCCCTCCTGCCTACAGATCGTAGGCCAACCTGGGTGAGAAGGACGTATCCATTGAGGTCTCCCTTGGCTTTTGAGGCTGGACACGATGTTCCAGATGGAAGATGAAGTCATCTAAGTTGCTGAAATGTCTCTCCCCAACCTTACAGAGTGTGGGGAGGCTGGCAGGAATGGCAAGCAGATCGGGAGGGGAGGGGGGATGTGTTAGTTCAACGTGACAAGAGTAGAAATTACATTGCACCAAGCTTTGATGTGTCCCCTAATAACCTCTCAGGAACAGTTTTTCTGATTTCCTTTCTGGCACTGTCACACAACTAGATTAGATTTTGCTTACAGACAATCCAACCCAGGCTTCACCAAAACCTAGGGCTTTCTGAACAGGACACGCTGGAAGTTTGTTAGAGTAAGTCACACTTCAGCAAAGCTGAATGTTGCATAAAGCGGCTCTTTTTTGACCAGCGTTGAATCTGAATGAACTCCTCTTTTGACTCAGCTTTCATTCCCTGGCATCTAAGACCTTGTGTCCCTGTTTTTTAAAGGGTCTTAGTTCCCATCTCACTGAAACTGAAATCAGGGCTGATTAATTCTGTTGACTTGGGTGCTGTGCTGTGAACAGGAGATGTCTTTTAATGTAGCTCAAACTTCTTTTAAAAGTGTATCTAAGGAATAAAAGTGAATGATGAGGTTGTTCTTATGTATTCTTAGTGTTGCCAGGGAAACCATTTCCTGCCTGTATTTATCCCAATTCATCTCTGTTTTTCAGGGAGGGGAGGTAAACCATCCAAAATAAACAGACAACACTCTTGAAATGAAGGTACTTGTTAATGAGATGGGGTACCCCCAAGGTACACAGCATGGGATCTGGTACTTTTCCAGTCAAGGTCACTAGTTGAAATACATCCTAAGTTAATGGCTTCTGGAAAAACACCTGATATAACAAATGGACAGTCTGTATTGCTGGTGGTCTCTGTCTAGTCCGTCTCGGACGGGGCTGTATCTCGGGAAAAAAAAAAGGCATTAATCAGCATTGTTGTGTGCAGCTGGCCCTTGAAGTCCATTCCCACCTAGAGCTGGTTCTTCCAGACCAGATTTGACACATGTCTGGAAAGCATTGCAGGGACTTGGCAATCCTGTGAGTAAGGAGAGGCACTTGTGGTGGGCCCACAGAAGCACTTGTGGTGCTCACAGAGCACCTTGCAGAGGATCTGAACCCCATGCAGGACCCTCAATATCACTGCCTGCCACAGGCTGACAAAATGTGGCCAGGACCCTTGTTCCTCAGGAGTGAATTGAATATATCCTTAGAAAAATAACAGAGGTGGAAAGAAACATGTGCAGCGGCCATTGGCTTGGTGGGATTGACTGCACATGAGAAAGGGTGCCCATCTCTTTCCCTCTTCCCAAGAAGGAGTCCAATACTCCTTGGAGGGGGATGGTTACATCCACGTCTATGCCATTAACCTAGACCTCAGTTTCTCACTTTTCCCGCGCTCTATGACCTCACCCCATGAGAAGTGGGTAACAGCACTTCTCTATCTCACAGAAGGGTAAATACATAAAAAATTGAGACGTGGAAATACCATCTTCTTGAGGAGTAAAAACATACTTTCAGTGACATTATTGCATAATTATCCTCCTGTCTTCAGTTCCCAACAGACAACACATCACACCCCTTGCACTTTCTAAGTCCCTGGCAGCAAGCAACCCTCTCGAATGGGAGCCCCCTTTCTGGAGATCTGAAGATCCACCTTGTCCTGGAGGAAAAAAAATAGCCCTGGGGCCCCCAGCCAGCAATTTGCACACAAGGTCCATGCAGACCCGATGGGCTGGTGTCCAACATGTGGCACATCACAATGTACAAGGAGAAAGCACAAGCATGAGGACCAGGATGCTGCCACATGCTTGCCACAGGTGTTCCCTTTGGGGCCACCGTGCCACCACTACCTTATTTCTCTGCTTACAGCAGAGTGGAGTAAACTGGAAGCCAAAACCCATGGTGATGGGCCCAGCAGGAGGGAAAGCAGGGTGGAGGAAAAGGTACCATGCTTGCCCTCCTTGTCTCTGTTCAGCTGTTCGTATCTCCCTGCCGTGTTTTCCATTTTGCAGTCTTAAACATTCCTCATCATGTCAGAGCAAGAGTTTAGTGGGAAAGCCCTCATCGAAAAGATTATATGCAAATACATTAAAATCGGAGCATATTGCTGGAGATGTATGTTGTGGATCCCGTGGGTGTGTTTGGCCTGTAGCTTTTCAACTAGAGAGTGCTGATTAGGCTGAAAACCAAACCCTGTGAAAGCCAAGGGCATTCTTCCAGTGACTCCAGTGGGTCGGGGATGCGGCTCCTCACGTTTGGTGCCCAAGCATTTCTGTTGATGTGTGAAGGAGGTGGCTGACCTGGCAGACACTGTGCCTGGCCATCGGGCTTTGCAGGACCCTGGGACGGGAAATGATGATGAAGGGTGATGAAAAGTTGGGGAGGAACTGGGCCCTCACCCAGGCACCCAGAACATCCTGCCATTTCTTCTCCTTTCCTAAAAGTGTGACCCAGCGTGCAACCACATCCCTCCTGGGAAAACAACTGAAGCAGTGTTTTGAAATACAAGCTCTCAAAACACTGCAAACTTCTGCATGGGCCTTTTCTATTTCTGAGAGGGTTTACTTCATTCGTCTCAATTGCCAGCAAACTTAGACTACGTCTCATTAAGCCAAAAGAAGAGTGGTGATGAAGGATTTAAGTAATCAGCTTTTAAACCAACCTAAATGAAAAAGATAAAACAGCTTTATGGAGACAGGCTATCCATCTGCAGATGTCACAGGCTGGGTTAAATTAGGCAGTCTCACCACACCCCTGCATTTGAGATAGCTCTGAGAGATAGCTAAGCACATATTTAAACCCAAACCAAAAGCAAACACACCAAGCTGCTCGAAATTATGGGCAGAGGAGTTGCCTATGCATTTTCTGATAGAGGGTGAGACTCCCTTCCCATGCCTTCGGCTGGTGATGGTCAACCCTGCAGCATCGGTCCAGGGCTTGGTCCGGGGAATGAGCTGCCAGGGGCAGGGGTGGTGGGGGAATTTCTGGCCCTAGCTTCCTACAAAAGGGAACATGCAGGGCGCTGCACCCTGTGTGTCGCCTTGAGCACAGGGTGTGCGTCAGGGGAAGGAGCAGGGAGGCAATACATGGAAGCAGACCTGTTGGATTCAGATCAGAAAATGTAACTGCCTGTAGAGCTGTCCGGGCTCAGGGTGAGAAAAAAAATCATGCTTACCAGCTCATGGAGCTGTCCTGGGCAAACCGGGGTGTGCACGCAGCAACTCCATCAGCAGAGACCTTTTGTCAGCTTGTTTTCAAGGAGATCATAGTTGATAGCTGCACCACAGACACTGCTTTCGGAGCCCTCGACCGCACTGCCATCACACCAGCCTTGCTTCAGTACTCTAGGGCAGAGCAGGAGTTCTCGGCTCCTGGGACATGGGTTGCATCTCGGTCTTACATCCTGAGACATTAGGGGTGAGTGAGGCACAGAGCTCTACCAGACCTGTGCTGCCCCAGTGCAGAGCCAGACTGGGGAGTTCCTGCACAGACCCCCAAGGGCTTAGGGACAGGCTGGGCTCGTGAGCCTGGCCCAGCAGCAAGACAGTGTCAGCACATACGCAGGGAGAGAGCAGCAGGCCTCCTGGGGTTGAGCAAAGGGCAGCAAAAAGGAGGCAGGAGGAGGGCTGGGGACAGGGCAAGGAGCTGGACCCAGGCATGTACCGAGTGTTGCCAGACAGAAACAATGCTGAGAATCATCATGTGGGCAATTGCTGGAGAGGGAGCCTGACACGTCCTGAACCCTCACTGTGTCTTAGGAAAAAACAAGTATGTTCTTGTAAGTAAACATGATTGACCTAACTTTATCATACTTTGCACCTCCTACCTACAACAACCTACACGACACTCAAGGCTCTTAGCTATCTGGATCAAAAAAATTGTTTGGAAAGCTACGTTTGCCCCAGCTATGTCACTGATTTTGGTCCCAACTGTTTATACTAAGGAACTCTTACATGTACAGCATACGTATTTTGAATACATAATATTGAACTGCTAAAAAGGCTTTTGTTTTGTGTTTTTATTTAGAGCAGTTCTTAAATCAAGACCTAGTCTGTCTCTTGACAGTATTATCCCTGCAACTTTCTGCTGTTCAGTAGATGGAAGGATGAAGTATCATTACGGCTTCTTGCCAACATGCAGTATGATGCAGCTAATTAAAGAAACATAAAGTTCATGTGCGATGCTAAAGATCACTTCTGTGCCTCTGAATGCACACTGGCATTAAATCAGCTGGGTAATGATGGGATAATTTTGTTCACCATTTTAAGTTGAGGTCTATACAGTCCATTATAGGAAGGAAATGTCATCTAATGATTTAGCTGAAGGTGATGTCAGATTGTATGGTCTATAATTTAAGCCAGATTTCTAATAATATTTTCATCTGGTGACTCTGAAGTATGAACTGGAATTGTCAAACTTCTGAGCACCCTTAAGCATAGGATACTTAAATAGCTGGAGACGCCAGAGGAGAGGCTCACAGCCTTGCTGCCCCTCTGCTGCCCCGCGCACCTCCTCCAGCTGGCAAAACAGCTCTCCGGGGTGGCATTTGCTGTATTTGCACAGGTAACGGCTGGGTGCACATGACGGCCTTACCCAGGCAAGAACCGAGCAACAGATGATAGGAAGCCTGAGAATAGGTGTGTCTCCTGCTCACACCCACGTCGCTGAGGAAAAACCAACAGGAAAACTGTGGCTTTGAAATGAGCAAAGGCAGTACAATAGAGTTAACCCTGGTAAACACATGCCTGCAGAGAGACAGGTGGCTATACCCAGAGCATCAGTGGTTTAATGCCAAATGTTGTAATAAACAAACAAATAAAATTTTTGCATTGCTTCAATACTGCAAATTTAAAGTTCTCTTTGAATAAAAAAAGACAACAAATCTCTTTAGATTTTGCATTTCTCAGGTTGTGTGTAATATTAGCACACAGCAGGGGCAGTAATTATTTTTTAATGAATAAAGATACATAAACTATGTGCCAGCCACAAAATCTCAGGGGACTGTATGTCACTTGCCCTCAGTCTCCACAGCCTCTGCTTGGAAGCCCATTTTACACAACCGGCCCATGCTGCATATCAGGAAGAGCGTTTCTAGGCCCATACTCCAGCCCCGTCAACCTTGGGGAAACATATGCCCTGGGACTTTGTCGGGTTGACAGTCCAGCTCTCGGGGCTCAAGGGATTGAAATCTTAACGATTTCAGGCTTCAGTTGCCATTTACCATTCCGATTTACCTGACCCACCAGCCTTGTACATCCCAACCCTCCAATCTCTCAGGCTGTGGAGCCCGAAGTGTTAGCAAAACTCTGCAGCAATGATGTGCTTGCACAAGGTTGAGGAAACAGGACAGATGAAAACCCGGGAAAGCTGGGCCATGACTGGCTGCCAGACACTGTGTTGGAGCAAGAATCACCGAAAATGGGAGTGTTTCCAGAAAGGGCACTGGCCACATCATTCATTCCTGACAGAGCTATGCAGCTGTTATTTAAGCCAGTCCTTGTCATGCCACAGTTCCCTGATAGCATCAGGAACTACAGGGACACTTGTCAAAACAGGATGACATCTAAAGATAGCATTGAACCTAAGGGAAAGGAATTTAAAAGAAAACAAATCACCATGGTTACAGCATAGGGTGAGAAAAGTGTTCCCTGTGTGTGGAAACCTGACTTGGGTGACCTTTGCTGAGATGGACTCCTGAGAGCTGCACAGAGCCAGCGAAAGGAAAACAGGGGAGTCTGAGCAATAAGCTAAGATATTTTAGTGTTCAAGGTTGTACAGCACAGCTGTCGCAAGTCAGACAACCCTGTGGAGCCCAAGGGCTCAGCCCAGGGGGCTCGGTGACTTGTAGCCACAGCAACTGGACCCCACATGCTGCTGCAGCGCTGGCAGTGAAGGTGGACATGCCAAATCCTCCACCACATGGCCAAGCACCTCTACCAACCCATCCAAACATCCCAGCCAAGCCACAGCTCAGAGCCGCGACCCAGTGATGCGCGGAAGCCAGTGTCAGGGTGCCTAACACCAAGCCAAATGCCACACAGTGCAAAGCTTTGATAAATTAGCTCTGGCTGCTCACACTTGTTTAAAATCGTTGATGGGTTAACCTTGTACGAGCGTGCCCGGTGCTGGACGAGGTGCTGCTCACCCGTGCTGCTCTGCCTCTCGGCTGCATCATGTCCTCCCATGAGTGGCAGAAAGGCAGCATAAAGTCAGTGGCTAATCTGATAGCAGTCATGTGCCTGCTCTTGCCCAGCGCCTGTGGAATTGCAGCATGGGTCTGTAAAAGCGCTCATGGCTTCCCATGGCTTGGGGAAGGCCAGAGTCTGCTTATCTGTGCATCTGCTGGTGTATGAGTAAATACTTGGGGGTAAATTGTCACCCCTCTGTGCAGCTTGAAGCAACAGCTGGGGTACCACCTCGACTCTTGTCAAAGCCCATGCATTGGCTGGTCTTTATGCACGAGTGGTGAGCCTTCTGCTACAGCTCCACAGCAGCTTCTCACTCAGCCCCTGGCCAGGAGAGTGGGGAATGACAGGAGCAGTTCATACCTTTCACAGTGACTCCATTCCCTCCTGCTTCCCCCAGCATTGCTCTGCTTTGTGGCTTCCCTGACCTTTCTGTGATCCCAGGTCTGACCTGGAGGAGGGTTCCCACTGTATTGCTCAGCCTGAGCAGAGATGTTGCATGTCGCTACAACCCTTTGTCGTGGTTTAACCCCAGCTGGCAACTAAGCACCACGCAGCTGCTCTCTCACTCTCCCCTGGTGGGATGGGGGAGAGAATCAGAGGGCAAAAGTGAGAAAACTCATGGGTTGACATAAAAAAAGTTTAATAGGTAAAGCAAAAGCCGTGCACACAAGCAAAGCAAAAGAAGGAATTCATTCACTGATTCCCAGCAGCAGGCAGGTGTTCAGCCGTCTCCAGGAATGGAGATGGAGCAGGGCTCCATCACATGTAACGGTTACTTGGGAAGACAAATGCCATCACTCCGAACGTTCCCTCCTTCATTCTTCTTCTCCCCCAGCTTTATATGCTGAGCATGACGTCACATGGTATGGACTATGCCTTTGGTTAGCTGAGGTCAGCTGTCCTGGCT
>Ga0181612_124445_pt1 | contig 14391 bp, 10 predicted proteins | sample HoacroProtozoa21_FD_119630 | JGI IMG/M metagenome (GOLD analysis project Ga0181612, IMG submission 119630) | Hoatzin crop microbial communities from Cojedes, Venezuel. Combined Assembly of Gp0051906, Gp0051904, Gp0051908 | reverse complement strand
TCTTCTTTATATTTCATGATTCTAAATCCTAATTTGTTATCAATCAGAAAAAATGTTTCAGACATTAGATATTATCTGAAAAGATGTTTTGCCTCGCACTAATAGGAATTCAACATGAGATCCAATCTGAGTATATTCAGAAATCAGAGAAGAGAAAAATAGCTCAAAATAATTAATTATTGAGGAATGGAATGAATAATTTGGCAATATGACTTTGAAATTTCAGTAAAGAAGAAGTCTTGGAAATGAAAATTAAACAAAATCCAATCCAAAATGAAAAAGAAATATTTGCTTAATTTCAAACTTTCTTTTCAAAATACATCAGACTGACCTTCTTGTGGAATTACCTGCTTTTTATGATAACCTATTTTTATATATAACTGTGCCAGCAAAATCAGCTGTGCAAAATCAGCTTTTTTTAGTACACTCAATAACCCAAATAATTTTCACTTGAAAGTGCAACTGACTCCTTAGTTTGGAGGTTGTTTGTAAGCTAAACATCACCTGAAACGATGTATTTTGAAATACTCCCCCTGCCTTTCCGGCTATTAACTGAGTGTATTAAAATATGTTTATGTTAAAAGAGAGAGCATTACATCACACTTACTTGTATGTCCAGCACAGTTTCATTAGATCATAGACTTCTGTTGGACAGACTTCGGGACGTTCCATTCGTTCTCCTCTTTCAATCATCTGTGCAACTTCACCACCTTTCATTCCCTGGAACAGGGTGACCAGAAGAGTCAGAGTTGTAAACCATTACAGCACACATGCTAGGACAAAACAAATAGAGGCCTAGAGTTATTTTTAGGCTATCCTTTGACTCATTTGTTGCAACAGATGGGGTGGTAAGGCCTCCTTTGGTCTGCAACAACCCTTATTAGTTATGAAAAGGTATTGGTTCAAATTTGCTCCGAACTTTTATGGAAAAAAAATTGCCAGATAGAATTACTCACCTTATACGGTTTTTGCCCATAGGAGAAAGCTTCCCACATTAAAACCCCAAAACTCCAGACATCACTTTTGCTAGAAAATTTGTAGAAATTCATGCATTCTGGAGCATACCACTTGACTGGCCATTTTCCGTGACTTTGTGCCTAAAACAAGTCATAACAGAAAGGAGAAAAAGCAGGCTAGAAACAGTGGTCAGTAGTAAACAACATCAGAATTTACATAAGCCAAGTTAACTTAGATCTGCACACCTTTGCACTAAGTACCATAACACTTCTGATGCAGTTGGCGTTACAGGGAATGGATAGCAGCTTCTTCAAAAGCATTGTAAAATTGTTCTTAACCTTCCACTTTCAAAATAAGACATTGAAATGAAATCTATGGTGAAGCAACACTTAGCTAAATGACCTGGAGTCATGTTTTCCGTGGCATTTAATTGAAAGTTGATCTTCAAAAGTTAGATTTTTCATCTAGGCTCTCCACAGAGAGTAAGAGCTACATACCCAGTTACACTGAGTCTCATTATTACTTGATTTCACAGCAACTGCCTTGTGGCAAACTGCAGTTTGATTAAATGATGCCACAACACTGTGTTATGACAACGCAAGTGTCAAGGTATCCCAGCACAGTGCTGGATCTAGTGAAAGAACCCCACTGCATTTTGTGGAGTTGTAAAGTGAGTGTGGCCTTTGATACCAATTCTCAAACCTCTGACAAGCAGCTCCAGCTAGGCTAGTGGCAGTGATTTAAGATGTTACTGCCTTTTCTGGCAGCAGTTACTATTCCCATAGGCAGGTCATCAGACAGGAATAAGTGCTTGCTCCTCCTCTGCAGCATTTCATGGTCTGGCTTATTAGTTTTAAACAGCTGATGAAAGGGAATAGGCAGAAGGAAGAAATAATTTGAACTGCAAGAGCAATATATCAGAAAAAAAGATGCAGACATGATTAGAGCCTTCGTCTCCCATGGATGTTTTTACCTCATTAGATGTGGCAGTTATTTCAGTCCCTTTAGCCATAAAGAGATCCAAGGAATTTAAAACCAAGCTAAACAAATTCTGCTTAGATTAAACGACTACTTATCAATGGTATTCTTTCAAAAACCTCCCCAAATTCAGCTCTGTTAATTAACTGTAGCCTAAATTAACTAGAACACTGTTAATTTAGGCTACAGTGTGCTAGCCTAAATTTTCCTTGGAGATGGTGAAAATCCTAAGTGTCCAAAACTTCATATCTGCAACAAGGACATTTTTCCCCTTTTATATAAGGATGTTCTCACTTGCACTATAAATTTCCACCTTCTAATGACAAGTTTACCAAAAGTAAACAAAAAGAAGTAAGCAAATAAATGAAGAGACTAGATTTTTCCTCCCTACACATTGCTTAAGGTTGATCACATATTTTGAAAGTCAGTGACCTACTATCCAGCTGTAAAATAAAAGATGATATACATTCTCGCTAATTTTCAACTTTTAAAAACAAGTGCACTTCAACTGAAAATACCCTTATTAGGTTATGCTACTACACTGCTTACCTGTCTTGTGCAAACCTTACCTTATAATAACTTTCATCAGCACTAAGAGCTTTAGAAAGTCCGAAGTCACTAATTTTGGCATAATGTTGGGTGACTAATAGCACATTCCTTGCAGCCAGATCTCTATGAACAAAGTTATTCTCCTCCAGGTATTTCATCCCCATGGAAACCTGATGTACCAGCTCTGTTATATTCTTCTCCGTGACATGTCTAAAAATCATAATTGAATTTTTAAGAGGTCAGCAGTTCATTTTCATGACTTTTCATGAAGTTCAAAAATAAATCTTTACTATGAACTTCCGCACATCATACTAGGAACCTGATCCACCTGTGTTTAGCTAAGCTTTAATTAGAACGGGCAGCATAAGAATGTCCGGAGCAAGATAATGTGTGATCATATCAATAAATGAGCAATTGAAGGACATGTGAAAATACTATCATTTATTCAAAATGCACTATTTTACCAGAAATATTTGTCAGTTCAGAGACATGTACAGATAATCGTGTCCCAGTGAAGAGTAACTACAATCATTAATCATTACATAAATAACATGAAAATTTAAAATTGCCCTTAAAGAAAGAAAAAAAAGGACCTGTATCTTGTTTCCCCTTTGGATAAATCCTGTGAAATGGAATCCAAGCTTACCTACCTATTTTTTTGCAAAAATTTGTTCAATGGTCCAAGTTCAGCCATTTCCATTACTAGCATCCAGGCTTCAGCTTCACATATGCCTATCATTCGGACAATATACGGGTTATCCAGCTGCTGCATTACATTTGCTTCTCTCAGTAATTCATCCTTTACGGCTGGATCATTACTTTCATTCTTAAGAATTTTTACAGCTACTGGCTTGGCACCCCTACAAAAAAGAATCCAGTTCTCGGATTAGTCACTTAAAAGTCTGTGTGCAAATTCACACAATCTTAATCTGATGTTTCAGTGCACATAGTACAAACTGTGACAAAAGACAGCATTGACATTCAGAGGGGAAAAAAACCAATTGACTGTAACAGGAACATCTCTGTACCAAATGCTCAGAAGACAGCTAAGCAAAAGAGAGAGAAGAACCTGAGAAAATTACAAATAATAAAAACGACTTAAGCCTGAAAAGAAATGTACTGGGCAAGATTTTCTTCCCATTCTGGAAAGAACGCCATGAAGTTTTTCCAGCAAGAAAAGCTATAAAGCACTGAGGTGTTTTGGGAGTGAGACTAGAACATGCAGCATTGCAAGGCCTCAAGGCAGTGCTCTGAAATCCTGAGAAACTAAGCCCACTCCTGCAACCTTCAGCTCATACAAATGAGTGAAAGAGTGACCAATGAGATTGACAGAGCTCAAGTGTGAGACAAGACCAGCAAATACACCAGCTGTGACCAGAGCACTTCAAATCCGCTCACACTGTACTGGAAAAAGAAACATCCCTCCTGGCTCTGAAAACCTTGGTTAAAGAAATGCCTCCCCCTTCAAGTGGTGAAAATGTATACATAATCAGCCCACGCACTTTAAACAACATACCAATAACATTTTACTACAAAAATGCATGAACAGTCAGGTGGTCCTACTTCTGCCAGTATAAACAGGGTCTGTTCCTACTGCAATTACACGATAAAAGAGGTCACAACATGTTTTGTCTTCTTGAAAATCAACATTCCACCTTCATGAAACAGGTATTTATCATATTTGTTCTACATGAAAATCTCTTTGTTATAGGTAAGCTGTCTTTGATACTCTACACTATTTCTCAAAGAGAGGTTGTGGAGATGGGAAATACTGAGTACAATGACTGCCCATACAAACTATGGAGGAAGGCAGCAGACTTCCCACTCTGCCATCCCTGACAGGAGAGAAAATAGTCATAAGGGGCACTTCCCCACTGTACAGACAAAAATAATGGCTGGGAGGTGACTATGCTGCAGGCAAGTTGGTGTCTGCAAACAGAGGAAAATAAAATGAGCATATAGAAAATGTGTGTATGAGTATATGTACAAAGAGAGAGACCAGTGAATGTTAGCCCAAATTACTTAGGTACAGTTTGTCACCGCAAATGGCACGCAAACACTACCGCTGCTCCACAAAAATAAAGGCCAGAGCATTCACGTATTAGACTCCATGAAAACAGAAGGAAACACTTACTTTTTCATTTTATAGAATCCTTTTTTTACAGTGCCAAAGTTGCCAGAGCCAAGTTCTCCTTCCTCCAAGGTCAACAATTTTCTGTCAAGAGTGACATTTTTTGGTTTCATTTCATCTGGATCCGCATATGGACTTTCATAGACCTCAGTATCCATGGGTAAAGCCTCTCTCTGATCACCTGCAGTTCAATCAGTGAAAAAATTAGACATTACGTGAGACATTTTTGCTGCCACAGCTACTGTATTGGCCCTTTCTATGTTTAGGATCATCAGTGTGTTTGACTTCTGAGTGCGTTATAAAGAAACTACATGCAGTCCAGCTACAGACACTTTAGAACACCCCAAAAGAGAGTGACCTCCACCTGGTGACATGCTCTGACTATTGAGTATCTGCGTAATGTGAAACCAGGAGGTTCCTTGACAGAAGGATGATTAACACCTGGCCCTTCTCCTTAGTACATCCCATTAGTTACCTCAGACAATTCTTCACTCAGAATGTTGCCTTCTATGTAGTTCATCCTTAGGCATCCATCTTTAATTGCATTTTACAGAAAGCCTGAGCACCAGCTTGACACCGGGGGTGCAACAGGGCACAATTCTTTTTATGAAGTGCAAGGATGCAGCTTTTAGAGTCAAGGAAGTAACAAACTTTCACTTCAATATGGAAAAAGGGATTTCTGCTAAATGACTTTTATTACAGATGGTGGCATCTGACAGTTTCAGCTACCAGGCTTGAGCTATGATAGTGGCTATACCAATACACAACACGGTGTGAAATATATGCCAGAAAAAAAGAAATGTGGGTTGAGGAGAGATCTCTGGTATAAAAAAGAAAATTGTATTAATGACATAAATGACCCTGCCTACCTTTTTCTGCTCCTGTAAGGCCTCTATTCCTTTGCAGCACGTAAGGATTAAAAAGTGATTCATCAGGTGGGTGGCCAATAGTTGACTGAAGCTGTAGCACACAAACAGAGTTTTTATGATTAGCAATGAATAGCTGAGTTAAAAGCATTTCTTTTCCCCAAGGGCTATGGCATAATCATTGCAAGAGACATATAGGTAAGAACCAGAAAGTGAGAAAAGGATCCAACAAAGTTTATTTCATTCTGGAGGTTACTGCTTGAGTAAATATGCAGGCCAAATAAAACACACACTGCTAAAGCACATAAAAGTTATCGCAAATATTTCAGAGCATTTGATCTGAGAGGATTAACTGGAATGGATCATGCACAAATCTTATTCTGCAGATACTAAATTTACATGCTCTTTTCAAATCTGCCTTGTAACACAAGTAGTCATAAGGATTTCTCTTTAATCTGTCCTTTCTCCCTCTCCAAGCTATCTCCCTCCATATCTAGGCCATAGAGAAATTCCTAGCACAAATGAAAACGAAAACCACTTCCCTGTTTTTCTTGTGGACGTTATGGAGTGACTCCACTTGGAAGAAATTGGGGTAAAAAGTAATTAATTTAATAGGCTTGTGTAATGTCATGGACAAACATCATGGACCAGATACTAGCCCAGTCTGTCTGATCTGAGGAGGGAGAAAATGACCTAAGTTTTACTGTACTCGAACATCTGGTTCAAATACAATCCTTCTGCCTTTACTTTTTGTCAGAGGAATACTATGGAGCACACAAACAACCACAGCAGAAAGACACTGTATTTCTGGAGCTCCTTGGCTGAATGATGAGTCTGGTACAATGAAGTATAGATGAGAGAAACTTATAACCTCCTCTCTTCTGTCTGTGAACTGTCTGGAAAAGGGAATTACAGAACTTATTTCTGCAGTTTTATCCCTTTCCTTTCTCAGTGTAGAAATTTTACTCCACTCAAGAGTGACCTCACTCTCCGCTGAGAGTGTTTTAAAACTAGAAATTCAAATATCAACATGAGTTTGCTCAGCTTGAATAGGAAACAAAGGTGTATCGTACTTGCAAAACACTGGATAGGGCTATTTTGCAAATACTTGAGAATATAATTTTTGTTAATAACTGAAGCTTTCAGTGGCATACGTTCCCGCCTGAAACAGGTGTGGTTTTCAAGTAAAGAGAAACGAAGCTTGGGAAATGTCCAGGAGTGAATTATTGCGTGCTACAGACATTCTATCAATTGGAAACTGCATTTTGTAGGGAAAACACCTGACCCAGGTGGTACAGACCTTTAAACCATAATGAAGTGATCTGCCCAGCTGGATGAAGCAGAAAATGTTTCACTACATAGATTTCACATCAAACCTCCTGGCCAACGCTCAGCAAGATTCTGGCCTAGTGGGATGAGCATGATGGCATCAGGGATGGTAAGGGTAACACCTCCGACTTGAATTGTTCAGTCCCGTGGAACAGTGTTGAAAGGCCGTTTGCTGTCAGGGCAAGCCACAAAAGCCCTGAGATGGTTCTGAGATAGATCAGGGACCAAAATCACCTGCCAATCTCAAGAACAAGGAGGCACATGAATGGTATAAAACAAGATCCTCAGCTCTAGTTTTGTTTTTCTAGTCTGGTACACCTTGCCAGGTCTGCAAGTTAAGAACTGTATTTCCAAGACCTGTATTACTCCATTTCACACACAGGCCATTCACTAACCCCAAAAACCCCAGTAAGATTGGAACTCAAGTGATGGGCTAGCAGTTTCAGTCTGAACACTTAGGACAGTCTTTCCCTCCACTATGTCAGGATGTATAGGGAAATGCTTACATTCAGTCAAAAATACTAATCACCTTTTGCAAAGCAAAACCAAATCAGATGTATTTATACTTACTGAGATCACAGTAATTTTAGTTTGTGCATTTTGTATATCCCGTATTGCTTCAGAACACACCAAGAATATTTCGGGTTCCTTATCTTCCTGCTAGTTACTGTGACCCATTCAGTATTACTACTAAGAATTCATTATAGTTCCACTGGATAGCTTCCTGGATGTATTCTTGCTTCCTACGCTAACTATATTTATACCTGAAAAGGAGAACATTTTACATTCCAAAACATAATTGAAATCGATTAACTTAGTGGATACAAAGCAATATGGACTGAAATTAATATCTGTTGCTAGACAGACACAAGTAAAAAGGAAGCAGGTGCAAATTGCCACATTGCATAGATTCTGTGGAAGCCTCTAGTTAACACTTCTTGGCCATACGGTCCAAAAGTAGAGTGGCGAAATAAAGCATAAAAATATGGTGACTACCTAAGAAAGGAACTGAGATGCTGAGTCTTCAGTGGCAGCTTCCAGGATACTGGAAGGAAAGTTCTGAAATACTTAGGAATGACAGAATAACAGTTTCAAAGGATACATTTTGCATACTTTACCCTTAAAGTAATCTTTCTGATAGAAATGCAAAGTGTTCAGAAAATGACATCTAGAAGAGACTGCATTGCTCTGGGACACCTCTGCTTTTTGAAAACTTTGATAGGACTTTCCATTGTCCTCTGTTCACTGTGGGGAGTGCCTCAACTGTGCACCAAAAAAAGTGTGATAGGAATATCTGAACCCAAGCCTTGAAATGTCCCACAGCACACTCCTTAAAGCCACTGAAACCTTTTCTGTTGTCACAATGAGGTAAAGTCACACAGCTGTGGCCCCAAGCTAACCAATGAAGCATGGCAGCTCTGCTTGCTTTCTTTTCACAGTCAAGTGCCAGATAGATTTTGTGCAGTTGCTGTTACATAACAATGAATACAAATTCAGCTCACAGAAGGGTACAACTTCAGCAGACCTGCCTTGTTGTTAGATGAGTAAAAAGACTGTGTACCACTTTTCCTCATCGTAACCCAAGCTTATGAGAAATGAGATACAGCCACTTTAGGAAAGGCCTTTGAAAATTATAAGCTCAAGATTACAGATCTGAATTTATTGTTTGAAGGAGCGGTGCTTTTTTGATGGCAATATAACTCTGTAAGCTGAATTATAATGATGGAAATTACCAATTCCAATGTAACACCTTGTAGAGGTCTGTTTAGTAAGCTTCACCTGATTGCTGCTGAACAACAGGGCAGTAACACTTAAGAAGTACTCAGCCAGTAGTGGATAGCCCCACAGATCTAAAAAAAACTCGAAGGGCATAAGGTCTCATGTAATTAGTAATAGTTGCAGACTAGAGAGGTAGTTAAATATCCCTGATCCTAGGTCTCAGGGTATGAACTGGCATACTTTGGTCTGGCCAAACAGAATTCATGTATATCAAATTTACACATATCAAGAATCCATTCACCAGTGCAGAACAGCTGGTAAAAATATAGCTCTGCCCATGACATAGCTGACCTCTCAAACGGGATGTATAGAGACATTTCTGCTCTTTGCAATTCAAGGACAAAATAAAAGCATCAGAAAGGATTGGATGCTCTTGTTCAGGAACTGCATTAAAAAAAAAGAAAAAGAAAAGTGCATTACTCCTGTGCTTGTGAATAAAACTCTGCAGCTGTGAATTGGAAATGGCACTGTGACACCAAATCTAACAAAGCGGGTCCTCTTTCTTGGAGAGATGCTCATGTTTAAGATAAGCGATAATGTCTTACACATCTCAGTGTTAGCTTAGTTAACCAATATATATGTATGCATGGAAAAATATTCCTCGCTGCTGCAGTTCGGTTAAACAGCTTAACAATGCCTTTTTCATTCATATTTCTGGTTGAACCGCAATTTGGTGTTTCACAGGCACATTTTCAGCTCATATTAGTAACTTGGAAATATTGTGCAGCACTCAGAAAAACTCAAACACTTTTCTTTAGTTCTGCCAGTTATGTATTCGTGGCATGTAGCACCCTACATGCCTTTGAATAGGATTTTCTAGCAGAAAGGTTGGAATTTTTTTCCTGAAGTCAAGCAAGGCTGACTAGAAATGGTGCAGGAGGTATGTATCATTGCATGTACAGTGGCCTGGGTAACAGTACAATAAAATTTCTTTTTTATTTAACTGTCATTTAAATCCAGACTCCTTTCTGCCCTACACTTTAAAAGCAGCAAGTTTAATTCTGCAGATCTTTTTCTGACAAAGGGAACTTTGTATTAATATAACCAAGGTATAGGGTAGGAGATTGCTCCTTGTATTATCACAAGCAGCAGTGAATGGGCAAAATTACCATGGATTTGCTCATCCAGTAAGAAGGAATACAAGAAAAGAGTCCACTACAGACACCTGTTAGTAATGGCACATAGAGTGTGACACCTTGTGGTATGCACACTCGTAAACTATGGGGCAGGCTGTCATTTTATGCTCTTCTACTAGAAATCTGTTGTGAGCCTGTCCTATTTTCACATCAAGATTTTTTTTTTTGTTCCACTGGGTTTTAACTTTCATTTGTTAAATTTATCAGGTACCCACAGTTAAGCTAATCTAAATGTGCCATTTTCCCCCTTATTAGTGACTGGCTATACCAGTGTGGCACTTTTATAGTAATATAGCCACATCCACAAAGAGAGCAAAGCCGGAGGCAGAGAGTTTGCACTGACTCGAAGATACTGTTCTAGTAAAAGGAATACCACTTTCTACAAATGGATAAGGCCTTAGTAGGATAACCCCTAAGCAGCTTTGATAGGATTTAGTTGATGCAATGAGAACAGGACCCACTTACTGTTTGCTTTAAAATATCAATGAAACAGCTCTAACTACTCTAAGTCTGATTTTTACAGTAAAGATTATCATTTTATAGTAAAGAATATACTTATGAAGGCAATCTGTACAGGAGTTGCGACTTCAGGTTAATAATTCTAATTTGAAAAGATGCAAACGTATATGTAGGACTATAAAGTTGTCTTATTTCGGTAAGTCAAACTGAGCAACAAAATACTGCATGACAAAGACCGGATCCTCAAGGAGCTTTGGCTAAGACATCTTAGTCGCCACTAGGTGGCACGAGTTCATTTAAATTATCACCTAAAATAGCAATTTTACACTAGTGAGTAAAGCAGCTCGAAAAATTTTGATCTGAGTGTTAGAATTATATACAAATAACCAGTTTGCAAAATTTAAAAAACCCCATAATTTCCAAGATTGAGTAAATATAACGGTGTCAATTTTCCGTTCTGTTGTCTGAAAGTTTTTGACATAAGAGAAGTAACTGCCTACTTAACCAGGTCTAAAGTAAACTCTGCATGTTGGGCTTAACAGTGGATGCTAAATCTTCGAAATGTTCAGAGCAGACCTTCTGTTTAGAGTCTAAAATTTGGCAGTATGATGAAATCTGTGAGTTTGAGTATCCAGGGTTAAGTGCACGTAAACGGTGATAAAATCATATTTCTGAAATTATTTTCTTAAATGTTTGGTCTTTCTCTGCGAACATGCTTTAGTTTGTACTCTGTGTACATTCCCCAGAAGGCAGGAATAGCTATTTGACTGCAGAAAGCAACCAGAGAGAAGCACAGATATTACCAGGTGAACAGACACCAGAGCGACCAAAGCCATGCCTAGAGAATTCAGATCCCACACTCACTTTTCTGAACAAAACCCAAAATACTTCTCTAGTCTCATGTGTGATAGTATGGCAGGTTTTTTCAGATGGCTTTAGAACATGTCCTGACCTGTATATCTATTTGTACAAGATGACAGCACATTAAAAATGAGATGTGGGTCCTGTCAGGGTTTACAGATGACAACAGCTCTTGGTACTTCAGTATAAAAGTGAACTTCAGTTATAAAAAAAGAATAATTGTTATTTACTAAGATTATCAAATACAGTATATGTCGAACACAGTCTTTCACTCTGAACAGCAGTATACCTCTAGGGCTTTCTATGCCTGCTCATTTTTGTTGAGGAGCAACAAAATAAATAAATTAATGGAAATAAATGAATAAATAAACAAAAAGAGACTCATGGATGGAACAGGGACACATATGTTATTATCAGCATGCAAACAAAGCTCATAACTACTTGCTTCACCACTACATCACTTACTGGACAGCATAATTTCCTGGCCATGCATCAGCATTTTCATTAGTAGAGGACTGGGTTCCCCTTGACTCTCGGACACCTTACCAACATTCCCATTCTGCTTGGTCTTGTGACATCTTACACTTGCCCAAATGTAATTACCGTCAATGCATAACAAGATTTGTGCACATAGGTTCTGTAAGAATATACTTTGTGGTTGTTATTAACAAATTGTTCCCTAAATGTCCTCAGTAATAGCACTGTGTAAGCAAGCCAATTTTCTGATTAGGCATGATAGTTCACAGTAGAAATATAATTTTGTTCTGGTATGAGTGGCTGTTTTTTGAAAAACATTTTATCACTTACATTTTATTTCCAGACTTGTTAAGATCTGCACTAATATTTTGGGATGTGAGAAACTACTTAAAAATAGTCCCTCAATTTTTAAACTTCTTTAAAACCATTGCTTTAGTTATAAAATTAATGGCAATTATGCAGCTGATTAGGAAAGAAGCAGAAAGCTTATAAAAATCTTCACAATCTGATTGTTAGTAGCCAAGACACATTTAGTAACAGAAAGGCAAAAGAGGGGAGGGGAAAAAAAAAAAAAAAAGAGTGAAATTAGTCACATGTAAGTCCTTTTAACTCAGTCAAAAACCTAAAAAGACTGTATGAGGCACCTTTTTGCTGCCAGCCTTTGGAAAGGTGTACGATTTGAGTCTTGAGATAATTCCACCTCCTGCCCAAGTCTAGAAACCACAATATCAAAGAGGAACAGTAAACGTGTCAGGAAAACAGCTAAACGTATTTTACAAAACAGATGTAGTATACAAGAACAAAACACTCCCAACCTTTCTCTTGTGTGTACCTGCAAGTACACACATGATGCATCAAGACAAATGTAGTACAGAAAATCTTCGCAGTAAATTTTATTTCACCTACATTACTTTCAGACCATCTTGAATTTGCAGATACAGGTTAAGGCAGTTTTTAAATTCAAGCATATTGCTCTTTCCCCAGAAATTTTACACAGCATGCTTCTCCTGCCTCTGTTGTTGAACATCCCCCAACATATTTAGTGATGTAAATCAGCTGATAACTTTAGTGTCTTGTAGTACGACTAACGCATCAAGCGAGATTTGAAGCACACCTTGGTCTTATGACAAACAATGTGGTTATTGAAGCAAACAGCGCACAAACATATTACTTTCAAACAAAAATGAACAGGCTTTAAATTTCACATGTGCACTTACATTCTGTATAAAGATACTTTTGAAAGAAATGCAAATATGTTTTACAGTAATACATTAATTAATTAAATGTGACTAGCATTTCTAGGGGTCACTGAGAGATCATACCTGCCTAATTAGAACTGTGATGCAGTAGTTACTGATCAAGCACTTAGACTGATGCTGAGGTTGAAATAACAACCTGAGCCACATTCTTGGCCACTTTAAATAGCCTTTGAACTGACTTACAGTTAGATACTCTAAACTTTTAAATAGCCCATTTGGACTTTATTTTTTTTTTGTGAAAAGATAGCTTTTCCAATGGATAGGACTGGCATTTTTCCTAGCTTTCTTCTAAAAAAAATGTTTGATTTCACGTGAAAAAGTTATCTTTTGTTTCAAAACACCAAGGATAGCCATGCAGTCCCTATTCCTGCTGGAAGAACAGAAAATTTTTCGATGCTTGACAGTCTTCATTGTTGTGATACATAAAAATTCAGTTACTGCATATTGAAAAAGCTTACTGAATCCACTATTGTTTTTTACCTCACAAAATTCTTTCCGTATTGTCAATAAATGAATCCTGCAGCACTTCTTAGCTATGGTTTTGCAACAGATAAATTCTCTAAGAGGTTAAGGGCTTTTTTTGCACACAATGAGCATGGATCATTACACTTTTCCAAGAGTATCTCCCAGCACTTGATCAAGCATCCACCCACACCGCCTTGATGGTAATACTGCTTAACTCCAATGTTTGTATTAGACATACAAATGCATGGTAAGAGGAATACTTTAATCAGGGACAGCAACATACTAGTTTAAAGTTAGGCTGTACTCATCAGGTTTAGGTCTTTTATTACTACCTGATGAACTGTGGCTAAACAAATAAATTACTGAAAAAGTTTACGCGGAGAATTTGAGAAGTGGCCAGGAGTTGGCAGCTTCACTGTAACGTCAACGAGTGATTTTAGACTCATATCAAAAGCTCTTCTGCAGGTTTAAATACATATTGGGAGGATGTGCAGGGAGAAAAAAGTAATTTACAAAGTCACAGCAGATCGAAATCACCTTAAATCTAGTTATGGAACTTGTGGCGAAAGGCAAGAAAAGTCCTCACCCATACATGTGCTGAGAGAAGTAAGAAGGAGCAAGCCTCTGTATTCTGCATGGAGAAATTCGCTGCAATACAGACTTTCAGCAGAAAGTCCTTCCTTTTGCAGAAGAAGCATATTAGTATCACTATAAAGGAGATGTCCAGAATACAGAAAAGGGGACAAGTAACAGTTACATTACTCTAAGTTTGTTCCTGGAGCATTAGCAAGTACTACACAAGTCTCTTCCCTGATGTTGTAAATATAACTCCTCACACACCAACAATTCGTGGCTAAATTAGTTGGACAGCCTGCCTAGCATATCATCCAGCCGGTCTTTCTACAGTGGCCATACACTCTCTTAGCTTCAAAGCAACTACATATATGGGCATGTTCTTTCCTAAGGCTTTGGAATCTCACCAGTGTATTTCAGGCACTAATAAATATAAAAATAAAAAATTACTGAAAAATTGGTTTGGATGGGAAGACCAGTATTAGATTGTCCCTCAGAACAGGCCACTCCCCTCTTTTCTTCAGCTGTTAATCATGTCCTGTTCCTCTACTCACACTCTTTGGCTTCTTCAT
>Ga0181612_105084_pt1 | contig 14391 bp, 8 predicted proteins | sample HoacroProtozoa21_FD_119630 | JGI IMG/M metagenome (GOLD analysis project Ga0181612, IMG submission 119630) | Hoatzin crop microbial communities from Cojedes, Venezuel. Combined Assembly of Gp0051906, Gp0051904, Gp0051908 | reverse complement strand
CCACAGCCTCCCTGGGCAGCCTGGGCCAGGGCTCCGTCACCCTCAGAGGGAAGAAGTTCTTCCTCGTGTTCAGCTGGAGCTTCCTCTGCTTCAGTTTGTGCCCATTGCCCCTTGTCCTGTTGCTGGGCACCACTGGAAAGAGTCTGGCCCCGTCATCCTGACACCCACCCTTCAGTCCAGCACAGGGCTATGAGGATGATGAGGGGACTGGAGCATCTCTCCTATGAGAAAAGGTTGAGGGAGCTGGGCTTTTTCAGCCTGGAGAAGGCTGAGAGGTGACCTTAGAAATGCTTATAAATATCTGCAGGGCAACCAGTAATGGATCAGCTGTTTCATTTACAGCTCTGGAAGGTTTTAAATCAGGGTTTGGGCAAGGAGGTAACATGACACAAACACAAGCAGGGTAGAAGTACTTTTGATCTTACTTTGCTCTTGCCAATACGCAAATCTTGTCTGAATACAGCAGGACTGGCGCAGCAAGGCATGTACGCCAAGTTTGCTGCAGCGTGTTCTAAACACACCCAAAACATCTGTATCCTCCTCCCATTTCTTTTTACTTAGTAGATGTCTTTAAAAGAACTGTCGAAAACGACTGAAAACAGGCAGACAAATGCAGTGCGGAACTTAACAACACCTAAACTAGCACAGAAATATGTTGGACTCAACAGCCAGCACTTCTCTTGAAATGGCAGCTCTGCCATGTAAAAACCCTGCAAGAATCCCAGGCAAGACATAGAAGAACGTCTTCTTCTCGGAATATTTTGAAATTTATATTTCCTACCCAAGGCGGGAATTGCACCAGGTTACCTGCATATTGGAGCCTGGTGAAAATAAAGAACTAACAGTGCTTTTCCAAAATATTTTTCTTTGTTTTTTATTCTTTGTTTTCCTATTGAACACAAACACGTTCAGCACAGCGTGTAGTTCAGGACTGGACGTGCATGGAAAAAGACAGATCTAATCAGCAATGAATACCTTAAGGTGTTTATTGTGCCTTGGCTAGGAACTAACAACCTTTCCCATCACCTGCTCATCAACACCAAGACACAGAGACCCAGCCAGAAGCGCTGAGGTACGCGTTCTGTGAACGACATCGACATCAACCTGAAGGGCGGGTGGTCTAGGACAGCACCTCTGCTAGCGTGGCATCCTCTCCCTCGTTTGCTCTCGGTCTTCGCAATGGTTAATTGCTGCACCAGGCATTGGTAAGCAGCCGAGTGAATCTGCTGCCTCTGCTGCGCTTCCAACGGGCCCAGGAATGAAAGAGCAAGATCGAGCTGAGGCCCCGAACTTTGTATCACCACCAGACTGGTCTTCAAAAAGTGCTTACGCTGCATCACAAATCTGAGTCAGGCTTCATCAATTTAACATTAAAGACTTGCCATTAGTGATATTTTTGGGTTCGTTCTGGAACTAGTAAGTGCTCTCTGCAAGTCAATAGAAGGTGAAGGTGTTTGCTTTGCCACATGCCAGGACACCAGAGCACTGCAGAGCTTCAGATGAGCCGCATCAAAATCGCTGCTTTATTCTGCAGTCAGGTGAATCAGTGGAGATCACCTAATGCATCATCTGTGACGTACATTTAAAAAACCCCACCCACTTTTATTCGTTTTTATTAAGAAATTTATGAACTATGTAAAAAGTGTCAAATAGTGGTTTACAAAAGAGAAGAAATTTGCCATATATACAGCTATTTAACATTTCGATAGTGCCATTTGAAAGATACATATTATACAACGTCAGTTATGAATAACCGGCCCACCTATTTACAATGCAAAGGGCTTCTGCAAAGAACATCTAACAAACGCAGCCCCTTTCAGATGTAAAACAAAGAAAACGATATCTTGATGAAGTTACACAAATGTAAACCCAGCATTTTCAAATGAGGTGCTCAGGGCAGAACAACATGCGTGGAAAGCTCTTTCTTATTTTAAACAAATATGATATTTTAAGCTCAAGGAAGCTCTCGATATCATTGTCAATACATGTTAGATGCTACAAAACCAACCAACAATGCTGTTTGTTACTTCAAACAACATTTAAAGCACATTCCATAGTATTTTAAACAGTTTACATTATCTCAGAAAATACCCTTGCTTGCTAAATAGTTTGCTACAATGACAAAAAAACTGAGTTGCTGAAGTAATCTGAAATCTTCTACTAACGAACTTGCTAGTATGTATGTACTGGCAGAAATATGTATTACCGTAACTGTGAGTGAAATCTTCTTTTGTATGTCATAGGTGAAAGCTCCTTTTTTAATTTTCAACACATACGGTTTGCTAAATTTGTTTTAGGGCAATTTAGACAAGTCTTTTCAGAGGTCCCTGAGGTTGCAGAAGTAACCAAACAACTTAACTAGGTGCTTAAACAGAGAAATCGGTACTTAATTAGAGGCAATCAAGGTTAAATAATTTTAATGGCAATGAAAATTCAAAAGCCACTAACGGAAAGACAGTTGATTTCCCTTTTTTCTCATACAGGTATTATGAACTACAGTGTAGCTACTCACTGGAGCAAGGACATCAGAACATAAACCCAGCTCAAAATGAGACTGTAGTAAATAAATAATTCTGCCTGTCACTCAACAATTAACAAGACCTACACGAATTCTCATTCCTGCTCCCCGCAAAATGTTTGCTGCGGGGTTGTTTTTTGTGTTTGTCAAAACATGCCAGTACGAAATATTCCAGAAGCACTTCTTCAGGTGACCAAAAGCACAGTTATTGCTGTACAGTGACACTAGCTCTCACTGCAGGACTGGCTGCTGCTCGTTCTCTTTCTTTAGCAATTTCCATCTCTATTTTGGCTTTAATCTTATTCCAATCAACTTCCAGCTGTAAAAACAGAAAAGCGAGTACGCAGAGGTCAGTAACATTGTATAGAGAGGTCAAGCAGATAGCTATTCAACAACAGGACAATTCCAAGTTACAATTACAAAGTGACCGTGTCAGTCGTTACACAGTTCTTCACGTGTAACTGACGACTTACACCAGTCGGACGTACGAAGGCACAGCTCAGTTCTAACAAACGGACCTTTCCATCTTCATTTGAATTTAATGACATCTGTGTCCAGTTCCTGAGAATCTAGCCCTTTATCAATAATACGTTGCAGGGATGTCTTTCGACTGCACCCAAAGTCCAGCAAGTAAACTGACAGCATATTACACTGGTTAGCTGATGTAACAGAAATCAGACTTCTGCTTGAAATTTGTTTTCGACGTCGATAAATGTTTTAGCTTTATCTTGGCATTTCTCCAGCTGCAGAGAATCATCATATTCTGACTGTGCTCTGTTTCAGTGAAACTTCAGACAACAGGTACAGTACAATATCCGCAGTACAGCGGGGTACAATAGTTGTCTGTCTTTCCAAAAATGCTTGACAAGAAAGAATGGATCACAGTGCACCTGACGACTATAAAAACTGGGCAAAAATGCAACTGTGAAGTTCAGTTTCACTGCTGGAGAATTAACACTGTCAAAGAGGGACCGGGAAAAAAATCTCAACTGCTGCAGAGGGAATTTTCAGAGTAGCTCTTACTCTGTTAACTAAGCCATGAAATAACAAGGGAGTTTCTCTGCGAGGGAAGATGCAACTGCAGTACCCACATTCTCAGGTGCAAAGGTTAATCCCTCAATTCAGGATGCACTTACTGGGACCAGGTGCTTTGGATCTGATGACTGAAATCTTTATGCAGCTCTAAGAAAGAATGTGTTGGCTTTAACAGCTGTCATACAGATGCTAAGCACACCACGGCTAGGGCTAGTTCTACCATCTAGCCCAGCACGCTACTTGCCAGGGAAGCCAACCACCCTTGCCAGTGACACCTAGGAACTGCCAAGATGTGGATTCTCAGGATACATATTAGGTTCATAATACCTTCTATATAAAGATGTGAGATACAACAACTAAGCACATTGTTTAGATTCCGTATCTGACTGCAGATCAGTGCTCTCAGATGGACTACAGAAAAGAGGCAAAAAGCTGAAGCCTGAAGGTGGTGAGAGGGAAGCCAAGACCCTTTTTTTTTTTCTGTGACAAGGAACAGCAGCACATAATCTTGCTTTTCTCTTCAACGTGCTTAACATTTCCATCTAACTTTGCTATAGGAGTCTAACAGGCTGCATTAAGAATTTAGTTACCACCGTAGCCAACAGCTTAAAACCCACTTCATTCAGCAGGTTCCCTCCTAGTTTCAGATCCACCAGACAAGACCTCTAAAACACGGACATGGACGTGGAACACAGCTCAAGGACTTCTTTACTCCAGGAACCTTCTCCAGTCTGAGACCGAAGTTTCAGGATTGAGTGTAAGGTGAAACAGGCTCTTTTTGCGCTACTCTGCTCACATTTTGTCACTGACAAGGTGTTATTGCTTAGGAATCCTTCCAGAAACTACAGCTTTCTTGATGATTTAAAGACAAGACAGTATTATCTAAAGAGTTTCTTTCAGAAGCATCAGGGGATTAACATGATTTTTGCTCCATAATGGATTGAAAGTACGCAGGAGCCATACTTCCAGCACAGCAGCTGAAATTGCTTGCATGGTAAGAGTGCTTGGAATCTGTTCTGTTATTTTTCTGTATTTCCTAGGCAAAGTACTGCAGAATGGTTCACTGGGGGGCTGGATATTGTGCAGATTTTTATTCTTGTTTAGGAAATGAAACATGCTTTCTAGAAGCGCTAAAAGCTAATGACTTACATTAGAAATTGAGCTTTATTGGAAGTGTAATGGGCACCGTCCAATTAAGGGATCGGAGCTAACAGCTCGGATGTATTTCCTGAGCTACACTGGATGAAAGGCCCTGACACAGTCGAAGTACACATCTCTTTTCACCCTCAAAATGCTTAGGAATAGTGAGGGGAAGAGCAGGAAGGCCGTAAGGGCTGCCTACGGTGCACATGTGGGTGCCTCTCATAAAGGAAACACGCAGAAATACTCCAGTGGAATCTAAGGTACTTCTAGCTTAGCAACTGTAAGATCTGTCCTCAGTCTTTAAGATCTGAGAAATGCTAATAAATTGAAATGACCTGCTGTTGATGGAGAGGGTTTCCAGAGGTCTGAAGAAATTGGGTATTTAGCTATTTCTCACATTTGGTAGAATGGTTCATAGTTCAGTCTTAAATCTATTTGGATACGTTCGAGTTTTGTTATGGCTGCTATCCATAAAATCACATCAAAAATGCTGACGACATTTAAGAGGTACACATTCAACCACACTAAGGTCTAGCTCCCTGTTTACCAAAAACAACTGTGCCTTCATCTGTGTAATCCTTCCAGATATTAAATATATATATACATTCTGTATCTGTGCCTTCAAATAAAGCACATGCACAACTATCACCAGCCAAGCAGCCACACGCCAAGCTATGAACTTGTAGTCAGATGCAAAATCTTTAGATTTTACACATTTGAACCGAAGATGGAAAACGTGAGCGCAATCCCGCCCCCCACGCTCCCAAACTGGCTACAGAGAGCAGGGTGACCTCAAGCCGTAGGAATAATTCTGAGGAATACTTACACCTTCCGCATATTGCAGAAATCTTTTGTTTGTTTCTTTTTTACCAAAGACCGCTAGGAACTTTTGTCGATAAGCCAGGACTGTGTCAACATGTGTCTTGTGCTTTACTGCTAGTTCTAGGGCCCTGGAATAAAACAGAAATGGGCTTGTCAGGCTATGCAAATGCTCTGGCACAACTACAATCACCATGGTTTTGCAAAATGATACGCTGAAAAGCGTTTGGGCTGCAGGCAAAGTTTCTTAATCTACAGTGCCAAGCAGTTTTACATTAGTATCAATCACAGGAGGTTAAAAGTAGTCAGCGAAGGAGACTGTCTACTTTACGATGCATGCAATGAAAAATATCCAACAACCATTTCTGTTGACAACCTCATCGTATCATCAGAGTTTGACAACAGGAGTCTCTTTACTTCAAGGAAATCAAACAGAATGGTTAGAGTTTAGCACTCTCAATATAAAGGGACAAAAGTAATAATTTTTAATAACTTTACTGTAGTCCGGAACCGCTTCTGAGTGGTGTCATAACACACATTTCTCATGTATGCTACACAGCATTTACGAATATTCCGTAGGCAGGAACGATTAGTCATTGGATTAGTATAATTGGTTATTCTCACATCTGCTTTCTCCTCAATGGCATATGGAATACTTACGTTTGGTATACACAGTTTTCAGATGATATATTTGGGGCAACATAATAAAAAACCCACAGATATGTAGGGGAAAACCAACTTTTTGCCCACAGTGGTATGAATACAATAGCAGATAAATTAGTAGTAAACGGCCTCAGAAGATTCTATTTTGTTTAAAGGAGAAATTCCTACTTTGTTTTCTCAGGTCTAATTCATATTTCACCCACCTACACAGTGCTGGGAGTCTGAATAGCCACATCTCTATTTTTAGCAACAAGACATTTCAAAACAGCCTTAATTCTTTGAGGGTCACATACAGTTCAAGGTATCACTAAGGACTTCTCTGTGTTAGCAATAATGAAAAAGCAAGATGTTATTTTAAAAAGCTTCCAAGCATGTTTTGGACTTCTATCACAGAATACTTGTAGCTTCTAAATATGGCAGAAAAAAAGTTACTTTGTTGGTTATTGCCAGGATGTGATTTACTTCATCTTTTTACGGCTCAGGGAAATTACAGATAGGAAATTAGTCAGCTAATTATCTGCAATAAAACAACCGATCTAAATAACGTGCAGGTTACCTCAATAAGACTGCTTATAAACGTGCTGTGTTTAAACAAATCCTACCTATCCCAGTTGTAAAGATTAATGTTGACTTGAATAGCTTGATAGATCAGCCCAGCTTGAAGCAGCAGGGTTTCAGCTTCTTGGGTGTTTCCACTGAACAGCAGGATATGAGCCATCCTTGACTCTTTTGATGGCAGATCTTTGATGGAATTGATATACTGAACTTTGTCAATCTGTTAACGAGACGTACAACAATTTAATCATGGAAATTCATCAATAAAATTAGTTTTGTAACAATTTAACTGGAAATAAAGAACTCCATTTTCTCACCTCACCAACTGATGCATAGGCAATTTCTGCCGTAGCCATGTCCTTGTTGGCAACCGCCATAGCAGCTAAACACGCCCACATAGTTTGATCCTGAAATTTTAAAAAAATACAACTCCTAAAACTTCAAATATTTACTATCATGCTAAAAATGGAAGTATACAAGTACTGAAAATAATGTGTAACAATATAACATATCTCAGTATGCCACTCATGGCACCGTGGTCTAAGTCCCTTAATAGAAAGTCACTACTTCATTATTTCTCCGAATTCCTTCATTACAAAAACTCAAATTTTGACCCGGCTTATCTCAACCTGGCTTCACAAATAACAGTACTGGAACTGTGATGCTGACAATAACAATAACTGTACATTTATCACAAATGTACTACAAATGAAAGGAAAAAAATTACTTGACTGTAGAACAGATGACGAACCTGCTGAAAAGTAAGTAAGAGCTTCAAAAGTTTGTCATATTTTCGGTACATTTTATGTTTAGAATTAAGAATTAGAAAAACACAGTGGTAATAATAGTATTACACCTTTGTTTTCTATTTTCCTGACTTTTGTATTTACCTTAAGGAAACCCCACTAACTCAGAAAAACATTTAGGAAAATGCCGACATTTTGGTATCCTCCCTTTTCAAGTCTGACTACATTATGATAAAGATATACTATTAAAACTTATTAGTTAATATAGTTTAGGCTACCACATCTGAAAACTCTAGTTCAGATAGGAAAAATACAATTTTGAATGCACTTCTCAGTCCACATGCACTCTAGGAATTAAGTGGGGTTTAATATTTTTGTTAAGTATGTTCAATAACAAATCTGAAAATAAACACTTTGCAATGAGAATAGGTTGTTAGAAGCAGCGAAGGATTACTATTGATTTAAGTCGGAATAAACAGCTACACTGAATCTGCTCTAAACATATTCCCATGCCCTGTCTTACAATTGCTTCTGTATGAAACAAAACTGGTAAGCCCCACTAAAGCCAATGAAATACTTTAATTTAGCCTAAGGCTACGGTTTCACTGTCCCCATCTCCGCACTTGCCCACGTGTTCCTGCTCTTCACCACAGTTCAGGACAAGAGTCACCCTCCTGCTGGTAGCCCACAGTTTGCGAGAATTAAAGTCATTCAGGGAATGAAATGCTCATCAAATCTTTTGTCATGTGCTCTTCCCTCTTCCCTATTATTTACAAAATTAAGCGATAAAATGCTGAAAGCTCAGCCTCTATGCAAAGAGCCATGTTTCTAGGAGTTCTTCACCAATGGGTCTTGCTGTTCTCTCTTTCCTCAGAAAAGACGGTCCATTTTCTTACTACTGATGGGAAATACTTTTAACTGTCTACTTGGGTTGCCAAAATCAACAGAGCAGCCCCGTAGTGCCAGGAAGAGTTTAGGAATGCTGAAGGAGAAACAGAGTGCTCAACCCAAGCCCAGCTGTGAGGGCTCTCCACCTTGCTGCAAGGGTGTTCCAGGTCAGCCCCCAGCCCAACTACCACAGACGGTGCAACAGAAGGGATATCCACAGCGTCTAGTTCAGGCGGGGTTAGATTACCTTACAACAAAGGCAAAAAACCTTTTTTTATAATCAGCGGAAAGGAGAAGTCTTCAAAGACTGAGACCGGGGTACCTAACTTCGATGCTTAAAACCAGATGATGTGAATGCTCTTCACACTGGAAAGAAAGATTCTGTTCCAGTTTTTCTTGAGAGAAAGGCCTTCCTCATTTGTTGACAGATATGGACTAATGAGGAAAAGCTCATAAAAAAAAGACAGTGAAAAAACGTGATACCTATATTGGGATTTCAATTTAAAAGGACAGAAAATTTTAAACATTTCTCCTTTTAAATATGGTTAAACTCTTTGGATGACTCTGTGAATAAGAATGAAGAGGATGCATGACAAGTTTGGCAAAAAAAAAAAAATCCTTGAATTAGAAAACCTTCATATTAATCAGAAATAAATAATCTTTTGCATATTACCACCTGCTACATATGTTTTATTTTTGAAGATGATGCATTTAGATTACTCAAAAAAGTTCATGTAATACTGCATTTGAAATTTGAAATCCCAGTTCCCGCTGCCAAATACTGGAATAAAAGCCTACTCTTAAAGGGGTAACACTGAAAACAAAAATAGTTATGCAACTCAAATTATCTGGATGTGTACTGATTTAAGAACGCAGATGCAAAAATATTTTAAATACACATTTAAGGTCATGATCATCATATGAAAATGCTAAACTCTTTTCTAGGAGTAAATGGGGGAAAGGAAGCAGGGTTTGGGGGGATTTTTGTTTGCCTGTTTTGAAGACTGCCAGACTCACCTCATCTGTTGCTGTTGCCTAAATACATACAAAGGAAAGCAAAGGGAAAAAAAACAAACAAAACCAAGTGAAATAAAATACGAGAAAATACTAAGTTTTTAATTGGTTATATTAAGGCCTAGTCCTGAAAACTTAATAATCGGCAACAAAGCAGAATAATGGAAATAGAGATGTAACATCTGATACGCAATCATCATTATTAAAGTAATACTTGAAAACATAAATATTACAGTGAAATTATATCTGGACGTTCCCGACAATTAGCATTTACCTTGACAAAGCGACACAATCTGACAGCATCTTCCCATTTAGAACTACTAACATATTCATGAAGAATCGCAGGATAAGGTGAAATATTAAGGTGAATAAGTGAACCATCTGCTCTTCTAATTGTTACTTGATTTCCTACAAAATGTACAATCTGGGGATTTTTGCTAAATTCACTGGGTAGAGAATGAAAAGTAAGTTAATTTTCACTTCTTTCTTACCAAAAAGAACATTAAGAATTTAAAGAAATCTTAGCTTCAAAATTACAACATTATTATACTTCATTTTCAGAACATATAAAAATCTCAGCACCTAGTTATTCAACAGTTATATCCAACAGGTAGTAGTAATGTTCTCTAAAAATAAAACGATAGTTATGCACATTCACCGCATGTAAGGCAAATGCAAAACAGGTATTTGTGCAAAATTTTTCAGATGCATTTTTCAGTAAAAAGCATTTCAACTCATAACTCTCAAATTAAATGAAGAATTCAGGTGTTCTTTATGAAGAATTTCGTATCACCAAGTACACAGGCTGAAGTAAACAGGTAAACAAGCTGAGCTAGAAATAATATTACCCGTGACCTAGTATCTTGACACTTTTAATTTCCAAGAGGTCCTTTTAAAAGATCATCTTTTTTTGTTTATTTTTTACAGACAACTAAGGCAGTATTTCATGAGGTAGGATTAAAATTTTCCTTTTGCATCAAGACGCTATTCTACATTTAAATCGCACATTGTCATTTCAACTCCAAACTTTATGATACACCTTATAAAACATCTTTTCCTCACTTCCTAATTAAGAAGTAGTAACATGAAAACAGGTTTAAAAGTTGCAACCCTGGCTTCTACCTCAACTGCCAAAGTTAATGTAATTCCTTAAGGAATGAGTAAACTAGTTAAAATACATAATACTAATATTTTGATCAAAAAGGATATATTACCTTGCATCTTTTTCGTACAGAGTTTTTGGCAAAAGATCTTTATCTACATAGACCGTGTTGGGGTAGTACCAGGCTGTAAAACGGCTATCTTGAATCCCACAAAGAATGTTCGACGTGTCATTCCAAGCCAAAGTTTGAACCATTGTCCCTTCATTTAAAGATAACAGAATAATGTGCATTTCCACAAGAAACTTAAAAATAAAGCTACACTTCTCACACTGTAGTAAAAATGTAATTATTAGTCGTTCTTTTATAAGAGCTGGTTTTATCCCCCTAGGTTGTAAGGTAACATCTTACAAACGTTCCGCCAATTTTGGTTCTCTCTTTCTGAAAGAAAGTTCTTTTCAGAATAATGTCTTTTTGGATTTGGTTTTGAGACTGGAAATCCAAATTAACACAATGGTCAGACTGCCCCTTCGTACTTACTGGATCATGCATCTGTCTACAGCATTTAAACTATTAATTAAAAATATTATGAACTTAGGAGTTTACATTTGCAAGAAAAAAAATGTCTGAAAGAGTCTGTACTGAGTAATTCCGAGGAACACATCCTTCTTCACCATCCTCTCAGCTGCTTGCTCCGGAATGCAATAACAACTGCTTAAATGTTAACAAGTGCTTTATGTGTAACTGATACAAAAATTATCAGAATTTAGATAAAATGTACTAAAATTGTTTCTACCACTATCTTATGAAAGCCACAGGACTATTTCTAATGTTTTTTTCAAGTCCAATTTCACTGTTAATTAAAAAGCAAAATTATGTCTCTTGTAACAGATAAAAGTCCATTTGCCTGCTTGCATGTAGTTAAAAGTTACTTTGAATTTTTCTTACCGATTTTGACAATCTTCTGTTCTTTTCCAAACCGTTTAACTGAAGTAATGTAAAGATCTCTGTTCTTATCAATAAAAGCTATTTTTCTTTCACTTGTAAGTCCTTTCTGGTCCAAAGCAATCTCCACAATTTCCGTCTGAGAAGGAAAAAAGAAAATATCTGATTTTTATTTTGGAGATTTGTATCACGGAAAGCATGGGATATTCAAACAAATCAATGTTTTACTAAAGACAAGGCACCAAACTCTTGAAAAACTGGATTGTGAAGACGCTTCATGTGTGTCTTCTCTGCTGAATGAAGCGTTACATAAATTGAATTTCATGCAGATTAAACCAAAACTGCAACAGAGAAGAGTCAGCAGTTTAGGAATTTACCACAAAACTACAGAAATACAAGTGGCGATCCCAGAGCAAAAGCTGCCTAAAACACGAATGTTTATCCCACTCTGCAAGGAAGCTGCCTTATTTTTCCTTTTGTTGTGTTCCAGAAGAGTGAAGAAAAGCAAAACGCAGTTCAGGCACTCAGTTTTGAAGTAAAACCAGTAAATGCTCAGACTGAAGACAGACATCTTGTCGCTGCTGTTCCCTTCTTCAGTGTTAACAACAGGTCGGCACTAGGAAAATTGCTTTGGAGTACACGCAGAGGAAACTGACTTGATCCGTTTTACTCACAACAAAACTTGTTTACCTGTAGTTTCAAACTCTTCTGCGCATGAGGAACACACACCGGTAACTGAACACAACCTACAGCATAACCCTTTGTACATCGACACTGCACAAATAATCTGATTTTTGTTCTTTTATAAGAGCCAGCTAGAGTTGTTAAGCTCCTTTCTATTATGATTGTAAACCTTTAATAGGTTATTAGACCCATTATTGGGGAAAGCCATTACTGATTCTTAATTTCAAAGTATGATAAAAAAGAGACACTACATCCTTCACCTTACCTTATGGGTTAGAGGCTTTCCATCTCCCAGTGGCTTTCCAGATAAAGCTTCAAATATATAGATAACTGAAGAAAAAAAACCCACATGGTTTATTAGCTAAAAGCAAGAGTTCTTCATAGACTTTTCACGCACTTCCATTCTTTTTCAGAGTACAATTTACTGCAAGTGGATGCTTCTTATTGTGTGCTAGATTTACCAGTGACTTTCACTCTCTGGTCAAAAAAAGTTAAAATCTTCTTTTTTTTGGACAAAAAAGTCAAAAAATCTTACAGCTGGAAAAATGTAACCATCGTAGTCTGCTGAGCTTTGAAATCGTCTCACTTTGCAATCAGAATGATCTGTGAAAATTCTCAAATATCATTCTTTTCAGAGCATTGATAGCCACTGAAATATAATATTATGGACTGATACAGAGTTGAGAAAACCGATGTTTTACTTCCTATCACAGCTCACATGATTATTTACAGAAATGACCCCAAGTTCTATCTGATGGCAGTTTGTACCCTGCATTCTGAATAAATTAATGTTTCCAAGGCTATCTGATAGATTTACTCAACCTTTGGAGTAATTTTGATGGATCTGAAAGTTTAGGAAGTCATACCATTGACTGAAATATTTTCCTAAAGGAATTGCTATCTGGTATATAGAAAGCTGTCCTTTGAACTACTGGGTAAAACATTCTTCAGAAGTACTATCTTTTTTGTTAATAATCTGCTCTGCTTTGAATTCCTCATACGGTGGTCCCTAGGCATATTTTCTGCCAGGGCAGTTTAGGGTTTCTGCTCATCACAGTGATACAGCTAATGACAATACATCAATAACTGGCTTCCTCAAAAAGCATCTGCTCTATCCAGATACACTTGAATTTTATAGATAATTCTTGCAATCTTTACCAAAAGTCCATCTGTTCCCCCCCCCCCCCGTCCCACCCTCAAAAAAAAAAAGACAAGAAAAAAACCCTCCAAAAAACCCCCACCTGCATCATCTGTTTTTCTGGGATATCCAGTGAAGACCCAAATTTGCAACTTGCCTAAAAATAAAGTTTCTCTTTCTTTCTTTCTGTCTCACTCTCTATATATCCATATGTATGTATGATGCATACACATCCGTGTGTGTTCAAAAACTATTCAACATACTTTATATATTGTCTGTCAATATACACCCAGATTCAGCCAGATGTAGGCAGGGTATTCAAACCCAGAGAAAACAGTAACACTACAAGGAACACCAGCTGTAATTTAAAGCACACGGTTCCACGTCAGCTCATGGAAAAGAGAGATGGGACAGAAACCTTTCAGATGTTCGGTGACACATCCCACCTGCGGTGCCAACGCGTCACCTGCACGCACACAACGCGAGACAAACCTACGCGTTCGCTCCGAAGGATGGCGGTGTTAACGTGTTCATCCTGCTGTGCGTTTCTTTCACTGGGACACAGGATGTTGGTTTGAGGTCAATGGTTACACAGGCAGAATCGAAAAAAAAAAACCAAAAACCCAACCCAAAACTGTAAGAGCAGGTGTTCAGAAAGCATTGGTTGAGTTTGCAGAGGAGGAAAAGAAAGGGTTTTGCACAAGCGTTGCTCTTGGCAGCTGGCTAAGCATACAAAAGAAAACTAGTTGTTCCTGAGAAGTGCTATTTTTCTCACTTTTATGCGCAGGTCCCTGCATGAAATTTGTTTTGATCTAGCCATACAAGCCAATTTTACTGCTACTATACTAGCTGTAGGAAGTGAGACTAAGAGAGTTTTAAAGAAAACCACTGTACCTAATTGACAAGTCAAATTGATTAACTTTGCATTAATCTACAATGCTAAGATATTAATACCTTAATAAGGAAGGACTGCAAGCGCAGACATACCAATCTTTTTTCTACATTACTGGAAGAGGGAGAATATCCAGGTAAGAACACTGAAGCACAGCAAGTCGTATCTAGTAAACTGGCTTGCAGAGAGCTCCATGCTACGATGTGCAAACTGCTTCCTGCAACAAACTGAGCTAGCTTAGAGATTTCTAT